>Ga0123354_10021327_pt1 | contig 10206 bp, 7 predicted proteins | sample TergutLab28metaG_2_FD_97872 | JGI IMG/M metagenome (GOLD analysis project Ga0123354, IMG submission 97872) | Labiotermes labralis P4 segment gut microbial communities from Petit-Saut dam, French Guiana - Lab288 P4 | ecosystem: Host-associated > Arthropoda: Insects > Digestive system > Gut ...
CGCGCTGCAAGCGGCGGCCTTGCTTCAAATGGAAGCGCCGCTGCATACCGTGACCGCCGTTTTCTCCGTACAGGAGGAAGTGGGCTGCCGCGGGGCGAAAACGGCCGCTTTTGATATCGCGCCGGATATCGGCTTGGCGCTGGATGTGACCGCCTGGGGCGACACGCCGGAGGTAAAACTGCCGTCCGTACGCCTGGGAGCGGGCGCCGCCATCAAGTTTATGGACCGCGGAAGCATCGCGAACCCCTATGTACGAGACGCGTTGATTGCCTGCGCGGAGAAGGTAAACGCGCCCTACCAACGGGAGGTTCTGCCCTATGGCGGCACGGATGCGCTGGCCATGCAGATGGCCAGAGGCGCGATTGCCACGGGGACGCTTTCCATTCCGTGCCGTTATGTGCATTCGGCCTGCGAGGTCATTGATATGCGCGATATGGAAAGCGCGCTGGCCATTTTATTACAATTCGTCAACCACCCCTTCTAAAGGGAAACGCGCATGGGCGCCGTACTGTTTTTAAGCCTCTATCTTTTATGCGGCTGCGCTGTTATCCGCTTTGTTTTGCCCGAACAGCCGCCCCTCATCCGCCTGTGGCTGGGGCTTTGCCTGGGCTTCATGCTGTTTATGTGGCTGCCTTCCCTATGCGCGTTTCTCGCGCGTTTTACGCTTGCCGCGCATTACTTAAGCTTGATACCACTGGGGGGCATCACGTTTGGCGCGTATCTGCTAAGAAACCGAGCCCGACCGCGCGGATGGCCGCCAGGCGGGCTCCAGCCTTATTTCACGCCGATGGCTCTGCTTATCGTGTTTGGCGCGTTATCCTATTACATGCAATACACGCATACCTTCAGGGAAGCCATGGACGGCAGCTTGCATGTGGGACAAAGCACCTACGGTGATTTACCTATGCACGCGGGGTTTGTGACGGGTTTTATAGGCGCGCCCTTTCCGCCTCAGTATCCCATGATGAAGGGGGAGCTGCTATGTTATCCCTTTTTGATGGACGCGCTTTCCGCCTCCCTTTATTTGGGCGGGTTCAGCCTGCAAGCCGCGTTAATTGTTCCTGGCGTCATGATGATGCTGCTTTTATACTTTGGCGTTTACGCCCTGGCGGAAAGCTTTACGGGCAGCCGTAAGGCCGCCGTACTGGCGTTTTTACTGATCTTTTTAAACGGGGGGCTGGGGTTTTTATACACCTTCGATCTGGCGCCAGCCGCCAACATCCCGGAACGCCTACATGAAGTGCTGAACGGCTTTTATAAGACGCCGACCAACCAACCGGTTCCCAACAACCTGCGCTGGAGCAACCTGATATGCGATTTACTCATCCCGCAGAGAACGCTGCTGGCCGGATACACCCAGCTGATCCCCTGCCTGTACCTTTTAACCACGGGAAATAAGACGCCGCGCAGGATGCTGCTTTTAGGCCTGTGGGCCGGCGCGCTGCCGATGGTGCATACCCATTCATTTCTGGCGCTCGGGCTGTTTTCGGCAGGGTTTATGCTTTATGAAGCCTTCCACAAAAAAGATACGCTGATCCAAACACTAAAACCTTTCCTTTTGTACGGCGCCGCAGCCGTCCTGTTGGCCGCCCCGCAGCTTGTCGGGTGGACCTTTAAACAATCTTCCGCGACGGACCGGTTTATCACGTTTCACTTTAATTGGGTGAATAACACGGGCAGCGGTTTGATCGACAGTTATTTTTGGTTCTATTTTAAAAACATCGGGCTGCCTCTCCTTTTCATACTCATGGCGCTTACCGAACGCAACGCGCGTTACCGAAAGCTGTTAAGCGGCGCGTTTTGCATCTTTATCGCGGCGGAACTGGTGCGATTTCAGCCGAACGCCTACGATAATTACAAGCTGTTCTATGTGTGGTATATGCTTTGTATTTTGGTGGCGGCCGATTACGCGCGCAAGCTATGGCGTGCCCTTAAACGCTTCCGTGGCCGGTATCTGCTGGCCGCGGCGGCGGCGGCATTGCTGTTTACATCCGCCGCGTTAACCGTTTGGAGAGAGGCAGTCAGCGACTATACCGCCTTTGATTCGGGCGCCGTCGCCGTCGCAGCTTACGCGCGGGAACAGACGGCGCCGCAGGATACCTTTTTAACCGGAACACAGCATTTAAACCCCGTGATGGTGCTCGGCGGGCGAACCGTGCCCGTTTCCTCCGACAGCTGGCTGTACTTTCACGGTTTAAACACGGGCGAACGGCGCGCGGATGTGCGCCGCTTCTACGAAGACCCGGAGAGCCACAAGGATATGCTTTCAAAATACGATATCCGTTATATATATGTCAGCCCCTATGAAAGGGCAGAGTTCGACGTTGACGAGCGCGCCCTGGAGCGGGCTTACGCGCTTGTTTACAACCGGGACAGGCACCGGATTTACCGCGTGGGGCCGCCCTGATATGGAACGTTTCTTACGTTATTCCCTGGAAAATAAGAAAAAAATACGCGTCCTGCTGATGGACGGGGACGGCGCTGTGACGCAGATGAACCTGACGGTCACGGCCCTTGAAACGGAAAGCTTTTCGTATCTGCGCGCGGGAAAGAAGCACAGCGAAACGCTGCCGCTTAACGCTCTTTTGTCGGCGGGTTACGCCAGGGGCGACCATGGGGAGGCGTGAGAAACCACAATAATCCTATATGGGCGGCTAGGTATTATGGGAAGTTTCCAGGTTCATTGCCACAGCTGCTTTTCGAACGCCTGACTATCATTCTTCCTGAGACTTCCACCACCTCTTATAATACTTTTTCATCAATTTTTGCTGGTCGAGTGGAAGAAGCTCAAGTAATTCCTGATTCGTTATTAAACCCGCAAGATAGGTCAACCATCTCTTTGAGTCAACTTCCGGCATTTCTCGTGCCCTTTTTATGGAAAATTGATAAGCGTTAAGAATTTTCTTGGCTGGAATTTTTATTAGCCTTTCATAGATGATTATAAAACCCGGCCAGTTTCCATCTGCGAGCCACTCAAACAGAGATATAAGATAAGGTTCCAATTCTTCATCAGTTTTTCCCGCGAGAGCTTTTGCACAGTTCTCCCAAAGGCCTTTGCCTTCAGATGGCCGGATAAAAATCGAGAGATATTTTACTTTGGCGGCTTCTTCCAAACCTTCTAGCTGGGTATCTTCATTGCTATCCCAACTTAACATATCGAACAACTGATTCACATCAACGGTCATTTTACTGCTCCTATTTGGTTAATAAGGATAGACAACCTTCCTACTTGTGAAGGTTGTACTTATCGGCTAATAAAAAAGACAGCTAGCTGATTCATTTTACACCTCTCCTAAATGTCAACACCATAAGCATACTGTACACCTGCGTACCTTTCATGTAAAAAAAACTATATGTTGCCCCGCAGGTATATGACGCATATACAGACGGCAGACGGTCATCCGGACAGAAGCCGTGAAATAAACGCTTGACAAGCCCGCCGCGCGGTGCTATTCTTCCTCGCGGAACGTGGGTTTTGGGCGGAAGGGGGAGCCGGCCGGGCCCGGGGGGACGTTCTATAGTTGCTTATTACCGCGGCGAGTTAAAACTCACCGCTTTTAATTGGTTTTTCATGTGATGAAATGTAAATGATGAAAGAGACAGCAAAGACTTTCTTGCCTCGCTATATGGCGCCCGCTTTTCAAGCCGCAAACGTGACTGTTTCCGGGCTTGTCTATGCCATCCATACGGATATGACGCCCGAAGGCAATCATGCGGACGCGTACGTCGCGGTTGATTCCGACACGCTTTATATCCTGTACGGTGAGGAACAGGTCGTCAGGATGCAGGGCGCGCGGCGCATTGTATCCGCCTTCGCGGCTCACAAGCTGGTAACACATCCTTTAAACGCACTCGGCGAACTAAAATGCGAACGGCTTTTGACCACCGCCCGTTTATGGGGAGAGGCGGACGGGGAGGCGCTTGTGCTGCTTGTGTTTTCCATAGGTTGCCTTCCTTTCGCCGAGCGGCTCATTAAGGTGATAAATAACCTGCGCCAAGGCATTGACCCGCTGCGCGAAGTCTTTACGGATGAGCATGTTTTTTGCCTGAAATGCGGCATGCGTTTTCCGGAACCGGAGCGGAAGGTATGCCCGCGGTGCCTGGACAGCAAGTCGATTACACGGCGGCTGATGACGTTTTTTGCTAACTACCGCAAGCAGGTTTTTTCCATACTGGCGGTCATGTTTTTAAGCACCGCCGTGTCCATCTTGGCCCCGTACATCAGCTCCAAGCTGTTTTTTGACGAGGTGCTGACCCCCGGCGGCGGGTACTACGGCATGGTCGGCGCGTTTGTGGCTTTAATCATCCTGGCGCGCGGCGTCACCACGGGCATGAATGTCGTGTACCAATATGTACTGGCCAAGACCGTTCCGTGGATCATTTATGACCTTAAATTGAAGATATTCGAGGCGATGCAACGCCTGTCCGTCAATTTTTACGCTTCCAAACGCACGGGTTCTTTGATGAACCGCGTGACGCGCGACGCGACGAACATCTATTGGTTTTTTGTGGACGGCTTGCCTTTTGTCATCGTCAACATCTTTACGTTTACGGGCATTATCACGATCATGTGCCTGATGAACACGGAGCTGGCTGTCATATGCCTTATTATCATTCCGATATCACTCGTTTTATTCCGCGTGTTATGGAGTGTCTTTAGGCGGTTTCACCATAAAAACTGGGTCTATGGGTCGCAGTTAAACTCCATGGTCAGCGATTCGGTCAACGGGCAGCGCGTTATTAAGGCCTTCGCGCGCGAGGAAGAGGAATCCAACCGCTTTTCCGGCATCAGCCGCAAACAAACCGATATGGACATCGGCGTTGAAAACACGGCTTTCACGGCATTTCCGCTTATCTATCTGTTTATGTTTACAGGGCAGGTGGTCATTACCGCGCTGGGTGGCAGAATGGTGCTGGAAGACCGGATTACCATAGGTACGCTGATGACTTTTATTGCCTTTCTGAACATGCTGTACGGCCCTTTGGAGTTTATGTCATGGGTTTCCAACTGGTGGGCGCGCTGCGTGGACTCGGCACAGAGGGTGTTTGAGATAATAGACGCTAAGCCGGATGTACAAGAGCCGGACGACCCCATTACGCCGGAGCATCTGCGCGGCGACATTCAACTGTCGGGCGTATGGTTTGAGTATGAACCCGCCGTGCCTGTGCTTAAGGGGCTCGATTTACAGGTAAAGGCGGGCACGCTTTTAGGCATCGTGGGTAAAACGGGCGCGGGTAAATCGACGCTGGCCAACTTAATTGCCCGCCTGTACGATGTGACGGAAGGCGAGATACGCATCGACGGCGTACCCATCAAGCGCCTGCCCTTGGCATTGCTGCGCGCCAATATCGGTATTGTATCCCAGGAGATATACTTATTTATCGGTACGATAGCCGATAATATCCGTTACGCGCGCCCGGGCGCGTCTATCGAGGAAGTCATACGGGCCGCTAAGGCGGCGTCCGCGCATGATTTTATCATGCGTTTACCGGACGCCTACGAGACACGCGTGGGCGCAGGCGGCCAGGACTTGTCGGGCGGCGAAAAACAGAGGCTGTCCATCGCGCGAGCCATTTTACAAAACCCGCGCATCCTGATTTTGGATGAGGCGACCGCGGCGATGGACACACAGACGGAGGCGGAGATTCAAGCATCCCTCTCGCGCCTGCAAAAGGGCCGTACCACGCTGTCTATCGCGCACAGGCTATCCACGCTCCGCGACGCGGACAGCCTTGCCGTCATCCATGAAGGGCGCGTTTTGGAGGCGGGCACACACGCGGAGCTGATTGCGCTCAAGGGAGAATACCACAAGCTGTACGGCATGCAGACGGAAGCCTTAAATGTCATCAGCGAATCGGATGCCTGACGGGTATCTTTTCAGGGGGGATAACGATGACCCATCCATCGGTACTTGAAAAACAAACAACCGAACCGGAGCAGAATACCGATATCGGACTGCTTGACACGCGGGAAACGGATTTTTACAAGACGGACGGCGGTTTTACGGGTTTGCGGTATAAGGGTAAGACTTTTCCGCGCGTATCGTTTCGGCGCGCCCTGCCTATCGGCAAGCCGGACAGTTATATTTCCGTGGCGGATGACGAAAACAAGGAAATAGGCATCATCCGCGACATAGGCGACCTTTCCCATACGCAGCGGGACGTAGTGAGGGAGGATCTCGCGAAACGGTATTTTTGCCCGAGCGTGCAGTCCGTCAAGTCCGTCAAGGACAAGATGGGTTATGTATACATGGAGCTTATCTTGACGGGCGCCGGAACCACCTACGAAAAAAGCTGCGCGATAAACGACGTGAACCGCAACATTCGCATGATAGACGGCAGCCGCTTGCTCATCTTTGATGTGGACGGCAACCGGTACATTATCGAAAACATACAGGCGCTGGATAAAAAGAGCATGAGCCGCCTGGAACCCTATATGTTTTAATCATGAAAGCGGGAGATCCGACTGAAAGCTTTTGATTTCATCCACGATTTAGATATGGATATGCGGCCCGCGTCCGGACGCGTTCGCCTAGATGAACGCGGCTTGATGACCGTATCGCGCGAGGGCGAGACGCTCTATGAACTAAACGCTTGTCAAGTAAAGGAAGCGTTGGTTTTAGGCGGCGTCGGCTGCGGGCTGGTTTTTTTTAAGATGGAGGACGCGGGCGAACGGGTGATATGCCGTTTCACCATGTCCGCGTTTAAGCAGGCGGGCGAGTTTTGCAAGCTGGTTAACTACTACCGGCAAACCGGCCATGCGGCTTTTCCGGATGAACCGGAGGTTAGCATATGCCCGCAATGCGGGCGTCCTTTGATGGAAGGCCTGTCCATATGCCTGTTTTGCTATAACAAGATGACCGTTATCAGAAGGGCCGCATCGATGCTGCGCCCTTTTAGACGGCCATTGATCACGGCAGAGTTGATACTCGTTTTTTCCTCGCTGCTTTACTTGCTGGTGCCGATTTTCAACCGCATCTTGATAGACGATTACTTGACGCCCATGCAGGGAACGTTTAGTAATATATTGACGCTTGCGGGCGCGATGCTTCTGGTACGCGTGGTCGGCGAAATCTTATTCATCTTCTGTTCCCGCATGTATAACAGGGCGGGTATGCTGTACACCGACAACCTGCGTAACGTGGCTTACGGGAAGATGCAGCGCATGTCCATGAACGCGCTGGCCAAACGGACGCCGGGGGACTTGATACGGCGCGTGATGGAAGATACCGCGACGGTTAAAGATTTTTTAATTAATGACGGCCGTTTCGGTGTTGAGATGCTTCTGACTTTCCTGGTGGTTTTGGTGATACTGTTCTTTACCGACTGGCGCTTAACGCTTTTGGTATTTTTACCCATACCGCTTGTTATGATGGTGCTGTCGCGTTTCTGGCGGCTGATATACATCCGTTACGAACGTCAGTGGCGAAAGGGGTCACGGGCAAACTCTATTTTGCATGACATCATCCGGGGCATTCGTACGGTAAAATCCTTCGGCAATGAGGAGCAGGAAATTAAAAAGTTCGCGCGTGTCTCGCGGGAGCTGGCGGAAGTATCCTCGGCTAATGAGCGCATGTGGGCTACCCTGTTCCCGAGCCTGACATTCATCACAGGTATCGGCGAGTTTCTTGCGCTTTACTTCGGCGGACGCGCCATCCTCGCGGGAGACATGAGTTTGGGTGTGCTGGTGCAGTTTGTGATGTATATCGGTTATATCTATAACCCGCTGCGATGGCTTGTATCCTTTCCCCGCAGGCTGGCCGATACGCTGACCGGCCTGGTGAAGGTATTTGAAATTGTCGATGAAAAGCCTGATATTCGCGAAATAGACCACCCGAGAGATGTACCGCTGACGGGCGCGTTGACGTTTGAGAATGTATCCTTCGGCTACAAATCCTATGAACCAGTTTTAAAGGATGTCTCCATCCGGATAGAACCGGGCGAAATGATTGGCATCGTCGGCCGTTCCGGTGTGGGAAAGTCCACGATGATCAACCTGGCCATGCGCCTGTATGACCCGGGCTTGGGCGCCATTCGCATCGGAGACACGGATATCCGCGATATGTCCCTCAAGCATTTACACGAACAGATGGGCGTCGTTTTTCAGGACACGTTTTTATTTGTCGGCACCATTTACGATAACATTGCCTACGCCAAACCGGGCGCCGATGTTCAAGAGGTAATCGCGGCGTGCAAGGCGGCCAACGCCCATGATTTTATTATGCAGACTGCCGACGGATACCAGACGATGATCGGCGAAAGCGGATACTCGCTGTCCGGAGGCGAACGCCAGCGGCTGGCCATCGCCAGGGCTGTCATCAAAAACCCGTCCATTATGATACTGGATGAGGCCACCAGCTCTTTAGACGCGGAAACGGAGTCCGCCGTACAAGAAGGTTTGATGCGGCTGACGAAGGGACGAATGACCATTGCCATCGCTCACCGCCTATCCACACTCCGCCGCGCCAACCGCATTATCGTGCTGGATAAGGGCGGTATCGCGGAATCCGGAACGCATTATGAGTTAATGAGAATGAAGGGTATCTATTACGGGCTGGTCGTAGCGCAGCGCAAGATGTTTTCAAGCGGATCCGCGTCCGCGCCGGATATCGAGCCCGCGCCCTAATCGGATGCCGTAAGCGCTTCGCGTATCGCGCGCCGCACACCGCCTGCGGCGCTCATTTTACGCAAGTTTTCCATGATGATATCCATGAGCCCCATCTCTTCCAGGTGGACCCCAAAGAGGCGCTCATTCATTAAAATACCCCTATAGTCGCCAGCGGATGCCCTTGACGACAACCAATCCGCCATGGGATCCGGGCTCAGTTCAAAGGGCGTTAAATCATCCCGAAGCCCGGACAGATACCGCAACCATCCGGCCAATACGACAGGGATACACCGCAGTGTGCCGGCATCTAAACGTTCCTGTGACTGATAGGCTTTAAGCGTTCCGCCGAAACGGGCGGGGATTTTTTGCGATGTGTCCGTCGCGATGCGCCGGGGCGAATCGGGTATATACGGGTTGGGAAGCCGTTTGTTTAACACCTCATCTAGAAACGCGGCGGGATTGAGTATGGAAGGCGGCGTCACGGCCGGCAGCATCTCATTAAAAGCCATTTGGGTCACAAAGGCGCGTAGATCCGCATCGGCCATCTCCGCGTGAATTCTGTCATACCCGAGCAGGCATCCGAACAGAGCCAGAGCGGTGTGGATAGGGTTTAAACACGCGCCGACTTTCATTTTTTCCGCTAAACGCACGGTTTCTCTGTCCGTCATAAAGAAACCGGCTTTTTCAAAAGCGGGCCTGCCGTTGGGAAAGTTATCCTCTATTACCAGATAGCCCGTTTCTTCCGCGTTAACGAAAGGCGCCGTTACCGTTCCCATTCGGGTGCGGATAATGCCCATGTCCTCAAAACCCAATGCCGCCAAATTACCCGATACCGTTTCATCCGGCGCGGGCGTGATTTTATCAATCATGGTCAGCGGATAGGAAAGAGTTTCCGGATGCGTCAGGTAAGCCAAAAAACCGATATCCGCCTTGCCATCGCGCACCCAGCGCTCCGCGATGCTTGTCACGGATTCCTTTAGTTTATCTCCGTTATCGGTCAGATTATCCATGCTTACCAGTGCCAACGGCGCGGCGCAGCGCCGATACCGCTCGTATAGGAGTTTGGCCAGGCGGCTCATTGCGTTTACCGGTGCATCGAAGGACACATCGGAAGCGTCGTAACCTTTTTCCGTAATGGTCAGCGATACCAGCCGCAGACCGGGCGACATGAAGCAGCGAACCAATTGCGGCCAATCGGCGTGTTCCGGTTCCGCGCGCAAGGATGCCGCGACGGAGGCGATAATACGCTTTGAGATGCCGCCGCCCGACAGGAACGTTACCAGCAGGCTTAACTCCTCACAGGGATGAAAGACCGCGTCGATTATTTGGCCGTCATGGCTCTCCGCGACGATGAGGCCCTTGTCCGCGCAGCCCGCCGACAACATATCGCACAGAGCCGCCGCGGGAAAGGCCCGCAGAAGGTTCCCCGCACCGAAATGCAACCAATCGGGTGAAGACCATGTTTTTTGCCGCATGGCTTGAATATCGTATGACGGAACAACCCAGCCGGCCCGCGCAAACGCGCCGTCCGATAACCCTTTCAGCGTCAACTTCATGCTTTTTCACCTCTGTTTTTCCTAATGGCTTCCAAAAGGCCC
>Ga0123354_10021328_pt1 | contig 10206 bp, 2 predicted proteins | sample TergutLab28metaG_2_FD_97872 | JGI IMG/M metagenome (GOLD analysis project Ga0123354, IMG submission 97872) | Labiotermes labralis P4 segment gut microbial communities from Petit-Saut dam, French Guiana - Lab288 P4 | ecosystem: Host-associated > Arthropoda: Insects > Digestive system > Gut ...
CTGAGTGGACCCCGTTCCAGACCCACTACTACTCAGAAAATCTGGTAGCGCCGGGGATCGAACCCGGGACCTCTGTATCTGTAGCCAGAAACTCTGACCACTAGACCACAGAGGCGGTCCGAGAGGTCGAAACATTGGTGTTAAAATGAGTGATCACGAAAGGTCGAAAACCTAAACATCGCGACACTACTGTACGTACTGACGGCGTAGCCGAAACGCCCTTGTCTTCAGCACTGCTTGACCAATGCGTTACAAAGGGGCTGAAGTGTTCTGGCCTTTCGCTGCTGAACATTACCGAAATTAATAGTGAAAAGAGGCATCTGTTCTGTCGGTAATGCAGCAACAGTTTACCGATCGCATCAAATAACAAAATGAACATTTAGTGACAATGTGAGTTCACAGGGCTGTACTGTACACAGACAGATCAACTGCAGGTTGTCTGTGGAAGTCATAGCCAGGGAAGCCGAGCAGTAGGAGGTGAAAATGATGTTGAAAATAACATGACGGTGTAGCAGTCAGTAACAGTGCAGTAGCAGGTGAACATTATAATAATCGTAAAATGATAGTGTAGCAGTCAGCAACAATGCAGTAGCACGTAAATATCATGTTGACCGTAACATGACGGTGTAGCAGTCAGTAAGAGTGCAGGGGAACCTAACATTATGTTGAGCGTAATATGACTGTGTAGCAGTCAGTAACAGTGTTGTACCAGGTGAACATTACGTTAAACGTAACATGACGGTTTAGCAGTCAGTAAAAGTGCAGTAGCACCTAACATTATGTTAAGCGTAACATGACGGTGTAGCAGTCAGTAACAATGCAGTAGCACGTGAAAATTATGTTGACCGTAAGATGACGGTGTAGCAGTCAGTAACAGTGCAGTAGCAGGTGAACATTATGCTAACCGTAACATGAGGGTGTAGCAGTCAGTAACAGTGTAGTAGCACGTGAATATTATGTTGAACGCAACATGACGGTGTAGCAGTCAGTAACAATGCAGTAGCACGTGAATATGATGTTGACCGTAACATGACGGTGTAGCAGTCGGTAATAGTGCAGTAGCACCTAACAAGATGTTGAGCATAACATGACGGTGTAGCAGTCAGTAACAATGTTGTACTAGGTGAAAATTATGTTAAGCGTAGCATGACGGTGTAGAAGTCAGTAAAAGTGCAGTAGCACCTAGCATTGTGTTAACAGTAACATGACGGTGTAGCAGTTAGTAACAGAGCAGTAGTACCTAACATTATGTTATCCGTAATATGACGGTGTAGCAGTCAGTAATAGTGCAGTAGAAACTAACATTATGTTAACCGTAACATGACGGTGTAGAAGTCAGTAAGAATGCAGTAGCACGTGAATATTATGTTGACCGTAACATAACGGTGTACCAGTCAGTAACAGTGCACAAGCATCTAACATTATGTTGACAGTAACATGATGGTGTAGCTGTCAGTAACAGTGCAGTAACACGTGAATATTATGTTAACCGAAACACGAAGGTGTAGTAGTCAGTAAGAGTGTAGTAGCACCCAATATTATATTGACGGTAACATGACGGTGTAGCAATAAGTAACAGTGCAGTAGCAGGTGAACATTATGTTGACCGCAACATGACGGTGTAGCAGTCGGTAACAGTGCAGTACCAGGTGAACATTATGTTCACCTAACATGACGGTATAGCAGTCAGTAAAAATGCAGTAGCACCTAATATTATGTTAACTGTAACATGACAGTTTAGCAGTCAGTAACAATGCAGTAGCACGCGAATATTATGTTGACCGTAACATTACGATAAACGTAACATGACGGTGTAGCAGTCAGTAAGAGTGCAGTAGCACCTAACATTATATTATCCGCAACATGACGGTGTAGTTGTCAGAAACAATGCAGTAGCAAGTGAATATTATGTTGAACGTAACATGACGGTGTAGCAGTCAGTAACAGCGCAGTAGCACCTAACATTATGTTAACCGTAACATGACGGTGTACCAGTCAGTAACAATTCAGTAGCACGTGAATATTATGTTGACCGTAACATGACGTTGTAGCAGTCAGTAAGAGTTCAGTAGCAGATGAACATTATGTTGACCGTAAGATGACGGTGTAGCAGTCAGTAACAATGCAGTAGCACGTGAATATTATGTTGAGCATAACACGACGGTGTAGTAGTCAGTAACAGTGCAGTAGCAAATAACATTATGTTGACCGTAACATGACATTGTAGCAGTCAGTATCAGTGCAGTGGAAGTTCAATATTATTTTAACTGTTACATGACGGTATAGCAGTCAGTAACAGTGCAATAGCACCTAGCATTATATTAACCGTAACATGACGGTGCAGCAGTCAGTAACAGTGCAGTGGCACCTAACATTATGTTGCCCGTAACATGATGGTGTAGCATTCAGTAACAATGCAGTAGCAGGTGAATATTATGTTGACCGTAACATGAAGATGTAGCAGTCAGTAGCAATGCAGTAGCAGGTTACTATTATGTTGTCCGTAACATGACGTTGTAGCATTCAGTAACAATGCAGTAGGATGTGAACATTATGTTAACCGTAATATAACTGTATAACAGTCAGTAACAGTGCAATAGCACGTGAATATTTTGTTGTCCGTAACATGACGGTGTAGCAGTCAGTAGTAATGCAGCAGCACCTAACATTATGTTGACCGTAACATGACGGTGTAGCAATGAGTAAAAATGGAATAGCAGGCGAACATTATGTTAACCGTAATATGACGATCTAGCAGGCAGTAACAGTGCAGTAGCACCTAGCATTATGTTAACCGTAACATGACGGTGTAGCAGTCAGTAATATTGCACTAGCACCTAACATTATGTTAACCGTAACATGACGGTTTAGCATTCAGTAACAGTGCAGTATCACGTAAATATTATGTTGACCATAACATGACGGTGTAGCAGTCAGTAACAATGCAGTGGCAGATGAACATTATGTTAACCGTGACATGACGGTGTAGGAGTCAGTAACAGTGCTGTTGCACCTAGCATTATATTAACCGTAACATGACCGTGTAGCAGTCATTAAACTTGCAGTAGCACCGAACATTCTGTTAACTGTAACATGACAGTGTAGTAGTCAGTAACAGTGCAGTAGCACCTAACATTTTGTTAACCGTAACATGACGGTGTAGCTGTCAGTAACAATGCAGTAGCACGTGAATATTATGTTGACCTAACATGACGGTGTAGCAGTCAATAACATTACAGTAGCAGGTGAACACTATGTTCACCGTAACATTACGGTGTTGCAGTCAGTAACAATGCAGTAGCAGGTGAACATTATGTTGACCTAACGTGATGCTGTGCAGTCAGTAACAATGCAGTAACACATGAATATTTTGTTGACCCTAACATGACGGTGTAGCAGTCAGTAACAGTGCGGTAGCTCCTAGCATTATGTTGTCCGTAACATGACGGTATAGCAGACAGTAACAATGCAGTAGCAGGTGAATATTTTTTGACCTTAACATGACGGTGTTGCTGTCAGTAACAATGTAGTAGTATTCGAATATTATGTTGAACGTAACATGGCGGTGTAGCAGTCAGTATCAGTGCAGTAGCACGTAACATTATGTTGACCGTAAAATTACCGTGTAGTAGTCAGTAACTTTGCAGTATCACTTGAATATTATGTTGATCGTAACATGACGTTGTAGCAGTCAGTAAGAGTGCAGTAGCACCTAAAATTATGTTGACCTAACATGACGGTGTACCAGTCAGTAACAATGCAGTAGCACCTGAATATTATTTTGACTGTAATATGACGGTGTAGCAATCAGTAAAACTGTATTATCACCTAACATTATGTTGACCGTAACATGACTGTGTAGCAGTCAGTAACAGTTCAGTAGCACCTAACATTATATTAACCGTAACATGGCGGTGTAGCAGTCAGTAACACTGCTGTAGCACCTAACATTATGTTGACCGTAACACGACGGAGTAGCAGTCAGTAACAATGCAATTGCACGTGAATATTATGTCGACCGTAACATGACGGTGTAACTCTCAGTAACAGTGCAGTAGCACCTAACATTATGTTGACCGTAACATGACGGTGTAGCAGTCAGTAACAATGCAGTAGCACGTGAACATTTTTTAAACCGTAACATGACCTTGTAGCAGTCAGTAGCAATGCAGTAGCACCTAGCATTATGTTAACCTAACGTGACGGTGTAGCTGTCGGTAACAGTGCAGTAGCACCTAACATTATGTTGACCGTAACATGACGGTGTAGCAGTCAGTAACAATGTAGTAGCACGTGAATATTATGTTGACCGTAACATGACGTTGTAGAAGTCAGTAACAGTGCAGTAGCACCTAACATTATGTTAACCGTAACCTGACGGTGTAGCATTCAGTAACAGTGCAGTAGCACCTAACATTATTTTAACCGTAACATGACGGTGTAGCATTCAGTAACAGTGCAGTAGCACCTAACATTTTATTAACCTAACATGACGGTGTAGCAGTCAGTAACATTGCAGTAGCACGTAAATATTATGTTGACCGTGTTATGACGGTGTTGCAGTCAGTAACAATGCAGCAGCACCTAACATTATATTGACCTAACATGACGATGTAGCCGTCAGTAACAGTGCAGTAGCACCTAACATTATATTGCCGTAACGTGACGGTGTAGCCGCCGTCAATAACAATGCAGTAGCACGTGAATATTATATTGACCGTAACATGACGTTGTATCAGTTAGTAACAGTGCAGTAGCACCTAACATTATGTTGACCGTAACATGACGTTATAGTAGTCAGTAACAATGCAGTAGCACGTGAATATTATTTTGACCGTAACATGACGTTGTAGCAGTCAGTAATAGTGCAGTAGCACCTAGCATTATGTTAACCGTAAAATGACGGTGTAGCAGTCAGTAACAGTGCAGTAGCACCTAACGTTATGTTAATCGTAACATGATGGTTTATCAATCAGTAACAGTGCAGTAGCACCTAACATTATGTTGACCGTAACATGACTCCGTAGCAGTCAGTAACATTGCAGTAGCACGTGAATATTATGTAGAAATATTATTATATATAGAATGAAAAAATACACATAGCATGGTAACACGCAGTATTATGGAGAGCTCTCCAAAACACCCATTACCAATAAGTAGCATGTAGTATAGCCTACTCTAGGTCGTGATACAACCTGATGATGGCCCAGGAATGGGGCCGAAACATGTTGTAAACCTTACAATAATTAACCAATAAAATAGTTGTGTTTGACGGTATGTGCCACGCACATATATTGCCATACTAATTGTATATCACACAACGGGGATGACGCACATAAAGATTATGTTGACCGTAACATCACGTTGTAGCAGTCTGTAACAGTGCAGTAGCACCTAACGTTATGTAAACCGTAACATGACAGTGTAGCAGGATATAAAATTGCAGTAACCAGTGAATATTATCTTAATCGTACATGACGGTGTAGCAGGTTATAACAGCTGTTCTGAGTGGAACTGTATTAAGGATGTTCTGCAGAATTTGGCCAGTTCCGTCTGCAGCGTGTAGCACAGTGCTGACATTTGCGAGCTGGGAAGGCAATTTGTGTGGGCAGTGCGGTGTTATGACAGGAAGACAGGCAATATGAGTATGAGTCATGAGGTGAGGTGCAGCAATGGACTGGCAAGCGTGTGGCAGGATAAACAGGAGTGTAATTTTGGATAGACAAGCAAACCGGCAGAGAGAAAAAACGTTGTGATATGGACAGTCGGAGCATGGCGGCTTAAATGTCTAAGAAGAGTTAATTAACACCTTCTGGAGACATGAGATTTAGTTGCAGCAAACTTCTGTACATAGAGTGCTGTGCTAGGAAGGAAGAAAAGTGGCAGTATAGCGTGCTTGTTAACAGTTATTCGAAATGGAGAGGAATTAGGATCAAAATGCAACAAGGAAGGTGCGCCTTGAGGATGTCGTACACGTGTTATGGAGGCGAGAACTGCACTCTTCTGGACTCTCACGCAGCGTGTAGCTGTGATTCCTTACCGACTTTCGGGACAAACTGTCGATCCCTTCAAGGGTCATGCTTGCCCTTCATAGGAACGACTTACCATTGATGGGAACCGAGTCTGTCCCGAAACGTCGGTAAGGAATTACCACTTCACGCTGCATAATAGCCCGAAGAGCGCAGATCCGTCTGCACGGAAACCTTTTTCTCCCACCGTGGTTCGAACTCCTAACTTTCCAGTCTCTATATCGACTAAGATATCCCGGCCGCCTTTAATAAGGTAAAACAGTAGTAAATAGTAAATGTAGGCCTGCATAATGGAGATCGTTAAAGCCCGAGGTTGAAGGGTAGGTGGTTTCGACAGTACGAGAAAGATTGACGGACCGGTGCTGCTAACAAGCGATTGTTTCTTTGAACAAATCATTATATTTTGACGAAAATATAACGATTTGTTGTAAGTTTATGAACACAGCGGCATGTCGTCCATCAAATTAGATGGTTATTTGTTAAAGACACGGAGGCAGGCAGGTGTATCACCGCCGTCTCTTCCTGTATCATCACGCAGCTCTGCAATGTAGACTGAACCACACATTCATACGATTTGTGGACAGACAGTAGCAGTCGTGCAGTGACTGTGCACGTCGTGACAGTGTATGTGGTAGTGCGGTACAGCCTTACGCCCCGGCCACTTTACGTCCGTGTAGCCACAGAAAAGGAGGCTGGGTGTGCCGTGTGGCTTTTGGTGAAAGGCAAAACTTTGCTTCTGTCGGGAAAAGAACAAAGATTCTTCGGACATCCGGCCCATAGCCCAGTCACTCTTCCTACGGAGCTACCTTGGCTGGCTGTGCGTTACAGCGGTAACAACTCTCTATCGGCTGATTAGCTCTCATATCTGGTAATCGTTAGGTGAAATCTCCTGTTCGCACATGTTCATGTGTGTATCGTATTCTGTCCCCAGAGCAGTGTGCTGACTTGCACACTGAAAATAACAATTCATTTTTAGTCTCCTCTGTCCAGTGGAACTCTGGTGTCCGCCTCACACATAAACACCATTGCGGTACGCACATTAACTCTAAAATACCTTAACCTTACTCCATTTTGATGAATAATTGAGTGTCTTAAGGGAAATGGTTGTGCAGATTTACAAGTCTCATTGCTAAAGGTTTACACTGCATAATACATTATGACAGCACTAAAAATGCGTAGAATCGGCCACTGGGTACTTCATATGTATATAAACATAATTTCAGGTTTGACTTTTCGTTTTCGAATTGTTTTATGTCTCTTCCTGTTTCTATTTTGTTTTAGAAATATTAAAAATCTGTCATCTTGTTCCAAGTACTTGTTCAAAATATTAACGAAAAGTGTGTACTTTGTGTTGTACAGTTAGTGATATTCCTGTAGTTGAAAACAGTAGCCAGCCAATTGCAGAGGAGATGACAGGCAGCCTGCACTGCTTCGTCGAATATATGTCATTTTTATATTTCGCCCTTTCCCAGTAGAAAGAATATGAATTAGTTGTCTCTGTCTCTTGTCTCACAGTAACAGTTATTCTCTCCTCGAATCTCTTTGGAATAAAACTGCTCTACTATTTCGTTTGAACCTACATCCGTTAACCCACTGTACGCTACCACGTATAACATTCAAAATCTCTACTGTATTCATGTGTTTTGTGTGTATCCCAGAACAAACAGCGATTATTTCTCTATACAGCATTGACTGACTGGTTTTTGTAACTGAGAGGAAGTGTGTTTACTGCGCGGTACGGACTGAATGTTTATATACATTTCTGGTCAATTTTTGTGCTTCAATGATTAATAGCAATATCTGTGGAACTTCAAGCGGAGGATCCATGTATCGTCGATATGTGACGGATGGCGGCCAGATGTAACATAATATTACAACAAACATTAAAACGTCATACAAAACCGATAATTCTGCTTCTACCAAGTTTGTATCTCGCCTGACGTCACGATCACCCTGGAAACTGACAGTATCTGGAAGAGCGCGGTAGGTGGCTCTGCCGGGCACGAGTAGAGGAGCCTCGCGAGTAAAAATCAATTCAGTTGGCAGAGTGCTAGCGTCAGGGTGGGCGAGCTGTTTGCAAGATGGCCGTGCGACGGAAATAGCAAGTCTCACTACCAGGCAGTATTGTGTCAGTGACATGGGAATTGAACAAGTGGTGTCGTTTTTGGATTGCGGGAACCGGTGAGCTGGCCTGTCCATATCGCAGAGTGCCACGAGAAGAACATTCCACCTCACAGCATGGCCTCGGTCGCCGCTTGGCTGCCTTTCGCCCGGGCGGCGGCCATCGGCTGGGTTCCCATCGCCACCCACCCGCTGCCACCTCCCCCTATCACCAAAGATCGTCGGAAAGCCGATGACGAGAAACTTCTTATTAACGTTTCAGGACGGCGGTTCGAAACCTGGCGAAACACTCTGGAAAAGTATCCAGACACTCTGCTAGGTTCCAACGAGAGGGAGTTCTTTTATGACGAAGAATGTAAGGAATACTTCTTCGACCGAGATCCTGATATATTTCGCCATATTCTGAACTACTACCGCACGGGGAAACTGCACTACCCGAAGCACGAATGCTTGACAAGTTACGACGAAGAGTTGGCATTCTTCGGCATCCTCCCCGACGTCATCGGCGATTGCTGTTACGAAGACTACCGCGACCGGAAGCGAGAGAATGCAGAGCGGCTTATGGACGATAAGCTGTCGGAGAACGGCGACCAGCACCTGCAGCAGCTGACCAACATCCGTCAGAAGATGTGGAGAGCATTCGAGAACCCGCACACTTCCACAGCAGCCCTTGTCTTCTATTACGTGACCGGGTTCTTCATTGCTGTGTCCGTCATGGCGAACGTGGTGGAGACTGTACCCTGCGGTCACAGGCCGGGCAGAGCTGGCACCCTACCGTGTGGCGAACGCTATAAAATCGTGTTTTTTTGCCTGGACACGGCTTGTGTCATGATCTTCACCGCAGAGTATCTGCTGCGGCTGTTCGCAGCCCCGGACCGCTGCAAATTTGTCCGTAGTGTGATGAGCATTATCGATGTGGTCGCCATCTTGCCATATTACATCGGACTTGGGATCACCGATAATGACGACGTGTCCGGCGCCTTTGTTACTCTCCGGGTTTTTAGAGTGTTCCGCATTTTCAAGTTCTCGAGGCATTCACAGGGTTTGCGGATCCTGGGATACACCCTCAAATCTTGCGCCTCCGAGCTAGGCTTCCTCGTTTTCTCGCTCGCCATGGCTATAATTATCTTCGCTACTGTCATGTTCTATGCCGAGAAGAATGTGGAGGACACGAACTTCACTTCCATTCCAGCTGCATTCTGGTACACCATCGTGACAATGACGACGCTGGGGTAAGTCCATGCCCAGTACCGTCAGTACCCTCTGGACACGGGCCAAGTGACCGGCCTGCGTATTTCTGGCCGCGTGTAATGTTCTTTCTTGCTATGTGTATACCAACACACAGTTTCATGATAATAATTGTATTTCGCAGAATAAACCCTTTAAAGTCTAACTTGGACTTGAATTGTAGATAAACATTCCGCTCGTACCGCGCAGTAAACATACTCCATCTCGGTTATAAAAATCAGTCACTTAATAGCTGTTTGTTCTTGAGATCCACACAAAACACATAAATACAACGTGTGGGCAGAACGTAGAATTTGTGAATGTTGAATCCAGTGGTAAATAAAGTAACCCCTGGACTTTAAAGGGTTAACCTTGAATTCTCATATGATCGGCTGCTTCCTTTTCATTAACACGCCATGCAAGACCAAGCGACATGTTGAACACGAGTTAATCAAGTCAATTGCACTGCATGTTAATTTGTGTAATGAGGACTGGAGTCTGTGTGACTGGGCTGGTGGGTCCTGCCGTTTCGTAGGAACGTAGTTCTTTTATCTTCGGTGGTCAAGGAGTCAACCACGCAGCTGTAGAACGTGGAACCCGCGAATATTCCACCACGTTTGATGTTTTTTCATACCAGTAGCTGTAATGTAGCTGTATTATACCGTACAGTTGCCGTTGCTGGCTGTCACAGTAACTACTTTTGCCACGGGGGGGGGGGGGGGGAAAAAATTTTTTTTTTTTTCGCGCAACACAGAGTGGGAGTTTTGCCGGTTTTATACAAAAAAAAAAGTTTTGTACGTCTTCTAGGAGTTTAAAAAAAAGGAAATAA
>Ga0123354_10021329_pt1 | contig 10206 bp, 6 predicted proteins | sample TergutLab28metaG_2_FD_97872 | JGI IMG/M metagenome (GOLD analysis project Ga0123354, IMG submission 97872) | Labiotermes labralis P4 segment gut microbial communities from Petit-Saut dam, French Guiana - Lab288 P4 | ecosystem: Host-associated > Arthropoda: Insects > Digestive system > Gut ...
CACTTAAGCAGTAAATGTTTATTACACAATAGTTAGTGTTTGGATGTCATATTAGTTACAGTCAACGAAGGAGATTTGCCCATAAATTTTCATTTTATGTATGTCTTCAGAACCACACACAAAACAGACAGATTAAGCTTAAGGTTTTGGTTTGTGATGCAGTTCCAACCCTCGCATATCATTTCATTGCTAGCCTTCTTCACAGATGTCTTAACTCTGCATTATTCTTATCTTGGTTTTCTAGCATAATGTCCCATTTTGTGTTTGTGATTACTTCTGTTTTATTGCACAGTAGACCGCTATTTTGTTCACTGCATTTCCCCCTGAGCACATACACTGCTAGTTATAGCGTGTAGTCTGCTCTTCTGCCATGTGGACGGTCTGATGCCTAATGTCTGTTTGTTAATGTGTGGCTACTCACAGATTTCACCTCATACTAAATAATGTATTGCATTATAACAATGACATGTTCACTTGTAAATCTTATAAACATTGCAGTGTTACGAGGTGTTTATACGTGTACTGTGGTACACAGTTCCATGTAATAAGATGTTACCACCTCCCATATAACAGATTATTTTCAGCCTCAACCAGGCATGTAAACATGCCTGGCTGAATCTAATCTGCACAGAGGCTAAGCCTATATATTAACTTCTGAGAGGCACATATAGCTGTGGATGCTGACATGCTGCTAACCATCACACCTGCACACTTTATTAAGGCCTGTCATCACATTCACTCAAAACATTTGGACATCAAAAGTAGTGTTGCATTGTTACATCAGTGTAATTTGAAGTTGCATACTGAGAGTATTAATGTTACATATGAGTGACCATGTGCTATTCATGTACTAGTTGGATGATAATAAAGGTCAAGAACCCCATGAATCCCATTCATATCCAGGTCCAGATGATTACTTAATGTGTATTACTTGGTGAAAATCTGTGGACTTGGTTGTGTTTTTGTCTCTGTTTTCCTGATGCTACTGATGTGTAATGCACATTTTTTTAAATGTTCCTTGTTCAGCTCCCCACATGGTTGGTCACATGTACTTGTATGTTTATAAAACGTGCATAACCAGAAGTGACGTCCACATTTCATGCCTACTAAGAACCTTTCACCATGGCCACAACTTATGTCCTTAGCTGTAAAAGTAGCCAGTAAATGAAATTTGATGGTGTGTACCACATTCAGGTTTTTGTTACGTACTACCATATTTGTCTAGTGTGAATTACTACAATTTATTTGAATTTTGCAATATCAGTTTACTCATATTTTGCAAAAAGTAAATACCCATATTGCCAGAAAAGAATCATGTGTAATAATCCATAATATGCAGATCTGGGTTTTGTGGCTTTGGTATTTAAAACAATACATTGTGCTGCCCATTGTTTTGGCATTTTCACCTAAAGGCTCTTTTCCAAACCTGAAGATTGTGGCAGTGTGTTTGAATAACCAGGGCACCTATGTAGATGACAGATTTCATGACCTTGTGGCACAAAACTTGTTGGTGAATTTTCAGTTTTGCCATTCTTATTGTACTTCAATTTATGTGCTTGTGAGGATGCTTGAGCTCTAAGTTGTGGCCTTGGGAAGAGGTTTTGAGTGAGTATGAAATGTAAATGCAAGATCTAGTTAAACAAGTATTACCACCAACCTGTGGCGTAGCAAATTTTTTTGGAGGGGGGCCGCCCGGAGTAAGTAATCCCAACGGTCGCCTGTTAGAGAAATTACAACCTTTAAAATTCGCGACTGTGTTTTTGTTTGGCTTAATTTAAAATATTTTGGGAACATAAAATCAGTTTCTTTGTAGGGCAAATAGTTTTACCGTGTTGGGGTCTCGCTGCACTGGGCGGCCGTACCTCCCCCCCCCCCTTCCGGCTCGTGACGGACGCTGTTAACGGGGGGGCGGTTAATGAAGGTATATTGGAGCACGACATCTAGTGGCGTTTTGTGGTGCCGCACAGGGAACCACAAATTGTGAGTGCATTACTAACCGAATTCTTGCTATAAATAAATACGCGCGTGACTATAAAAATTTTCCCGCCAAAAATGTTTAAAAGTTATTTTTTTCCCCCCTACACCTTTTCCACCCCTTCTAACTTGCCGCCGGAATTGTAGTAGTAGTTACCAGATGTCTCTCCTGCTGCTGTCTACCGATCCTGGAACTTGGTGGACTCGAACTGCTGAACCTTGGGTTGCTTGGGCGTTGTCTTATCCACTAGACCACGAAGTTCATGTCCAGAGAATAATTTTGGAACTTGCTGATAAATTGTGAGTTCGAGGAATTTTAACAGAAAATTTTCTAGTCTAAGTCCTTGCCGGCGGTCGGTCTCGAACTGCTGCCGCTCTGTCCATAAAGCTTGGCAGTCCAGTGCCTTAGCCACCAGACCACGGAGTTGTTCTTGTAATAATTATTTTGGAACTTCCTGATGACATGTGAGGCCAAGAATATATTCAAAAGTTTAGTTTCTTTAGATAGGACTTCTGTTGGCCTCGAACCTCTAATTATAAGTTTAACAGTCTAACTTCTTAACCACTAGACCACGACGATCGCTTAAGTAATGTAAGTGTCGAACCTCTTGATAAATTGTCTATAAAGTGAAATTGCCCATTGCTTCTGTCTTGTATCCACACTGACGAAATAACATCGCTGCATCAGAACTACCAGTGCCATGGTAGTGTATTCAACGACAATAGTACTGTAATTACAAATTGTATTTTTTGACGTTTTGCTGACCGTGTATCTCAGTAATTAACCAATTTCATGCACAAAATTTTTGTTTTAAAATAAGTTTATTTCATGCCTCTACATGTTTCGAGCACATGTGCTCATCGTCAGGAGGTCAAAATTGCATTACACAGCCTCTGGTATCATCACACTGAAACAAGTGAGTGGTCTAAAATTACTAATTATTTTAGCGATTACTAATTATTTTAATAATTTTAGACCACTCACTCGTTTCAGTGTGACGATACCAGAGGCTGTGTAATGCAATTTTGACCTCCTGATTATGAGCACATGTGCTCGAAACATGTATTTGAGGCATGAAATAAACGTATTGTAAAACAACAATTTTGTGCATCAAGTTGGTTAATTACTGAGAATAATACAAATTGTATGTTTCGTCTCACTTCTTTACCAGTGGATTGCTGTACCACTGTATTTACAGACGTGACGTCACTGACCTCATCTCCTACTCTCGTAACATTGTTAGCAAAGCGGACATATATCTCGGAAGATTACTGCCGGTACCTCAGCGTGAAGTGTTACGAGACAGATACAGAGGCGTTGTGAAAATGTACTGGCCAAGTCATTAGACAAACAAAGAATATGACATTACCTGCAGTAATGTGTGTTGAAATGAACACTACCATGGAACAGGCAATTCTGTTAGAATGTGATATTGCTGGTGCAGGTGTTAGGTCAAAAGTGTTGGTATGAAACTTCTCAAGGTGGTCAGTATCAAGATTACAGTCTTGTGATGTGACGCCGTGTAGTTTGGCAGACAAGGCATCCGATCCCAACAGACCGTAGCTAAAGACGGGATCCTGTTGAAATGGACAAGATACTGACCAGCCGGGATTACAGGTGCATGTGTAAAGTAACTCTACATACTGATCTCACTTACAGAACAGCACACTGCAGTGTCACCAGGAACAGATCCGTCGTTGCTGTGATGGTAAGCCGCCGACTCTTCATAATGTGCTTCCCTAGGGAATATAACACACACTCCTGGTGGTGCAGACTGTCCTGTACCCGATACATCCCATTTATTTTCAGTTCTGTCCTTTCTACCATTTCCCCTTATCCTGCTTTACCATGGCGTGCCATTATACTGTGTAGCCCAAAGATACATTGTTTCAAGTTTCACCTGCATCTTCAACGGGTGTTGAAGAATAAGAGACCAACTTGATGTCACTAGTTATTAAGTTTTATTTCACTTCTTCTGTGATACAATAGAAAAGTTGCAGGCTCCTGTTGATGGATGTATTAATGTCCCAAACATGTTGAGCATAGAAGAAGTGAAATAAAACTTAATAACTAGTGACATCAAGTTGGTCTCTTATTCTTCAACTGATGCACGGTCCAATATACATAAGATTCAACGGGTGTTGTTTGTAGTATGCCCCAAAGAGTTTAAGCACAAATTATTTTTCAGGCAATTAAATGGTTTTTCGTTGGGTTTTAAAAAATCATTTGGTAGTACGTGTGATAAAATCCACAACAACTGAGAATACAAAGTTTTCGCACATTTTAATCGCATCAATTATTCACTGCTTCTTGTGGCATTGCAGACCTATAGTGTTGGTTTTGCATGATGAAAATAAATGGTTTTGCTGACAATGTATGATCAGCTGCGGAAGTGTTACGCTGTCTGCTAACGGCATGACAAGAGAATGTACCTACTGAGGTTGGCAGGGTATTTTGTTTCTTGTGTTGCATGCTGGTCATTTCAGATAAAAAAAAAAAAGAAGACCACCAAAGCTTGAGGGCAAAACCAAATTGATAAATTTAATGGAATCCATCCTGTTGTATCTCTAATCATTGTTCACAAAGATACAGATTATTCCGTCTAACAGAAAACACTGTTTTGAAACGCTACATGTTTCGATAGAAAACGATCGCCAGTTGTTCTACAAAATCTTAAAAATCAAGGTAAAATGTTTTTAAGAGATTTCTCAAATATGTTACAGTAATATTGTAGCTTCTGATGGCATAAGATGTCTTAAAACGCAGTTAAAGATTAACAGTTAAAAAATCTGACATATAAGTGTCCTTGTATTGGTTCGCGTAATTGGCTGGCCACTGGTCTGCGTTACTGATTTTCCCGTTGTGTAGCGCAGATTTAATTAAGTCTTGCGTAAGTTACGATGAATTTATTGTGTCGATATGCTGCTTGGATTTTCATATAAGCTGCGTTTGCTTTCATCGGTTACTTGTCGTGCTATTATTCTTTAACGCTACTGCTACCGGGTGTCAACCGAATTGCAGTTAACAAATATATCATACTGGTGTTAATATCGTTCTTATCAGATATTTTGGATACATTAATGCGATATTAGTGCAGAGCACAAAATGCAGGAAAACGAAGTAAAACTGCAAGTAAATACAACTAAGCACGTATGTCGCATTAATACATCCAAAACGTCTAATGAAGGCAATATTAACACCAGTATCATTACAGGATAATAGCACGACAAGTAACCGATGAAGACAAACACAACACATACGAAAATCCAAGCAGCGTATCTCAGTAAATTCACCGTAACTTACGCAGGACTTAATTTAAACTGCGTTACACTAAGGGAAAAATCAATAGCCCAGACCAGTGCCCAGCCAATTACTCGGAACCAATATATGGACACTTACCGTCAGATTTTAACTGTTAATCTTTCACTGCATTTGAATAAATAGGTCCTCAGACATTTTTAAAGAACACCACAGTAATCAAATAACCGTCTGTCTATATGTTATGTCATCCGAAGCTACAATATCATTGTAACATACACATTGTAATATTTGAGAGAGATCTAAAAAATATTTCACCTTGAATTTTAAGATTTTGTACAAGAACGCCTGACGATGATCGTTTTCGATCCAAACATGTAGCGTTTCGACACAATAATCTGTATCTATGTGAATGAAGAACAGGCTGACATCCGTTACTAGACAACCGTAGCGACACAGTTCCATGGCTGACACTGGAAGCGTCGTGAGTGAACATTCTGACAGCGACAAATACGACCCTGCAATGTGCAAGTGTTGCAAGTTTCTGTCAAACCCCTTTGTTCTGTTCTGTATGATCTGAAAGGTGACACGACTCGCTACAGGCTGGATGGAGTGGGAATTGAATGCCGGTGGGGGGAGAGATCTTCCTTACCCGTCGAAATCGACCATGGGGCCCACCCAGCCTCCCGGACAATGGGTACGGGGTCTTTCCCAGGAGTAAATAGGCCGGGACGTGGTGCTAACCACCCACCCCCTTCTAGCGCCGGGGTTGCGAATGGGTTGGAGCTATACCTCTGCCTCCCCTCTTTGCCTGCCTAGCCATGTCATGGGGTGACCTTTATCTTTACCTAATACGATAAGTAAGATATGGAACCAAACGTTTAGGTCTTTGATGATACCAACATTTCCTACACTCAACACGTTGGGGTACACTAGGAAGGAGGTCAACCCTGGGGAAAACAAAAGTATGAAAATGGTGCAAAGTTTTCTCTCTCCCCTGGGACTGGAGAAGGACAGTACAGTCTTCACAAGCTGCCAACTCAGTACCTCACACTTACTGGAACTCACAGGAAGAATAAGACCAACATTCTAAGGAAGCCACAAAAGGTATAGGTTTTGGCTTCTGGAGAATCTAGGATGGGCATAAACTAGAAAAAAATGTGGCTTTATCTGCACTTCTTGCTGCTGAAACTAGGATATCAAATGGTATGTCCCAACATCAACCAAAGGGCTTCAAACTGTGTGGCACTGAAAGATACTGCGGTTCACAGAAACCCACAGAATAAAGCAGTAACCAATCCACCAATTCAAGGAAGAAGAACAAGGGAAATATGTCATTTGTGTTCAGGTGCAACAAGCAGATGAAAAATAAACCCAACAATAAGACTGTAAAAGCCACTCAAGAGAGGTAAAGTATTTCAGTGTTTTCAATTCAATCAAGAGAGCAATCTGATACCTATGAAGTTGTCCCTGTGCATGACATGCAGGCATTCAGGGGAGTGGAGGTTCAGCTCCACACATTCTTAGTCTCAGCACTACATTATATGGACATAAGTGGTCTGCTTCATTCCCAGGCCCTCCCAGTACCCACTGAAAACAAGGCTGGGTGTGAACCAGAGCTGGGATGGACACTTTGGAGTAGACAAAGTCTGTTCCCCTGCCAGGAATCAAACCATGATACCTCAGCTGACCAACCTGTAGCCTAATCAATATATGAACTATGCTATGCTAACTCTATCTGCTGCCACTTAAAAGTAGCAGGGTGAACACTGTGGCTAATTTCATTACCATGGGACTCAAGAAATACTGCCAAATTGTAAAACAGTGTAGAAGTTTAGGGTGCACAACATAAATAAAATGGGCTACATGTGGGCCCTGAATGGTGGTGTTTGCTCATGCAGTTATGCCAGGATTAATGATACACATGAAATGAATGTGAATCTTATCTTACACGTATTTTTAGATACGAAACAATACAACTTTGGTTCTGGGCTGTTCAGTGACATTCGCTGGACAAGTTCCACTTCTATTCATAACAGTGTTTCCCAAACTCTTTTGCTCGCAGACAAATTCTGGCTTTGAAAAATAACCACAGATCCATACACACCTCCTCATGTAAATTTGGTGTGTCCAGATGATGGGTAAAAAAAAAAATTAAAAATTTATAACTCAGAGCTGATTTTAGATAGCTACGAATGCATACCAGTAGCATACGTAGTAATGCATTGCATGATTTGACCATAATTAAACTGTCAGGCTTGTTGTGAGTACAGGAGGTTTCTTAATTAGACATTCTATGATCACACAAAATAAACACATTGCCAATTACAAAAGTTCCTTAATTATTTTTAATAAACATTAGTCCTTTAATTAAAGAAACAAAATTCAAAGCAGTCATTACAGAAATGTATCGATGGGTCCCATGGAAACTGGTCGCAGATCCCTTGGTATCCACAAAGTACACTCTGTGAACCACTGATTCATACCATTAGCACATGACCAATCTAAATCAATTCAAATTTGAACAGTATTCTGAGAAACAATGGTGCATAACATAAAATAAAGATCACATTCAGTGTACCTTTATTTAAAACATTCATTTATATTGTGAATATTGTAACAAAACATATTTCTGAAATAAATAAAATGGAAACTCAATACTCTCAAAAATGGCACTGCCTGGGAAAGCGAAATAGAGGTAATTAATGCTCTATTATTTGGGGTCTTCTCTGGCAAATTAAGAATTATGGTTGGCTTCCTTGCACCAGTCACAGTCCTGAGAGATATCTATCAAACTGCACAGTCACATCCGCATAGGACAAACATATCACTGCTGTGCAAAGCTCAAATCTCAACCACAAGCAGACAACAACACTTTCTGCTTTGTTCACAGACACCCTGACTTAAATTTTGATACCAATCAGATTTTTGCCAAGATTTCAAGGACTTGTTAAGTAAACAAGATTTGAGGTTTTGAAGGCAGTGACTGCAATTTTAACTGCCACCTTGGTCCAGCCACTTACGGGTTGGTAGATACATAACATCATGTGAACGGTACCTGCCACTTCCATCACCTGACAATGGAGGTAGTAGGCTCCTCTTTAATGTCTATTCATGTCTGCCGGACTACATGGTGCCACAACTGAGAGTATCTTCAATGTCAGATCAGTTGGGCATGCAAAGAGAAACAGCAACAACTTTCACATTTACACCCTCAGTAAATTACACTTCATTCAAAGCATTAGGGTAATAAACTGCGAATAGGGATGAGAAATGTCTGTATGGGAATTTAGAATCTGGTCCCCCTGCCCCCAAAAATGTTCTAACAGGAAAAAGAGTAACCATTTATTCTTCTTGGACTGTCTGACCCTGACGAAAAAGGCACAATAATCCTTTTCAATTGTCAAGCACTACTTGCTTAACAGTAGTGTCATATACCTGATGACTGGAATCTATTTTACACGTGATTTCTAACTGGCCAAGAATATTAAGAGCATATCTTCTGGGATGTGATAGGGTGTAGGTGGACAGGTGCCAATGCCAGAGGAGCAGGAATCCACTCTATGTTCAGGGCCAACCCTGACTACACAGCATCACACACCAGTAGACTGTAACCTATACTATTCCCACTACAACACACACATTCTTTAAGGCTTCCTGTATTCAGTATAGTACTTTCATGTCTGCCTGCAAAGTAAGAACACAGCTGCTTCTGCATACAGTGCTGAGATCCTTTTATTAGTAAGAAACATATAACCCTGTGCATTTTCTTCACCATTTTAAATTAAGCTTTCTATATGGCCAAATGCATGGACTTCCAACATAGGTTTTACATTTCAGTTTAGCTGTGAGAGCACTGGCTGACAGAAATCTTCATGAAGTCATAAAAATGCAGAGAATGCCAAGGTGACTGTATTTTCAAAAAATGACCACTCTCAATGTAGTCACATTCCAGGACAGTGCAGTTAAGTTTTCTGATAATGCAGGACTCTCCAGTAATCTTGAAATAGACTCAGAGCTATTTACCCACATTCATGTTCAGAGACATGAGACACTTTTGGGATCCACAGCCTTCACTGCCACTCACCACCAAAATTTGGCCCCTTGGCCCAAAATGATTTTTGATATGGACCAAAAATATTTGCCAGTTCTTTTTGATTCATTTTTTTTATAGGTGGAAATTTTGGAGTTAATAGAGTAGCAAGACAATTACTACAATTAAATGCACACAGTTTTATTAAAATCACAATAATATTACAACACACCAGCTCCTACATGTTTCAGGCTTACTGGCCCACCATCAGGCAGCACACAATTGTACAAAACAGTTGCTTAACATTTTCTGCATGTAGCAGAACTGCCGGAAACTTCTCAATGTGTAACATATATTTAGTAGCCCAAGTTGTGCACTGAAAACAGTAATTGAAGCAGCTTCTTGTTCTGGGTGTCACGGTACTGCAAATTATAACTGTAACTGAATTATAATGCAAGGAATGGAGAATTTGGAGAGAGAGAGAGAGAAAGGGTACCTAGACACTTTATGGTCCTACATACATTTAAGTGTGAAGTCTAGTTCTCATACATTAAGGTAGCAGTGGAAGCATCATACCATCTTAGCAGGACAAATGAAGTCAGGAACCCCTCCAAAACAAACAGTTAATGCCATTGGACCATAATACAAATGGCCACACTGAAGTCAGCACAGGCTTTGCAATGTTATACATTGAAAAGTGTAAAACATCAGCCCACAAACGCAGCAGCTAGAATGATCGGGATGCTTCACACAATGAAAATGCATAACATAACATGTGCATGCTATCATCTGCGGCTACTCAGAAACAAGCTGTGCTAAATTACATAAAACCATCTGACCAATGCCATAAAACACACAGAATGCAGTTTCACTTAATGGCTCAGCACAAAACCACTGATGCAGATTTTGACAAATGTTTGTGATTCAACCAGAACCAGTC
>Ga0123354_10021330_pt1 | contig 10206 bp, 7 predicted proteins | sample TergutLab28metaG_2_FD_97872 | JGI IMG/M metagenome (GOLD analysis project Ga0123354, IMG submission 97872) | Labiotermes labralis P4 segment gut microbial communities from Petit-Saut dam, French Guiana - Lab288 P4 | ecosystem: Host-associated > Arthropoda: Insects > Digestive system > Gut ...
GAGGTCACAAAAAGGTAGAAATTAAAAAAAGAAAAAAAAAAGAAAAAAAAAAGGGGGTGTACACAAAAGGGCGATGGGGGTTAAGGACGATGAATGGAAACCCCCCCCCCCCCCCCGTCTCATTGGCTTTACCTAACCACACAATGACGGACGTGAAGACAAACTATCCTGAGAGGCTGACGCTTTCCAAATGCAGCGGGCGTTTCAGCAGGACTTTATATTATTCCCTTTTATTTCTTCTGACTCGAGAATTTCTGCAAGCCAGCAGGTGTGTCAGAAGAAGCAATACGTTAGCTACCTCAAGTGAGGAAAGTGTTCTTGAAAAGCTCTTAGTTGCTCAGCTAGTCAAGAAATCCCCGCACTTTACAGAACCCGACATATCATCACCGTCTTCACAAAAGTCCACAACTTTTCACTCTTCTCAGAAGCACCAATCCAGTACACGTCTTCCCATCATATTTCTTTAAGCTCAATATTAATTATTCTCCCATCTACGCCTAGTTCTTCCAAGTGCTCTCCTTAATTAGTGCTTCTCCACAAAAATCCGTAGCTTTTCTCTTCTCCGCCGTCCGTTCGTCATGCCCTGCCCATCAATACCACACAAGTCGTGAAGCAGCTCACGGTACCAGTTGCAGCCCAGTTTATGTCTATCCAGCTCCTCCATATTCTCAGTTTCCAGCACATACCTAACATCCTTACTCACTGTTACGTCATACAGTTACCCACAACCCTCATTTAGCTGCACAGTTTCTACTGTTTATCCCACAACCCAAGTGGCTTCTCACTTCACCGCAGTTCCGTAATACCAACCAGGCTGTGCGTACTGCAGACCGACGTGTCTGTCTGTACTGTCTCTGTACCGACACACGTTAAGACAGTATCTAACTGTTCAGTGTCGTCGCTATATTTACTGCCTGCTTTAACATAAAAATCCTGCACTCTCCCACCCACCCACTAAAATGACGCATTTCCTATACAAATCAGAGTAAAGTAAGATCACCCGCAACAGCACCGAATGGTCAGTTTTTGTAATGGGGACGCGGTGGGAGACTTCGGGTTCCGCCGCGACGTTCTTCTGGGATATCACGCAGCGCAGAGTGGGAATTCCTTACCGACGTCCGATCCAACCTGTCGGTCCCATCATCAAGATCAAGAAATCCAAGAACATATATTTACACGTGAAGGGGGGACCGATGAATTGCCCCGACGCGTCTGTAAGGAATTCCCACTACACGCCGCATAATATCCCAGAAGAGCGCAGACCTAGCGATGCAGTGTGTTTACTGTGAGGTAGCAACTGAATTATAAATTGCATTTATGTGCATTTCTGACCTCTGAGGTTTTATTTTCTCGCAGCGATGTTGCTGAGGGTTCAGGTCGTCTGTAACAAGCAGAATGGAATACGCTCCTTGAAGACGAGGGCACTCTCCACACAACTCTGCGCCACAATCAAACTGCCTCAATTCTCAATTTATTTCATGAAATAATCAAAGGATGTTCTTCAGTTACAGCGTTTACATTTTCACTCTTTGGCAATTCCTCCAGTCTTTAGACAGAGCCCAGAGAGTGGAATTCGGTAGGGCGAAGGTGCGGAGATAGAGAGGAAGAAACAGGGAATGAAAGGGAGGAGAAAAAGAGAGGAAAACAGATGGGTAAGAGAAAAGAGATAAGAGACTTACTGCCGCCGTCTGATGGAAAATTTCTGGATCATCCGCCGTACTGTTTGCGCGTCATAATAATTCTGGTACTTTCGTTGATTTCTCGTTAAAGACCTCGAAATCTGATGGCAGAAACCTCTTCATTCCACACGACACGTGTTTCTTATTCTTGTACGAAATGCGGTTTATTCGGTTTCAACAAAAATGAACAATGTATTGGCCAGATATCACGTGACCTCGCTCCAATCTCTGCAGCACAATATCGTTCGTTTGCGCTTTTCCTAGTTCTTACAATAAGAAATAACAATTAAATTTTATACTCAGCAAAATATGTGAATTTACCAGCTACTATACTGCAATCCATGCATCGGGGCCTCTTTAAAATCATCAATTTCAACCTATTTTTCCCCTTTAATTCGCAATGATTCGCAAGCAAAATGCTTGAAATTACGTGTGGAAGCGGACAGGCGCAAAGGTCCGCTGGCTGGACAGATTCACAGTCACAATTACGTCAAGAGCTGGTAGGGTAAAGGACGGCTGTAACTCAATTTAACTTGAGGATTCACTCCCACTCTACCCTAGCTTACTTCACAGATCGATTCGAATTTATGTAGTGGGTTGGGTTCAGTCGCACATGAAGGTGAGGTGGACGATAAGTGGAAGAACGCAGAAGATAAATTGACGTGACAGAGCAGGGAGGGGAACAGGAAGTAGATGAGATGGAAGAATAAAGACAGCAATGAGAGGAAATAGGACAACCGGAAACGAATGCAATAAAATTAGACATCAAATGTAATATGAAAAAAAGTAAATCACGTAAAATGAGATGACGTAATGTGCGCGAAATCAAGGCTAGGCACAACTTCCTTGCTACTGCTTATCTCTACAAATTGTAAACTTCCTGCAACACAATCAACCCTACGCTTGCGATACAATCTGTACTTTCACATACCCAGCAAGGTGACGTCATTACAATCGTTTAAAAACACTGCAGCATTTAAATTGTCAAGGCAAATAGCACGCAGTGCACATTCCTTATTGCAAAACGAAAAACGAATGATCGCAAAAGGCATATTGGAAACCGATAAGCGTTAGTTTTGAAAGTCCAATGAATATAGGAAGACTTACGGCTCGTTCGATTTTCTCTTAGACCAAAGAAAAAATCTGAAAATTTTGAATCTTTTAAAAGTCACAACACATATGACCATTTCAACCCCAGTGGTCACTATATGTACCACCAGTTTAACATTCAGCAATTCTACGTTCTGCCCACACAGTGTATTTATGTGTTTTGTGTGGATCTGAGAACAAGCAGCGATTATTTCCCTATACAGCATTAACTGACTGGTTTGTATAACCGAGACGGTGTGTGTTTACTGCGCGGTACGGACTGGGTGTTTAAATTAACTCAGGTTAGTGACAGTCTTTAAAGCGCTAATGTACAGTTTTATGGCATTAGGACTTCGAAACTTACATAAGATACAAAAATATTTACATATATGTTGACATGTGCAGGGTCTACTGACAGTAGACACTGCATCTTAGTGTATCTACTCAGTACAGTCTGTCATCGTCTGACATTATAGTTAGGCCCTCAAAATCGAAACGAAACAGAACACAGCATTTGTTACACGGAGTGATTAAGAACCCAAGGGTCCCTCCCGCCAGCTGCCAGCCAACACAACGTCACTCCGTCACTCCGAGTCTCGACAGATTTCATCGAACATTTGATAATGACATCTATCGACGTTAAGGCGAAGCGAGTTTTGTTCATTCTCCCACTAATCAAATTCCATGCAAATCCTTTCAGTAATTCTTACGTTGCTTTTGGACGGACGGACGGACAGGCAGGCAGGCAGACGGGCACAAATGTCGTTAAAGTTTTTCGCTCAATGGGATGTTTCGTTGTGAGTCCTATGAGTATCCTAATATCCTGGACATATGCATTTATGGCAGAACATGGATGACATCAAAATAAAACTGCAGCTATAAATAATGAGTCAGTCAATATCGATACACTTCACCGTCCTGTAATAATACAGCCTCCCTGCAGGCATGTAATTTTGGACACACGCAGATCCGGGCAACAATGACGTCACCAGCATACAGCTCCCTGCCCTCGGGGAATCAGATTGACAAAACAGACTTATTACTGCTTACGTCGCTTATCTCTGCACCAGCTGCCCTACTGTTTGACGTGATCCAGCGGCTAGCGCTCTTGTCGTGCTGTGTACATCATACGGTCGAGGTTGTCCTCGCTGAAGGTTTTCATAGTTTTCCTCAATTCCTACGGGCCATGGCTCAGAAAGTACCAAGTTACCAAGATTCCTACTATTCCTGTGGTTGTTTTAGTTACGTCACTAGTGTTTTGATCTGTGTGCCTTGTCTAACTTACTACTTGTGCTTTATTCCCTTTGACTCTACTAGATACTAAATATTCTTGAACTGAACTCCTTTACTCAACAACCAGCCACTGCAGCCTGTCACAGTTGGAGCCCGAAAGTGTGGTAGTGTTCTGTCTAGTCAGAGAGTGGAGCTCTTCTGCCTACTGAGAAAGTCTCATGGAGCACAAGGAAGCTGCCAGCAGTCAGAGAAATGAGAAGGACAACTCATCCTCTATGGAATATGAACAAATAAATAAATTACACCAGACTGTACAGAGGCAGCAACTGAGCCAGTGTACAGTTCCAAGGAGAAGAGGACGAGATGTGAAAAGCACGGAAACAACAACGCCCAAACAGTGACACTGCCTATAACGTCCAAATATCCTAACTGGCGCTGAACTTGTGTCGTTACCTTAGGGCGAAAGACCCAGGTTCACACCCAATACCACAATGCATTTAAAAGTACAATTTTTAAAAAAAACGAACACGTTTTTATCTATTTCGTAACTGAGCATGAAGAACCGTGGCGAAAAAGAGACGCTAAACATATCCTGCATTACATTTCAAGACTCAGCCCGCACCGCGCAGTACACACACTTCATCTCAATTATTTAAAAAACTGTTCACGATATCTAGGGAAATAATCGCAGTTTTCCTGAGATCCAACCGGAATATTGGATTTTTTAATGTCAAAACTGGTGGTGTTTACAGGTTTAGTCTCAGCAGCAGGTGACGATGCGCGGTGGTTCTTCGCCCCAGTCGCTTTACCTTCATCTGTAACGTGCTGACCGACAGATGTCTCAGTCGGTCAGAACGCCGTGGACACCGACGGCTGAACACTTATGACTCTGATAACATCACAGCCTTAAATTGCTGCTGTAGCAATAAATATAGGTGCTACACTGCCATATATTTATTGTTATTTATTGGGCCACACAGAGCAGTCATAAACTGCTGTAATGCAACTTTCAACTTAAAGCCATCCATCATCAGGTTGTCATGACCATCCGTGTGCAAGTTTCATAAGCCCGACTCGCCCCTGCAGTATCCATCAACGTGACATTCTGACTTTCAGCAGGAATATTTAGAGAGGGTAATGAGCTTCACTGCGTAAAACGAGGCCTGTATAAGTTACAACCAACCTGTCGCCACGTCCACAAAATATTGTGACACAGTTCCCTGGTAAATACAACAGAGAAGCACTCACAGACTTTCAGACTTTTCGCTCCAAATTACGCAGCTGAGCGACAACCACTGTATGAAGACCACGTGTGACTCACGTGATTGTGAAGCCTCGACAATGAGGACCTAGTCCACTAGGGGCTGTCACGCCATGGGATGGGGGGAGAACTCTGTCTCTTTAAAAAGCAGAAAACCTTGCATAAATGCTAAGTGTGACTTCCAGAGCACTGACACTGCGTGACACTGTTACATGAACACCAACAAGAAATAAAGAAGTAGAAGAGCTCTGAGCATTCAACTTCCTTCGAAATGTCAGAACTTTTCACCCACCGACACGGCGTCACATCGTCCAGGACTGGAACTGAAGTTTCAGGAACACAGGTGCCAGTAACTCAAAATTCTTTAGAACTTTCAATCTGTAAAATAGCACCTCATGTGTTCATGATTTAATTTTTAAAGGCACTCACAAGCACAACAGTTATATCTGCGTTTCTCCTGCAGGAAATCAGGCTGAAAGAGACCACCCGGAAGACCTAAGTGTAGATGTAGTAATATTAAAGACATTTTAAAGATATGGGAAAGGCAACTATGAACTGGATTAAAATGCCTCAGGACTGGAACAAATATCGAGCTGTTGTGAATATGGTAATGACATTTTGGGTTCCATACAGTATAAACAATGTATTGTGTAAAGGAACTATCAACGTCTGAAGGATTATGCTCCATGGAGATAGTTAATTAAGAAACAAGACCTGAATCTTTCTATTATCATTCATACATACATCAAACTTAACTAACAAAATGACATACTGTACCGTCTTTTAAGGTGTACAGTCAATCTTTTACTAAAGCATTTTATGAAAATACTACAGCATGATATGTTGTTATAATTAATATGAAGTTATGTATTGCACAAAGTTCGTGTACTTAGACAAATAAAACTATTTTTCTTACAATACAAAAGTGTTGCACATTCCGAATTCATCCCCTCATAGGATTTACAGTTCCAGAAACAAGCAGCAATTCTACCGACTACATCTTGGTTCTCCGGATTAAAATCCCACACGTTGTCAGCCCGCACTCCAATGTTTATTCCCCCGGGAAATTATTTAATAGGCACTAGCTTTTAATTCCCTCCTCAAGAAATATTTCCAATTTGTAACGTTATAGGATGGGTGAGAATGGTTGCTGGGCTAACGCGGTCTTCAATCTCCGGCACCAGACGGCAGCATCGGTTAGTAGGAAACAAAGATAGATTTCTCATAGAAGTGCAAGGGGTAACTGCTCCAAACAGGATTTCAGCAAGTCTGTCGGCAGTTTAGCCGAACCTGTCAGAACACTGTCTCGCACAGACCGGTCGCCCTCTTGTCAGAAGTCAATCAATTTGTTCAACCTTATGAAGATAAAAGATCTTCTCAAATTTGTCTGTATTCGTCTTCAATCTGCTCGCACAATGCAGAATTATGTCACACTGAGACGCAGCTCACACTCCGCTACCATCGCAGCTTACAGCAGTCGGTCGTTGTGCCACCGGCTCCTTGCAGTCATGATCGCCATCTTCTGGCAAATCGATCATTAACATACACAGATGAAAGACGGGGTACTATTTCCGCAGTTGCTACGTGTTCAATCGCTAACACAGAAGGAAATAAATCCTTCATTAATCAACTGTTTAGAAAAAATTGTTTGTATTTTTGTTGTCAGTTCCTTCTATTCTATACACGAAAATTAAAATTGTGTATTAACGTTAACAACAGTTATCAACAGTGATTTTATTTGTTACATAATATGTTAGGGATGACTCAGAATATATTCGATCGTGACCGAAACATTTCGGAGACACATACATGATGAAAATATAGTAAACGTGAAGAAGGGCTATAAACTTTCTAAGCTACAGTAAATATAAAGGAAATACAAAAATATGCTTGAGGTGCAATAAACAAATGATATGCATGGCGTTATATATGCTGTGGCGAATTCTAATATAATGCATATTATAAGGATAAAATATATATTTCCTCTGTATTTTATACGAATGCGAAACTTGGTCTGTCAGATCAAGACCAGGGTGTTTGGGAACAGAGTGATGACAAAGATATTTGGGCCTAAGGTGGAGCAGATGACTGGACACTGGAGAAAACTGGACAGTGCGGAGCTTCATCATTTGTACTGCTCACTAAACATTTTTATAATGATCGAATGAGGATGAAATGGGCAGTTCAAGTGACTTGTATGGGGGTGTGAACAGATACATACATACAGAGGTTTGGAAGGGACATATGACAACTCATAGATCCTAAGCGAAGGTAGGAGACAATAACTGAAAGAGGTCTTAAGGGACCAGAAAGGAGGACGTTGAGAGAACGAGTCTATTCTGGAGGGGAACAAGTGATCGGGTGTTGTGAACATTGGTTTCTACATTTGCTCAAAACTTCTGGACTAACGGAGCTTTTAAAGAGGGACTTTGTTCCACGAGCTTGATTAGGTATCAGAAATTCGCCGATGTTTATTATAGTTTCAGAAAGCAGCAAGGAATATCCGCCATTAAATGAAATCATGGATGAGGTTTTACATGAACAGTTGGCTGCACGCCATTGAATCCTCTCGGATCTACCACCGACACTTCACAGTCGTTTCTTGCTGAAGCAATAAAGTAACAAAATTGCAAATTGGGCACTCAGTGGCGTAGAACACAGACCGTAACAATGGGATTCTTTACTTTCAAAATGTTATAAATTTTCACGAAACACAATTTAATGTACTTTCATTTACACCGTAGCCCACAGCACGGCCATCCAGCACGAGTTTGTACATAACCTGCAAAGGTTCAATAGCATTACATCCATAATTCTTAGACAGAATTACAACTAGAAAAATAAAAGTTGGAGGTTCCGATAGAAATGTGCTGACTATTGTAAGTAAATATGACTTTTAGTGCTCCTATTTTCACGAAACTCGCTTTACTTACCATCTTTTTATGAAGAAACCCTATACGGAATTTCATGAAAATGTTACAAACGGTTTAGTAGCTGACAGTATTACAGACGGAAGGGCGGAAGGACTGACCCTTTCTCCATACAAAGGGTTCCTTTTGATTTCTAAAGAAATCTTAATGCAAAGAACAACGACCCTATAAGTGCTATATATGTACCAATATGCCTGCACGCCGCTGAAACTTGGCATCAAGCCTGCACCACCCCATAGTGCAAAGACAACCCAAATTAATGTTCGGGCCGTCAGATGGCAGAACACTATGTCATAATTGCATTACAACGCAACTGTGCCGTCAAGACGCCCTTGTTTCAGTATCTGGTGGGAGGACCAAAGGAAGAACTCGGAGCACAATTCGAAGTCTATCGCTGCACAGCTGTTTCACTGCTGTGAAGAACAAGCCATGTCAATGCAGTACAGAAGCCGGTCGAGAGATATTCTTGCCCTTCTCCACAACTTTCAAGTGGGCCGGGATAGCTCAGTCGGTATGGCGACTCGCTACGAACTGGAAGATGCGGGAATCGAATCCCGGTTGGGGCGAATTTTCCGCACCCGTCCAGACCGGCCCTGGGACCCACCCAGCCTCCTGTACAATGGGTACCGGCTCATTCCTGAGGGTAAAGCGATCGGAGCGGGGTCTTAACCACCCACCACATCTAGTGCCAAAGTTAAAGAAAGAGTAGAGCTATACTTCTATTACTCCTCTGCGCTGGCAGGTTATAAGATGCACTTCACTTTTGCCTTACCAGCATTTCCAAACAAACACTGGGCCCCACCCAGACTCCTGTTTAAGGAGCAATGAATCATTCCCGAATGTAAAACCGCCCGAGTGTGACCCTGACCGTCTGCACTCCCTAAGCTAACAGCAGCTGCACTCTACCTCCATTCCTCACCATGCCTTCATGCGGTGAGGTTTTTTACGGTTGTTAGTTTCAAATGTGACCTACAAAGTGTCGATCATCGCTTCCTACTTGATGACTAACGAAGGATACTGTACACGTGCAGAACTGTCGTGCCACCTGACAACCGTCGTTTGTCTTCCCACTGGTTGAGGTTTGGGAGACTGGCATATTTTAATACGCTAAGCTAGTTCACCAAATCTTGGTCAGATAGAGTTCCTCTGTTTCAGATAGTTTTATCATCTGCCCCGTTACCAAATTTCCACTAGTTCATTAGAGAGGTATTATTATTCGTGCCTTTATATTTTACAAAAATATTAACTGTAACAAGTGTCACTGCACACAGTTCAGTATATTAACTGTAACAAGTGTCACTGCACACACTTCAGTATTTTAACTGTAACAAGTGTCACTGCACACAGTTCAGTATATTAACTGCAACAAGTGTCACTGCACACACTTCAGTATTTTAACTGTAACAAGTGTCACTGCACACAGTTCAGTATATTAACTGTAACAAGTGTCACTGCACACACTTCAGTATTTTAACTGTAACAAGAATCACTGCACACAGTTCAGTATATTAACTGTAACAAGTGTCACTGCACACAGTTGAGTATATTAACTGCAACAAGTGTCAATGCACACAGTTCAATATATTAAATGTAACAAGTGTCACTGCACACAGTTCAGTATATTAACTGTAACAAGTGTCACTGCACACAGTTCAGTATATTAACTGCAACAAGTGTCACTGCACACAGTTCAGTATATTAACTGTAACAAGTGTCACTGCACACAGTTCAGTATATTAACTGCAACAAGTGTCAATGCACACAGTTCAGTATATTAAATGTAACAAGTGTCACTGCACACAGTTCAGTATATTAACTGCAACAAGTGTCAATGCACACAGTTCAGTATATTAAATGTAACAAGTGTCACTGCACACACTTCAGTATTTTAACTGTAACAAGAATCACTGCACACAGTTCAGTATATTAACTGTAACAAGTGTCACTGCATACAGTTCAGTATATTAACTGCAACAAGTGTCAATGCACACAGTTCAGTATATTAAATGTAACA
>Ga0123354_10021332_pt1 | contig 10206 bp, 8 predicted proteins | sample TergutLab28metaG_2_FD_97872 | JGI IMG/M metagenome (GOLD analysis project Ga0123354, IMG submission 97872) | Labiotermes labralis P4 segment gut microbial communities from Petit-Saut dam, French Guiana - Lab288 P4 | ecosystem: Host-associated > Arthropoda: Insects > Digestive system > Gut ...
CCGGCGGTGGGGGGTGTGGGGCCAGGGTGTGGTTGGGGGGGGGGGGGGGGGGGGGGGGGGGGGGTGGGGGGGAGGGGGGCGTCGAAGTTATCAGACCCAGCTCGATAGCGGAGACAAGCATTTCCTGCGTTGGTATTAAATTCAGGCCGTAGATGCGAAGACATATATTGGTCCCAAGCGATCTGTAGTTCAGCTGTGAAGTCTTGGCTTGTAACGGTTTGCTGCTGGCTTCGAATCTCGGCCATGGCAATTGTTTAATTCTCAGGTCAATTTACGTGACTCCATTACATGCACCATTCGATGAACGGGACAACGCCCGTTTGTTCTGAGAATCATACTTACTTACTCCATGGTGCAGAGTCCTTCTTGAGAAGCTAACTGGTTTGCAGCTAGTCAAGAAATTCCCCGCATTTTTATGGAACCCGAAGGTTCATTACCGTACTCACAAGCGTCCGCCACCTGTCCCTATCCCGGGCCAACCCAATCCAGTCCACATACCCACATCCTACCTCCTGGAGATCCATCCTAATATCTGAGAATCATACGAAACAAATATTTTGTGTGGAGAAAACGCAGTCTTTCAGAATTTACCATTGTGTTTTAAAGGCTTAACGTTTCGTTCAGGAACTGAAAGAAGTCTAAATGAAACCTTAATCTTTTCAAGCCCGATTTATCTAAATATTTCAGAAGCCAATTCCTACCTCACAGAAAACACTATGTCTTGATTACGAAGACAAAAATTGCTGATTGTTTTTAGAATCCTACGTAACATATACTTTCTATCGGCAAAATGTAGAGTTTTGTATGTTAACAGCAGATGGTACTGCAGTAATATCTTTACCTTAAAAACTGAAAATATTCATAATACGTGCTTTCTTCTTTACTTAGGATCGGGTTGTTTTTCGAAACTTGTTACTATCGTAATGAAAATTTCGGGAAGAAATAAGATGTGATGTTCAAAATAAGATATTTATGTCCCATAATCCCATATCACGTTTTGACGTAGCTTAAAGCATATTTTCACAATTTAGAGTTAACTGCACCAGCGTGAAATAATAAGTAAATGAAAGGATTCTAGGAACACCGTTATGCAAACGAGGCATTTAATTAGGTCATTGTTTTATTGGGTGTGTCCTAAGTAAATTATTTGATTCAGATTATGATGATGATAATGAAATTCGTTTAAGTGCCTGACAACAGTAATGATAAAACAAGTGTTTTATGTTTCGCTCTTAGCCAGTGCATGACGTGTCCTGTGGTTGCTTATAGAGACGACGTATTATGAAATGTAGGATAACAGCGAATACATGTAATGGTCAGCTGCGGAAAGAAAGATGGACAGCGAGGTGTACTTTTGTTAACAACAAATACGTAACGCAGTCCAAGACAACAGTTGAGGTATAAAAACATTAACTTTCGTTTTTATAAAATTCTTGCGTGTTCCTACCCGATTTATTCATCATCGGGCTTGAATGACCCAATCTGGTCGAAACATGTAGCAGTTTTATAAAAAGAAATGTTATTGTTTTTATAATAAAAGTTATTATGTAGTACTGCGTTATGTTGATTATTAATTTAGGAAACGCTACGGGATGTCTTCTGTTAATAGTGTACTTTGAAGGTTGGGGTAGCCTGGGGTTAACACACTTTACAGCATAGTAAGAACTCCGGGAATTACGAATTGTTTACTGGCGATGTTGAACTGTTGTTGTGGCGTACGTTAAAGCGCTGTCGGTGTTTGAACGTGTGACGACGATGGTGGGACGACTGGTGAATTATGAATTAGAAAGGATTTGGAAGAAAGCAGGCGTGCCCCATTCGAGGTACTACTCCGGGATTTACATGTAATGACTGAACAGAACCGCGAAAAGATTCAGTAGATGTAGAGAGAGTCTGTTGCAAATATTCGAGCAAAGGACTTCTACAATAAAACGCTTTACCGCTACGGTAACCTACTTGGTTTGTCGAACTTGGACGGGCTGTTCGGCACGACCTCAACAACGGAAAGCCTAAACGTGATGGTATGGACTAAGCAGCGAGGAAGTAAACACATTTCTGTGTGTGGTCGCATATAGCGATGTAACAGCCGTAGAGGTCGATACGCAGCATGCCATGGTTGGCACAGAGGGCAGCAGAGGTATAGATTTACCCATTGTTAGCTGCGGCGTTAGATGGGAATCGGTGATCAGCCTCACGCCTCGGCCGCTCTACCCCTGGACAAGAAGGTGGGTGCTCATTGTACAGGAGGCTGCGTCCCTTCATTGTCGGTCTTGAAGTGTGTGGGGAAGATGATATTTATTGCTACCACCGGGGTTCGTACCCCGAACCCACCACGCAGAGCGAGTCCGTATACCGACTACGTTATCCCGGCTCCTGAAGTATCAAGAGTGTGTGAGTGTGTGTGTCGTTACTTTTCATAATTAAAAATCAGAAAGAGAAATTCTGCCAATAGAAATGTTTTAGTCTCCTGTTTTTTTTTATAAGTCGGTAATGTGGGATTTTCTGTTGTTTATTTTGTATTCCGCTTCGTGACGACATCTTCCTGGCACTTATAAAAGTATAATACGCGCGTAGATAAACTGAAATATTCGCGCAAATGTCAGTGACAGCTTCATAATAACACAGGCAATGTACTATAACGTAACAATGGGGCGCGATCGCGAAAATATTGTTGCCGTGGAAAAGCAATAATTATTACATACTCAGAGTGTGTGTTTATAGTCTTAGGTATCCAGCATGTAATGCGCATGCGCCGTATTACGCGTATATTGTTGTATGTGGCCTGTCCGATTCTACCATATTTTTCCACATTCTCCCATAAAGGGCGCGATTTTTGGATAAAAAAATGTTATTGAACAACCAATTGCGTGTTCTTAGTTTCTCTACAACTTTTGCCTGAAACATTTCACATTCTAACAAGAATTCAGCGCGATACTATCACAAATGTACACAGCTCTACATGTAAAGCGCCCGTTATTCTTGTCGGATATTAATGGAACTTGAATTTCCTCACTAGATTTTCGAAAAATACTCAAATACCAAATTTCACGACAATCTGTTTAGTGGGAGCAGAGTTGTTCCATGCGAACCTGCAGACAGATATTACGAAGTTAAGAGTCGCTTTTCGCAATTTTGCGAAAGCGCCTAAAAACACACTGTGCTACCACAAGCGGCACTGCCACTGAAAGGAATGTGATTAATTCCGCAAAGTGTAGTGTTTGCTAAATGATAGCACGATCTTTTGACATTACGGGGATCTAAATTTTGCACTCAGAAGTTACACGCAGTTACACGCAGAATGAGTGTAGGTGTTTATGATGATTATGATGATGGTGATGACGATGATAATTATAATTTAAAGATGTAAGTTGCCTTCCTCCGCACCATGAAGGCATGTCATTGTACTACATCGGAACCTTTCGGAATGTTCCAGCATTTCCTCCCCCTCAACTTCTGTCTGCTCTGATCTTCCTCTCCTCTTTTTCCCTTCTCTTCTTGTTTACCTGTCTCTTTTCTGTTCTTGCCTTCCCTCTGCTCTCTCTTCAAGTTACTCTGTCCTGCTCCCACCATTCCTCTTATGTATCCTTTTCGTCAAGAAGTACATAAATCGAATAAAAATGGTAGGTTCCAGTGGGTCCTCCAGATTACTTGCCACTTGGTCCTAAATACGGCACCAGAACACGTATTCGTTTTCTAGGTGAAGGTTCAGGGATTACAAACCTTTCTCGGTTCGCTGCGCCCTTACTGTCTGATCAATTTTTTTTCACTACGCCCCTAGACCAAAATAAATACCTTAAACTTTCGTTTTTTAAGTAGTTAAGTCCCAACAACTCAGTAATTATTTGTCGTAACAATATAGTAGTCGTTTGAAAGAATAATGCACATAAATTGCAAAAAAAAAAAAACAATATTTTGAAATATACCGCGGCGCCCCGCGGCCCACAGTTTTGGAATCGCCGGTTAAAGCAATCCCTGTTCACGCCTGGACAGGCCTTGAGGGTTCCAAGAGGTTGAGGCTCCCATATTTCATGACAATCGGCCCCCAGGAAATATTCCTATTACTGAATTCTGTGAGAACCTGATTCGACCCCAGGGTCACAGTGCGACCGACAGGTTTATACCAATAAAAAATTCCGGTGACACCATCGTGAACCTAACCCTCGACCCTCCGGCTCCTAGCTCAGAATTCTTTTTCTAGCCCTGACGAAATAATAACAAATTTTAGGCTAGCGCCGCGGTGCTTTTGAGGTCTTCGCCCTTCTGTATCGCTGAGCCACGTTGGCAGGTAGTTTATTGCCGACGCTCCCAGACAACTTATGGTCCCGTCTTCGGGGGTCGAGCATCCCAAGAAGAATGCCGGAGCGTTGGACTCTTGAAGATAGGATCGATACTTCATCCCGAAAAGTAGGTAGCAACTATCAACCACGGCCGCCCATCATGCCAGAGGATCGAAGACCTTAAATAATTAATCTCCACGCCAGATCTAAAGGCCGCAGATATAAAAGAGACTTAAGTTCTTCTTTTGTGTTATAGAGGGGATGTCTTTATTTGCTGACGGTTTAATTACACTTGAGTAGCTTAGGCTGTATATCGTTGAATGTAAGATGAGGGGTGAACAGTGGATTCCGAAGGACGCGGAAGGAAATGGTTCTGGCCTATTTGACATGGTATCCTGACATCTTACTGCGGAGGCTGGGGGAAATCACATAAAACCTCTCAGTATAGATTGTCGTCGAATCGAAGTTTCCCTCCACGAACTACGAAATGTTACACAGTTAACCACGACATTGTTATTTGTGAAAAGACCAATTTAAGGGAATCCATTTGAATCATGTCTGGAATTGAGAGTATTGTTTCTAGTTTCCTAAATTTTGCAGACTGGAAGAGTAGACTTACAGGTGAATATTTCAGTCTTTGATGCAGAATTTCCGTGCATGTCGATGTATCAGTGTCACTGTGATAGATCCGACGCTCTTTCAGCCTCTCGCTTCGTTTGACGTGTGGCACACGGCGCAGTAGTGGTAACCCCATCAGCTGGAGAGTGACAGTTGAGGTGAATCAGGTCGTTGACCTGTGCCGACCTTTGCTGAAGCAGACGAAACATTGATCGGTTTAGTCGATAGTCACTCGAGATTCTCGCCTGGGTTCGACTCGAGTTGACCGACCGCCCCAACCCCTCGACCCGTTCCTACCTCATCCCTTTGACCTCAACCTAGCCCATCCTCCGTTAACTGTGTAATGTATTAGCCCACCAATCGTTACCGAAATACACTTCTGATTGGAGAACCGTAAGGCTCACAGAAATGTTATTGGTTCAGAGACATAAATCAGCCATAGCTCTGTTATTTGCAGCAAACCCTAAGGGAAAATAGATATGATCGAATAACTATCAGATTCTTCACACAGAAATTTCCGGTCAAAGGCGTAAAATGTATGAATAGGCCGTGTGGCTTTAACGAGTTAAAATGTTCCTTTCTCTTCGCCGTCCTTGGGGCGAAAATTGTGTGTATTTCTTGCGCTTTTACACCATAAAGAAAAGCTGATTGCGGTCTGTAACTACTGAGACAAGGTTCCATGTGACGTGCGTATGGGAGGAGGGCAATACATTATGATGAATCTTACGGAAACATGGCGATTTCTGGATGCAGATGGGGCGGACACACTGTCATGAACCTCCAGGGTCCCTAACGGCGAGGAATTACTTGACCATCGAAACAACTGTTACGTTCTCATTTGGACAATGTACAGGTCTATGTTAAGGAAACAAAATGCATCTTGTACTTCTTTCTGAAGTAGAGTGCAGAATGTCCACCGTTTGATCTATAAATCCATACAGCTTAGTGTTTCCACTGGGGATTAGCTATGACAATAGATTTGCATCTGCAACATCCAAATATCATGGCGAATTGTGGAAGCAATGCGGAAAGACTTCATTGCAGATTGCAGCGAATCATTGCATTCTTTTGATCCTTTTACAGTATGACGTCACTCTTCAGCCAGAAGAAGAGACGGTCATCTTAACGCAATATATGCAACGACTGTTGTCTGTTTTCTGCAAGACGACAATAACAAAGCACTTGTGTTCCTGGAAGCGACATCACGTAGTGGGGAGGGGGCTGTGATTTGAAAGATGTTACTATTTATCTGTGTCATTTGTTGTGTAGGAGTGAATCAGTTCATCGACGTCATGGAAGACGTCGCAGTTGGCAGGTTTGTGAAAAAGGTCTGGAGGATGTCTGGTCGTAAGTGTGGGGGGGGGCAGTTACGTCATTTACTGACTTCTGTTCAGCCAAAGATGATGATAAATATAATAGTAATTCGGTCTAATTCAACTGGGGTGAAACAACACAAGTGCTTATTATAACATCAGCACAAAGACACAAAACAGAAAAACAGTACAGCTACACAAACTCACCGCACAAAATCGGCAATAATAATAATAATAATAATAATAATAATAATAACTCAGTACTTTAATCGAAGAAATAACGATGGAGCTACCATGGAACTTGGACAGGAGGGACAGAGCTCTTACCAAATGTTCCTGGGGAACCAAGTTTGAAAACGGCCGCTTGGAAGACGGAGAGGGCTACAGGTGGATAACATGAAGGTGGATTGTGCTGGCTCATGAACTTCTCCAGTTGCATGTCTTGTTATTAGTTGTGTTGAACCTGCTGACTCTTAAGCCAGCATATGATTTGATTGGTAAGATGGACCTTATAAAAAGAGATTGTAAATTTGGAAGGTGAGTGGTATGGTTCAGGATTGTGTCCAGTGGCGGGCTTTGTCATTAGCGGTTATGAAGCTTCGGACTGCATTTTTAGAGGGTTAATTGTAAAGCTGGTTTTAGGAAAACAGGTTGTGAGAGTCGATCGTGAATGGAATTGCCCGTTGGGGGTACCTGTTATCTAACTCCGTGAAGCACAGTCATTCTTGAGCAGCTGACAGTTGCTCAGATAGTCCAGAAATTTTCCGCATTTATTGAATTCGAAAGTTCATTACCGTATTAACAACAGCCAATCTCATCCCTTTTCCTGAGCCATATGAATTCAGTGTACGCCACACCATCCGATTTGTGTAAGTTTCAAAATCATGGTAGGTGTTTTTACCGCTCTTATTTCCAGGATATGTTGGTATTTGTGTTGCAGGGTAGAGTCGAATGTCCCCAGCACAACTATCCACTTCCCATGTCTGGACCAACAGCGCCCTCTGGAGCTGGTGTTCAGTGGTGTGACGGTTGCAGTGGACAAGAGACCCATACTGCGAGATGTGAGTGGGGTGGTGCGGCCTGGGGAACTGCTGGCAGTCATGGGCCCATCAGGTGAGCCATCATCCACAGCTAACCCACAGTGCAGAGTCCTCCTTCCGGAGACCATATTTTCTCCATAAATGAAGTTGTTCTCTCCCTTAGTGTCTCCAACGACCACAGAAGGTCGCAAGTTTTTCCCTGCTCTGAGCTAGATGAACCTAGTCCACTCTTAGACACTCATGCTAATTCTTTAATATTCATTTTAATATTATCCTCTTCTACTTATAGGTTTACCAAGTGGTCTCATTCTATCACGTTTTCCGACTTCAGTGTTGTACGCATTCACCTCTCTCATGCGCGGTACGTTAATTTCCCAACGCAACCTACATAATTTGCTCACCCTGTTAATACGCGATAAAGAGACCAAATATGAACCTAAACATTATGCAGTTTTCTCCCGTTACTTCCTCTCACTTAACTCCAAATATTCGCTTCAGTATCCGAGCGGCAGGCAAAGTGTATTATGAGCTGCCAGTGTTTACGCTCGCTGTTAATTTCATGGCAGCCTCGCAACTTCCTGCTACCGTGTGGAGGAAAGACGTCAGAATAGCATGCCGTAAAGGTCTAGGCCAGCGACCTTTCACCCCGTCTGTTGTGTCATGTTCGGAGACGGCTGCCCTCCCTTCCTCCCACTCCGAATTACGTAACGTGGGGAGGCTTGTGGCAGTAAAACGGAGCCAAAAAAAGAAAGACAACCGCACCGTCAACACAAACTGTCGTTTCATTATAGATTAGTTCTTTGTTTACACAATCGCAGACAGTTTCGGCCTTAGGGCTTCTTTAGGCGAAACTATAAGTGAAGAGCATCAAAATCGGTATAAGATTCAGCAAGGCCGTTTCCGTTACATTTGTGTGTATAATATAATTGGTTGGAATTGGCATTCTTATACTCTGTAAAGGTGTTTATAAGGGGATCGCGGTGGCACGGTGGTCAAGATGCTGTGCTACAAATCTGAAAGTCGCTGGTTCGATCCCAGCTGGTGTCATTGGAATTTTTTATTAACATAAAATCCTTCCGATCGCACTATGGCCCTGGGTTCGACTCAGCCTCTAACAGAAATGAGTACCAGGAGCATTTCCTGGGGGTAAAGGCGGCCGGTGTGTAAGGCTCACAACCTTACCACTAACCCGTGCTGTTGTTATGACATCTGGGAACCTTAACCCTTTAAACGCCGAGTTAAACTCCATCTGTCATCTTACGGCATTATTAAAAGCTCACCTTATTCTCCACATTAGCAGGATAAGGGTTAAGGTCCTGGAATCCTCTGAGCCACTCCAGGCCTGTAACGGGACTGATTTAACTTGTTTAAATGTATTTATAGAACAGCAGTGTATAAAGACGTCAGGTAAGAGCAGTGGATACAATAAAAGCTCAGTTTTTTTTTGCGAAGTCAGTTTTGTTATAGATATATTTAGCTGGACTTTTCCATATTTAAGTTTTAGTCATAGTTCCCGGGGTATTCTGTATTCTACTTCGTTAGTGTTCTCAGTATTTAAACACATAGTCTTTATGAACTATCGAGAACTTGATGTTGTTAACGTGGTCGTTTTGTGCTTAGGTGGTGTCATTCTGTTGTATGCATAAATGTAATAGGAAAGGCCTTTCTCAATGTCATGCTGCTTTTGATATTTTTAGCTCGTGATTTCACCTGAAGATGGCCTAAGGCTGAAACTAGTTGCTATTATATAAATAAACAAGTAATTTATAACGAAATAACAGTTGTGATGACAGTACTGTTTTCCGCTTTTTGTTACTGTGCACAACACAACGGGATTTCGTCCTTAAAACCTGTAATGTGGAACGCTGATCGTGGTTACGGCTCAGTGGCCTGACATCGGCAGCAACTGGGTGCATGTAAGGCCCTGCACCAGTGCTAAGATTTTCAAAGGGAAGCCATATCGATGTTTCGAATTGTGCCGACAGTGTGTGTGTGTGTGTGTATGTTTGTGCGTGTGTGTGTGTGCGTGCGCGCGCGTGTATGCGTGTGTGTGCGTGCGTCAGTCATCCCTCCAATTGCTATGTTCCCTCACAACCAGTCAGGTTATTTTAGCGGTAACACATCTGGGAGAAGCCCAATTTGGAACTTGTTCGGATTACCAGCTACTATGATTGAAGTCGGTCATGGTTTTCCTCAATCTGTCCACATGAATGTTGGCGTGGTATTTGAATAATTATTCACCAATCCCTCCCATTCAAAACAGTTACTTATCCTAGATACTTCGCAGTATTGTCATCCCATTCGACCTTGTACTAATGTTAGAAGTTGAAAAGGCGCCTTAGAATAAAGTAGGCACTAAGCCGAAATTCCTACGCGTCATTTCACGGATGTAGTAGGTTACGGTAAAGCGCAGGACACAGGACCATGATCTGTTTCATTCAGTACGTCACACGGGAGAGGTGAGTAACAAAGAGAAGAGTTTTACTTGATGGAAGGATTTGATTGGTTGATTCACCTGAATTATAACTGAAGGCTGATTTCAAGACTCACAGTGAATATACTCCGCCTTGGCTTAAAAAATAACTCAGTTTATTTTCGTAGTGGAATAATCGGTATTTTATTCTGATAACGGAGCAAAACGCATAAACACATTTTGTGGGCAGAACGTAGAATTGTTTAATGTGGAACTTCCCTGTGCAATAAAGTAACCACTGGGCCTGAAAGGGTTAATTGTCGTACGTGGTATTAGGCATAAGGCTGTGAAAGCGTACGATCCTGTAGTGTAGTAGTTGTATGGGCCTAACGAGGCTGAAGTTTGTGTTACTAGTATACTGACGTGCGACCGCCTCTGTGGTCTAGTGGTCAGAGTTTCTGGCTACAGATACAGAGGTCCCGGGTTCGATCCCCGGCGCTACCAGATTTTCTGAGTAGTAGTGGGTCTGGAACGGGGTCCACTCA
>Ga0123354_10021333_pt1 | contig 10205 bp, 6 predicted proteins | sample TergutLab28metaG_2_FD_97872 | JGI IMG/M metagenome (GOLD analysis project Ga0123354, IMG submission 97872) | Labiotermes labralis P4 segment gut microbial communities from Petit-Saut dam, French Guiana - Lab288 P4 | ecosystem: Host-associated > Arthropoda: Insects > Digestive system > Gut ...
AACCCTATATGGCATATACGATTGCTGTGTGTACCGTGCAAATCTCCTGATGATGGACTGAGGAACTGTCCCAAACATGCAGAGTTTTATTCCAAAAATAAATTTGAGAAATTAGTGCATCTAGTTGGTTTTATTATAAGAATTTATCACGACGCATGGTCACCTGAACGTCAAAGACGACGCTTTAGTGATGACCTAAGAATTACAAGTGAAATATCTCGCTACAGATACATACAGTAGGTCGGGCCTATGTAACTAGGCACTATCGCAGAGCCACGGTCAATGTGGACAGGCGCACACGATAAAACAACAAAACAAAAACACATACAACTCATTAGCCACGACTAAAACAACACGCACGACGCAATGAAACCAACGACAATATGACAACATTAGAAAATACAAGGAAATAAGCATATTTGCCTACAGACCTAACTGATGGTTAAAAATACTGTGCACTTTAATTATAAATTTGTTATAATTATATGTAACTAATATCAATACAGACAGACGCGAGGCAAGGAAGGTACCTTGATGGAAATGAGTAGCAAATAATAATAAAAGGCACAAAATTATAAAAACCTTCAGCAAATTATATTTTCGACAACACTTCGTATATCTCTGTGCGTGATACGGTATTTACAGTGCACGAGACACGAAGGCAAAGCAATTTTAGGTATCTCTTACGAACGAAAAGCTGAAATATACTATAAGTACGACTTTCTTTCCCCTACCATAAGGGACGAATGGGAATCGTAAGAGGGTTGTCACATTTTGTATCAACAGATAATAAATTTACAGGGCGTCATGAGACTCCCTAAAACATATAGATCACAGCCCTTTAGAACTTCCCAGCAGTCGTGTTCATCAGGATGATGAATACCTCCCGGAACTCGCCGAGTCAAAAGATCAATACGAAAGTAAATGGGAAGAAAATAGCTGCGTAAGGGATGAACCCAATGAAGGCGCAACACGAATGGATATGAAACGATGGCTTGAAAGCATCGCCGCCCCTTCATGGCGCCCCTGGGGGATAGACAATGTGCATCGCGGAGATGAGAACTGGCATCTCGCATCGCTCTCACTAAGCATTAAAACATCGCTGTCGCAGCAGCCGATTTCTGTTCCTACAGCAGCAGTCCAGGTCCCTACATTTCACAACTCACCTTAAGAACGCATCTGATTCGTTTACGTTATTTGAAATACAACTAGCAAAGTCTAGCGAAATACAGATACTTCATTTACTTCGACGTGGTTTGTTACGGTGAACGTTAACTATCGCACTGAAGTTCAGCAACTTAACGTGAAACTGCGAACTTTCAAATTCCCAATCCGGTGATCTCCACAGAATGTTTCCATTTAAAACATCCCGAGTGTTTGGTTAGAATTCGCTGTTAGTTCTACAAGACGTGGGAGGCACGTTGCCAAAACTGAACAGCAACACTAAAAGGTTCTGAAAAATACACCAGGAAAACCTCGTGTAAAAAAAAAAATACTATTCGTAAAGTTATGTTCGGTGGGCTTTGGAGTTCCAGCTTTCCGACTGGAAGGAAAGGGATAACAAACAAAAACGAAGGTCTGAACTGTGGGTCAAGTGTGCAGACGGGCAAACTCACCACGCGCTCACAAGATTTAAACTCTTGCCAAGGGCTGAATAATATATTTTCATATGGAGCTGGAACCGTTCCTCGACGTAACAAAAAAAAACGCAGCTTCTGCACTGTGGTCGACTTTAAAAAATGACTTCCCATTTGTCTACCTTCGAGAAACTGAGGGTCTGAATGAATCTCATTATTCTTCTTTTTAGCTGTCCGACAAACAAAACGTGGCAACACGATGTCACTTGCATGAGAAGCGAACGGTAATATGCATGCCTTTTAAGACATACTGCACCGCGAACAGCAAAACATTCCAGGCTGCAGTAAAAAATTCTCGCAACTGACCAGAAATTCTTTCCACAACGCCTTTTAATTACTTGGTCAAGACAGAGGATATTCTACTCCACTTGCGACATACAGGTGTAGATGTGAAAATAACATTAGAGTAGCTCACAAAGAAACAGGACACGAAGTTAAGGGTACAGTTGTCCTTGTGCGAGCAATGGAAGCATGTGGGGAAGAGGAGAAATGGTTCCATACATTCTTAACTTCGGCATTAGATGGAGATGAGTGGTCAGCTTCACAGACCGGCCGTCTAAACCCCTGGGAAAAGGGCCCCGCGGCTCGGACGGAACAGGAGGCTCTGAAGGACCTACAGCCGGTCTGTATGTCTTAGGGGAATCTCCTGGACCTGCCAGGTGTCCATCTGTAGCGCAGTCACTACACAGACTGCGTGTACTCTCTGCGATTGGCACGTGAGGATGTGGATTATATTTATTTGGCACAGGATATGGAACACTGTGAGCATGATCATGAAATCTTCGGGTTCCATAAAAGGAACAGAACGACCAGCTGAGCGAATAATAGCTTCTAATGTACGTTTGCATTACGGAGTTAGTGAAGTAGGTCAGATCACGAAACACACGGTGAATACCAAATTAGAGGGCTGTTACTCTTATTGATCTGACCATCTAGCGGGCTACAGCGGAGTGAGCAGTAAACAGCGGTACAGAAACACACAAGTTCCCTGACAAGTCAGAAAGAAAGAAAGAAAGTAAGCAAGAAAGAAAGAAACGAAGGAAAGAAGAAGAAAGAAAGAAAAGAAAGACAGGCGGAAGAAAAGAAACCAAGAAACAAATGAAGAAAAAATAAACGAAGAAAGAAAACAGCAAGTAGGAAAGAAAGGAATGGAGGAAGAGAGAGAGAAATGCCGAAGATAAAGCAATAAAGGTAAAAAGCAAGAAAGAACGAAAGGAGGAAAGAGTGCAAACAAGAAAGAAAAAAAGCAAGAACGCAAGAAAGATAGAAAAAGGAAAGAAAGAAAGAAAGAAATAAGAAAATAAGAAAAGGAGACTTAGGCAAATTAATGTAATGCGACAATTCCTCGCCTAATTTCAACACATTTTCTGAGTATCACACAACTGAGATGAATATTCTGACTAAACGCGACTCCATCACTGCTGCTGAGCTACGTAACTGACAGTCGGTAAATCCCCAACAGCAAATAAACTACAGTTTTTAATATCGCAGCCATCCAGCTTCCAACAGACTGTTCGCAAGGCGCACACCCCCTCAAGTCGCGACAGAAGAAACACATTTTGATTAATGCACTTGACGCGTATTCAGCTTCTGCTCCTTCTGCTCTGCCACGAGGGATAACGTTTAAATACTGCACTGGAGGAAACACGAATAAAGTGTTTTATTTTGCAGGAAAGATATCGCCATCTGTTTAAAATTTCAACAGATAAAACAGCACGACTTGGCTATAAGCTAACTACCGAGGGTCAATTTCCGGAAAGAGCAGTGAAAAATCTCTGCTTTCTCCGGGAGTGCGAAAGCCCTAGATAAGCCACTGCTGTCGTAATTCGCAGCCAATAAGAAGCACAAAACATAGACGCTTGAATGAATCTTTAAATTCCAATCCGCCTTTTCACCTAATCCTGCCTCCCCGCCTAACGCTCTTTCATTCCAACGTGCAGTCAGTCCCGATGCTGATGTAGTGCGCTCGCAGGGAGCAGGTGTTTGTGCGCTGTGGTAATATCTTTGGTAGGGGGCGAGATAACTTGAATTTTACCCCACGATGTAACAATTTATCTGCTTCATTAATTGGCAATTTCTCATTGCCACAAAAATACGCTGTCGCAATACTGTACCACGCTGATAATATACGGTCATATATATTCAGGGAATTGAAAGGTGTTCACTAACCATAATGAAAGCGCTCAGCCTATTATGGGTTCGCGTATATAGCCGAACTTCGGTTGGCCTTTATAGGCCAACTGAAGTTCGGCTATATATCTGAATGGATTATCTACCGAATGGTTCATGGCGTCTCTGCATTGTAGTGCAGCGTTATGTCCTGATGAGTAGAGGTGAAACACGATTCAGTAGAGGAAGTTTTCCATTTACGATGATGGGGTTTGTGGTTACGGCCACCATAACAATAATGTTACTCCAGTACACTGAATACATTACATAATACGTGACAAGTAAAAGGAAAGAAGCGGTATTTCAGAAAGGATTGAACACAGTGTCATTATATCACATTTTCATGTAGATCTCTGAAGAGTGTTATACCGGGTCTGATAGGTCTACATGCGTCCAAAGTGCTGCCGCTTTCTTATCGTGAACAGTACGTACGCTGCGTAACCAAACGCAGATAGTCAAGGTGACTACTTTTCTAAGCAAGTAAACTCAGCACGGTCAACCAGAGTATTTTGCTGTATGACCTTCGCTTTAAACCCCTGCAAGATCCGAACATAAGAGTGAAATCTTACACAGAACTGTATGTGGACACATCACCTTCCGCTAAGCAGACGGTCTCGAAAATTATACTCTTAAGAACTGCAAAGTAATTTGACATTCAGAGAACCGCGCATCGTGATATATTCTTATAATAAAACCAACTAGATGCACTAATTTCTCAAATTTATTTTTGGAATAGAACTCTACATGTTTCGGACAGGTTTTCTGTCCATCATCAGGAGTCTAGTGCTGTATGACATATACCTGTTGTTGTGTATAGAGCACTAGACTCCTGATGATGGACAGAAAACCTGTCCGAAACATGTGGAGTTCTATTCCAAAAATAAATTTGAGAAATAAGTGCACCTCGTTGGTTTTATTATAAGAATACTGATAGGTAATGTACAACATGAGGAAGACGCTCGGAACATACAACTGCAATTTAAATAGTTTACTGTGATAATGGCATGGGATGACACCTTGCTGGAGTTGCTGAAATGTAATCAACCTTGTCTTCCGAACGTTCTTGTTACAAGAAAGTTCGCTGCCGTACTGACAACAGCTCGGCAATGAACCTTATCTTGAGCCAGCTGAATCCAGTGCATAAACTCGAAAGCCAATTAAATATGATCCATATTATACACAATCTTTCCATTCAGATTTACACTTACGTATTCCAAATTGTTCTTCTTTTCAGGTCTTCCTGCAACAAAGTTGCAATTCCTTCTCACGCCTACCACGTACACTAAACGTTCCGCGTAATGTAAGGTTCCTGAGTTCATCTGCCCAATCGTCTCTCGTGAAACGTGCTGTCGGTTAAGCTCAACAAGACACAGTTTTACTCTCCCTTAAGTTGAAACTGCCTCCACGGTATGTTGTTTTTAGACGCATCTGCAAATTTGCAAAAAGCGACTACACCCTTCATGCCTGTCCGTCCGTCTTTCCTCCACTGGACGGATTTTCGCAAAATTTAATATTTGTGGATTTCTCTAAAATCTGTCGAGAAAATTCAAGTTTCATTAAACTCGGATAAGAACAACGGGTACTTCACATGATGAAGCCGTACATTTATGATAACAACTCGCTATGAATTATTCTTAGAATGAGAAACGTTTCAGGTAATATTTGTAGAGAAATTCAAAACACACGTTTTAGATTCAACACTTATTTCCCCGAAAATCATGTCTTATGACGTAATGTGGAAAAATATAGGGCAGTCGAGAGAGGTCACAAATGACAATATAATACGGCGCACGTGCTTCTGCAAGCCAGATAGCTAAGGCACGAATACAGACACACGCTCATAATACTTAGCACTCACTGTTCTTCCAATGCATCAACGGTTAGGCGAACGCGCCTGTGTTAAACGTACATTTCCTGTCTTGTTCAAAATATTGTCACCGTATGTTATTTGTATAGCCAAAGAGGCCAACTTCCATAATCCCACGAAACAACAACCAGTACTTAAACTTAACTGACAGATGGATATGCTTCGTAAAGGGTTATTTATGAGCTCAAAGTTTCTGAAAAATCTAAGGGGAGGTCTAGTTTGTTATAGGTTAGCATTCGATTTTCTATCTGCAGCAATCAATTCCACCATTACGGTACCTACCCTATACCATTAATCGTGCCAGAAACTAAATGAGCTACAGTATTAGGAGAAAAGACCATGTACTGACAATCCAAAACGACTCCGTGACAATGGCGACGAACTACCAATTTATAAGCCTCTAAGTTAATTAACGTGGACTGAACGGTGGATAGCCCGAATGGGAAATCAATCAGAAGTTCGACAGAGTCCATCTCCTCAGGCTGTTCACTACACATCCATCCACGGGGGGAGAGTCCTACAGAATGCTCCAGTTGGCCAATTGTGATGCAAAATAATGACACGTCGTAGCGTAGTGACGAATGAGACAGTACAACAGCGCCTTTGTCACGACTACATAAAAACGACTCCACGTGCAGAGACTGGAATATTCTAAAACAATTAACACATCTTCCGCATCAAAAACGAGATACGTAAGTAGCGGAGTGATGCAGAAAGGATATGAAATCGGAACAGGTTACTCCAGATATAGGCCTCTACGTCAGAGGACAGAGTTCAAGACTTTATACACACCTGGGTGTTATGTACAAGATGAGTTTGGATTTAGAATAGGAAAAGGAACTAGGGATGCAATTGGGATGCTGAGAATAATATCAGAACGAACCTTGGAGATAGACGAGGAACTACGTGTTTGCTTCATAGACTGGCAGAAGGCGTTTGACCGAGTCAACTGGACCAAATTAATGCAGATCCTAAAGGGAACTGGTATTGACTGGCGTGAAAGAAGATTGATTAGCAACTTGTACATGGCTCAGAGTGTTACAGTACGAATGAACCGAGGGGAGACAAGAAGTGTGAAGATTGGAAGAGGAGTTAGACAAGGATGCTGTTTGTCACCAATTCTGTTCAACTTGTACAGCGAATGCCTTACCAAGGAAGGGTTTGAAGACTTCAAAATAGGAGGGCAAATCATTCACACTGTGAAATATGCAGATGGCCTTGTGTTACTGGCTAAGGAAGAAAAGGTGCTACAGGACACGATTGATAAACTAACTGAAATTGGAGGATGCTATGGAATGGAAATGAATGTGCAAAAAACAAAAGTAATGAGAATTTCAAGACAACCATTCCCAATAAAAATTATGATAGACCAAAAACAACTAGACAATGTGGAATTTTTTAACTATTTGGGTAGCATTTTAAAAAATGATGGAAGACGTACTTGTGAAATGAAATGTAGGACTGCGGTGTCTAAAGCTGCATTCAACAAGAAGAGGGCTCTTTTTACTAGCACAATGGACTTGGAATTGAGGAAGAAGCTAGTGAAGTGGTACATTGGGAGCATGCTCTATGTGGTGCTGAAACGTGGACGCTTCGGGCAGTATATCAGAAACACCTGGAAAGTTTTGACACGTGGTGCTGGAGAAGGGTGAAACTGGACCGATCATGTGAGAAATGAAGAATTATTACTTAGAGTCAAGGAGCAGAGGAATATCCTGCATGAAATAAGTAAACGGAAGGCGAACTGGATTGGTCACATTTGCGTAGAAACTGCCCTCTACAACGGGTTATTGAAAGAAAGATAAAAGAGTGGATAGAAGTGACAGGAAGACGAGGAAGAAGATGAAGGAAGCTACTGGATATCTTAAGGAAAGGAGCGGTACTCTCATTAGAAGGAGGAAGCTCTAGATCGCATTATGTGGAGAGCTCGCTTTGGAAGAGGCTTTGGACCTGTCATAAAACAGACTACTAAATGAATTACAAAGACTGGAACATGGATATATTTCTTAACAATACCTCCACTTTTAAAGAGTGCCGAATCCTGATCCGGTGGTCAAGTGTATCGAAGGGTAACTGGGAGGCACTGCGTACCCTTCTACTAAAACGGACCTCCAGATCAAGATTCGGCACTGCATTTCAACCAAAAAGAAGCAAAGAAATGTTCAGGAACAGCCAAGGCCGGAAGAGTTCGTAGAGGGAGCCTGCCCATGAATTAATTTAATAACAGACAAACTGAAAAGTGTCGGGCTTACATTTACCACACGAAAGACCGGAGATCGCATGCTCCTCTCCAGTCTAGACCCAGAAGTAGAAAACCGAACTGCAGCTACGTAGCGGGGATCTAATGACAAACAACACTACACAGCAGTACCCAGCCACTGATCTAGTGACAAATTTCAAGTCGATATTTTCATAATTCATACCACACACTGGTGTGTTTATTGATACCAGTAGATATAGTGGTAGCTCAGTCGGTATAGCGACTGAGCTACGGGCTGGACGGTCCGGGATCGAATCAAGGTGGGGACGAGATTTTCTGCCCGTCCAGACCGGTCCCAGGACCCACCCAGACTCCTGTAAAATGGGTACCGGGACTTTCCCGGGGGTAAAGTGCGGCCGAAGCGTGCTGCTGACCACTCACCCCCTTCTAGTACCGTGGTCAAGGAGGAGTAGAGCTATACTCTACCCATCCTCTGGGCCACACCGGGCCTGTAACGGGGTCACTTTACCTTAGTAGATATAGTGGGAACGTGAATTGAGATGATTTACGTGTAGATATTCAAGAAAAGGGCAAAATTTTGAAACGAACAAAATAAAAAGAAAGACAAGGACGTACATAAAGCGAGGATCAACCACATAATAACCGAACTATACGTGACAACAGTGCCTTCACAACTGTGAACGGACGAAATAAGTTATAATCATGCATCGTATAGCAGTCAGACCGAACTGTAGACCATGCGATGTGTCCTAAACCGGTAAGATCCTGTCAAAATGGAACGACAGTAAGCTGCAAACAACAGGATCAAGAACAAAAAGGTACTTCGACGCTATACGTGATTTCGCAGTAAAAGTCTTTCGCTAATCGGCAAATGGCCATAAATTCAAATTATAAACGCGTGCACATCCGTACACACAGCTAGAGCTGCAATTTGACAAAATGTAAACTCGTGCATATGCGGAATTAACACCAGACACCGCTAGCTGATCAATGATTATGTTGATACCACCAGACACAGCTAGCTGATCAGTGATTATGTTGATACAATCAGTTCTGTAAGCTAATAACAGAACATCATGACCCACCAATTCGCGGCTCCATCATGCTTAGTTATTAACAAAGTCTGTATAAGAGCAATAGTAATGCGCCAGTTTTGCAGTATTTGCCGTTTGACCCTGCAAGTACGTATATACATGTCGGACCACATTCATTAACACACGGAGCTAAAACCTTGCGGCTCTCATTATTCTAACCACTCACGTACAAAATTCAAGAACACTATCCAAAGAACATTAAAAAGATTCGCTGAAACAGCAGCAGCAGCAGTTGCTACACAGACCTACTTGCCCTCATCTTCTATGGCTTAACCCTTTTAGTTGCATTACAGCCCTTCAACCCAAGCACTGCGCGCGGCCAATAACCCCCAACTAAACTAACCCCTTGAGACGTCGGAATTTAAAACTGCTTCCTGACACTAGCCATCACCATCACCATGATCATCATTGTTTCAGAACCGATCATACGAGAATCACTGAAAGCCATCTTCATTCTCTTCTCTGCCGTCCAGCATCTCTGTAATTAGTGGATTTATATGCCATAGCTTCAGCAGATTGTCTGTTGCACGCACTCGTAAGAAGAAATGCTGGACCCAATTACCTGCAGGCTTACTAGCGTCTTTCCACTGTAAATCAAACACCTTTAGAAAGAGGGTTAAGAATGTAGTTACAAGCGCAGGAATTCAAGTGGGGATTGAGTGCAAATGGGTGAAGTGATGTGGAGCGAACTGAAGTGGTTTATGTGAAGTTATTTTATTTTGAAGTGAAGTGAGTTATGGTAAAGTTCTTGGGGACAAAAATGCAATGTACATTAGGGTTATCTTACACTGAAGGTACTTGATTGTATTGTGACAATTACGTTTGGGTGTATCTTGTACTGTGTTTTTTTTAACGTGTTGTGTAATGTGTGGGTTTTGTAATGTTTGGGGTTTTGGTAATATGTGTACTTGTATTTACTGTGGTTTGTATTGCTTGTACTGTGTTTTTTGTACTGTTTCATTTATGTATATTTATTCTTATTTGTTTTGTCTGTATCTAGTGCATGGACTACTGCCACCGAGTGACAACTCAATTGTAGTAAGTAATTAAGTCTCCCCTGTTGGTGCCTCCACCTTGTCGTGGTAGGGGAGCTCGAGTACCCCAATGACCCGGAGAGCTATGCCGCCGGTAGCGTAGCTACTGGTAGGGTCACCCTTGGCGGACAGGTCGAAGGGTAGGGGTCAGACTAAGAGAGGCACCCTGGTCCTCCAGGTTGG
>Ga0123354_10021335_pt1 | contig 10205 bp, 5 predicted proteins | sample TergutLab28metaG_2_FD_97872 | JGI IMG/M metagenome (GOLD analysis project Ga0123354, IMG submission 97872) | Labiotermes labralis P4 segment gut microbial communities from Petit-Saut dam, French Guiana - Lab288 P4 | ecosystem: Host-associated > Arthropoda: Insects > Digestive system > Gut ...
AAAATAAAGCGGGGGGGGGGGAGAAAAGAAAAAAAAAAAGGGGGAAAAATAAAGAAAAAAAAAAAAAAAAAGTATAAACATGCAGATTATCAGCAATAAAGCAATGCCTCAAATGTTTATGAAATCGACCCTAATCATCATCATCGGCTCTACAGCCCTGGGTGGGCCTTGGCCTCCTCTATGAAATGAATATCAGAATAAAATAAGACAATCAAGAAGATACTAGCAAGAAGGAATGTCAATGGAATGAGCCATGAGAAAAAGAAGAGCTGGGTTTTGGAAATGGAAGTTAGCAGTTGTTACAAAATTGAATATACATAATATCAAGGTTCTACATTTACGGTATCCGTACAGATGACTTTCAGGTATTTAGATAATTAGAAAAAAACAAGCGCAAGAAAGGATATATTCCAGGATGTCCACGAGATCCATATGCATAATCGGGAGAACACACAAGGCGAGCACGCTGACCAACACACATCTGAAACCATTTAAAATGTTACCAGATTTAAGACATAAGTAACAACCTGTACTACAGTTCTTCACCTGGAATGTGAAGTCTGAATATTTTGCAACTAATTCAGATATCAAAATTATGAATTCAAGGCTTCTGGGGTGTGAAATTGATAACACAGTATCACACCCCAGAAGACTTCAATCCTCAGTAACAATGATGTGGGGTCACTCAGGTCCATAACACAAGGTTAGTATGTTTACAACTTCTGTTACATGATTTGTGTAGGTAGATCATGTCTTACAGCCTTTGTATCAAATGATTCTGTGCTACCACATGCCAATTCAGGTCCTATGAGTGATGTCCAGATGCAGTGGCAGTACCACCCTTTCTTCAATGATCTATGTCCAAGCACACTTATCAGTTGCAGTGTTTCATTTGGAACTGATGGCAATCCACACCCCACTGATGAATTGTCAAAATGTTCCACTGACATTCTTAGGTGATTTGTAAGCTCCTACACATTCTGAGACCAGCTCTTTAAAATGCGTACTGAACTGATTCCCGTTCTTAACCCACCTCTTTACCAAACCAGACGTTTTTTTCCTGTGTCTCAATGTGTGTGCATAACCTAAGCGTAGAATTTCAAATACGAAATTCCATTCAAATTGGTGAAATGCTTGGCAAGATGAAAAATTCCTGTCAGATGTTACTTTGGTACATAGTGTAATGGTAAGCTCGGCAATTACTCATTCCGTGCATTAATAAATAATATTTTAAAAAACCAACTAAATGCAAAATGTGTTTTTTACTATTATTAACTTTCTCCATGCAGCAGAGTCCCTTTTGAGAAGCTAACCAGTTTTCACCTAGTCAAGAAATTCCCCACATTTTATGGAACCCCAAGGTTCATTACCGCATTTGCAAGTGCCCGCCACCTGTCCCTATCCTGAAGTCAGCTTGATTCAGTCCATAACCCCACATCCCACCTCCTGAAGATCCATCTTAATATATTCCTCCCATCTACACCTAGGTCTCCCAAGTGGTTCCTTTACTATTAGTTATATTAAAATAACAAATTCTTAACATATTTCAATCCTTATAGTAGGACCATCAGGCAGTATTATACATCAAGTATTTGTATATAAAACATCATCTAAAATTGTTGTAAACAGTCAAAGTGAACGTGAGATGTAAGCAGTTCCTTGTGGGACTGATGTGAACATAGAGAGATATGGAGCTCTAACAATTCAAGGTCTTGGAGATAGTGTATGTATACAGATGGTTAGCACACCTTTATACAAACACTACAAAAAAAAATACCACCTGATAATGATCCTGTATGCATTGAAACATGTTGGAGTCTGTTATTTTGATATAAGTAATAGTAAAAAAACATACTGTGCATTTAGTTGGTTGTTGAAAATACTGTAGTGTATTGTATTTATATAGTCCAAATATCATACATATGTTAGTACACTCGTCAGTCTGTAATATATTTTAAAATACATATGAGATACTTTCTAAAACCTCTTAAATAATATTCAACAATAATTCATAAACTATTTATATTTTGTATACCTAAAGTCAGATAAATATCATAGGTCAATCGCTAGGAAGATAAAAATTCTTCTAATGAGTAAAAAGAGTGACAAAGAAGGAAAAGTTTGAACTCTTTTTTAAAGGCCTCATACTCATCTATTTCTTTTATAAATCCAGGCAAACTGTTATATACTTTAGTGGCCATATTTATTACACTCTTTTTGTATACTTCAGTATTATGTAGTTTAACATGGATATCCATCTTTCTTCATGTATTATATTTATGAACCTTAAAATTTTGCTCCAGAGACTGACAGTTAATTAAGATTGGCAGTATTTACTGCAAATTGCAAGCTACAAGTTGGGATCAAGTTCATATGTCCATTTTTTTTAATTGGCAAAATTCAACCAAGTTATGTCTATTTTGGGATATATTTTATAAGCTAACATGTCTTACCTGAGCAACCCCTTGGTCCCATCCTTTTATGACTTCTCCCTTTCCTAGGCGAAATTTAAATGGTACTCCTCTGTCTCTGGATGAATCAAACTTTACACCATTCTCTAAAGTACCTGCAGGCAAAACATGAATTGGATATATATATAATTCACTGCCAAATTTAAAGAGAGGTGATAACTAATTTATGCACCTCAGAAGTCTTGGTTATCAATTTCATGCCTGCTTTAAAGAAATTTACATATTCCGATTTCAAATAAAACATTCCGTGAATCAGAAGTTCCAGACAGTACTCACCCGTATAATGAACAACAACAGTCTGCCCAGTTTTGGGATATGTTTGCCCTGAAAGAATAAACAAGCATACCTATATATATATACACAGAAGAAAATGTCAAGGTCAAGGGAAAAGCAGACAGGAATGGGTAAAACCATATGCTGGTAAAATTCCTGTGGACACTGGTGCAAATTCTAGGCTATTTATAGGTTAATAGTGAAATGTAAACTAATTAAAATTCACCTTTATACCATTCTAATAACTGAATGATATGTTTAGACCTATAACACAATCATGACAAACATTTCAAGTGTCAGCATCAGAACATTAAAGGAATGATGAAGTATGAATCTTTAATGGATAAGAGGTCAATGTCATCCCATTAAATACATATCCTTATCATCTGAAAGGGAAAACTATGTCCCACAGTGTGCATTTACAAGCATTACAAAAGACATTACTTTCAATATGATACAACATACTACAATGCTTCATTGTACATGACATGACATTGGGTGAATATACTGTTTTTCTTGTGGATGAAAAGCTGAACAGGGCGATGAGAAGGAAATACTGGTTTTTTTCTATAATTCAGGAAAAGTAGTGCACTCTGCAGTTTTACTATAACCAAGGAATTAAAGCATAATATTAAAAACATTGGATCACTATTGGATCAGATGATGAAGTTATAAATTCTTAGTTGATACTGTAGGATATGAAAGAAACATGACAGTAAATGGAGCAAAGTTGTGCATAGAAAGAATGCGTTTCATTCTGTAAGGTAAAAAGATTGATTTTTAGTTACATTTTCTTTAATTTATTTTTATAAAACAGTGCCTGCCTGCCCGCCTCCTGTCATGTTATTTATGGTGGAGAGAAAAGTATCTGACATGCTTAATGCTAACCTGATTAACAAAGCAGCAATGTACTACAGAGGAATCGAGCTATTCAACAGGCTTCCATTTACCATTAAAATTCATGACACACAACTATTTAAGCCAGCACTACATGATCTCTTAGTTCACTCCTACTCTGCAGAATAACTGAAAATTCTTACCAGGTAAAGTAAACAGTTAAGATAACCTTTCTCTGCCATAATTATTTCGCTGTGTTAAAACACTTACATAGGTATTTCAACAACATACTTTTATTAAGTAGGCTTATTGTATATATATACATTATAACATGTTCGATGTCTTCGCCTCAGTCCTATAAAGTCTCTATGGAATGTAGATAAATTCATATTTCATCGGATAGCATTAAATTCTGACACGTCCACGAACGTATGGTAGAATGAAAAATGGGGTTAATTACCATCACCCGGTGAAACAACTTCTACTTCCACGCCCATGACTGAAAGACTTCGGTTTTAAAAATAAATACAAACGAACACAATTTCTAAAACAGATACAAAATCTGGCACACTTCAAGGATTGTAAAATTAAAAGATTCTTTTCCCCTTAAACAAACACCCGTCCCAAACTTTCCAACGCCATTCACGGCAACTAAAAAAATGGCGCTCAGTCCTGAGATATCAGAGGGAATGCAACGAGATGTTGTAGATAAATGATTTTAGTGACTAAATGAATGTGATTCCGTGACAGCATTATTATTAATAGAGTTTTAATTTTTACTTTACACTCCATATCTCGAGTGCTACAGTGTTGTTAATATTGCTATCATTAAAGACTCGCATATGAATGATGTTGACAGTAACGTGCCATTCCGGTCAAATGAATGTTTCTGTTGAATAGATATCTATTGGGTTGCAAACGTCTGTGGAAATAATTGTATGTGTCAACATCTAAATATAGAATTGAACTGTTTGAATTTCAGAGTTATGCACATGCATACACATTCCTTTGACCAATTCCATGCACGGATTGGAGCACAGCACGCATCCGTGGGGTGAATGGAAAATCGAAGTAATACCATGGACCACATTAATACGACCTCTGTGATCCGATCCGTGGTCAAGCCACCAGGAAGATAGTCGTCGCGCTGCCGTGTGTCAGTGGTCGAAAGATGATGTTTACATTTGGTGATTTACGGCTACTGGAGCATGATATATTGTAATGTAATTAAATTTCCTTCACAGTTATACCTGGTAAGCAAGAGGTCGAATTCAGTGACTGATATGGTAGAGAAACGCGTTATTATTCAAAGCTAAGTTTCCCGTGAGCGGGAAATTTTTGCAGGCTAGAATGTATTTAGTTTTTACATTCCCGTACCACCAAATATGAAACCGCAAAAGTCATATAGAACCGTATTTCACAATAGGGCTCTTGTAAGTCCGTAGATTAAGGAGGTTGTTTGAGGGAGGAGTATAAACATTTGGCTAAAATAATGACGAAAATAGCAGCGGAAGAATGGAACCTCAAGTAAGTGGCACCTCGACAAGCATAGTCTCGCATAGCAAAGACAGTTCGGGATGAAGAGGGAATAGTGTCAAAAGACATTTTTGAGAAGGCCGAGTGAAAATTTAGCTGAAAATGTAATTAGTAAAGGAACGGCACGTAACAAATACATATCAACTGGTATTCTAGTGATAATTTTTTTTAAAATTATTAGACGATTTATCGGCGCTTAAGTACAGTAACACCTAGTCCTAAGACTAACAAGCTATTTTGCTGTGACTTGAATTTCTAAATGAATATTAAATTCAGGTGTCTCCCAACGGTTCTACCAGTTTAGTTTTGTTTGCTTCTGCATTTTCTAGTGTTGAAAATGAACACAAAAAATATAGAGCTACAGCAAAAAGAGCAAGCACAAGCAGAAAAGAGCTGTAGAATAATTGCACGTTGAAACTTTTACGTGAGTAGAAAATTATAAATATTCTCAACAATTACGTAGTAGAAAACGTTAAAATAAGTCTCATAACACACAATCATAGTTGCACTGAAATACTATCAAAATAATATATGTTAAAATTCAGAAGTGTTCATTAGGCAGTAGCTTAGCAACAAGTACAATAATCAGTAACTGTAAAAAAAATTGTTATTGTTTTGAAAAAATATGAAGCCTCTGGAGAAGATGTACTGAATTTAGATGAGATTTATAATGTCAGTTTTTCAGTGTATTCGTTATTAAATGTTTACTAAATTTGCAACCTAATTAAAAATCATATGATCATAGTACGGATTGGACCATAATGGTGCGATAAGGGAAGTTATTTCGTTAAATATTTCTCTAGTTACTGAGTACTGCCTGGTATGCTAGCACACTCCCAGAAAGTTTGTAGAAGGTTCTTGTGTTGTAAGTAAATAAGGTACTCTGGGCAGAACTTGTAGTGCATACTTTCCTGTCATATATGTTTCTAACCCAACATATCTCTTACTGTTGTGTATTATTATTATTATATTTCATGCAGAATTAGGTACTGATTATTATTATGTGTTTCTTAATTTTGTTGGATGTAGCACAACAATATAGGCAGTGTGGTGAGTCTGCTATGTTCCATGCAGGCAGCTATCAATGAGATGAATATTCCTTGAAAACAAGATTTAAATAAATGGAAGTAAATTGGCTAAAGAGGATTTATCCAAACATGAGAAGGCATAAATTAAGAAGTGATATCAAGTGGCAAAGGGCATTAAATAAAAAAAAAACTTAAACAGCTGTGAAACAAGACCTTGGTGCATAGGTAAAGTTCACCCCAGAGCAGGCCACAAAGGCCCAGAGGGGGAGTAGAGGTATAGCTCTACTCTTTTTTTAACCTCGGCACTAGATGGGGGTGGGTGGTCAACACCACTCCCCGGCTGCTTTATCCTGGGAAAGGCGTGGTACCCATTGCATAGGAGGCTGGGTGGCCTCCAGGGCCAGTATGGATGGGTGCGGGAAATCTCGCCCCACCAGGATTTGATCCCCAGACCATCCAGCCTGTAGTGAGTCACTATACCGACTGATCTATCCTGGCCCACAGCCTTGGTGTAACTGAAATTAAAAGTTAGTAATGCTGTTCCCTGCATGCCATTGTGGGTAACTTCCATAAGTGAGTTTTGTGAATGAGGCACTGAAATTTCCTCCATATCATACATAACATTGTGATGCCAGCTACTTTACATAAAGTGTGTTGTCTTTAAGGTACGAGGCTTGTATAAGGTTGTGGTTACACTAACCAACATGAGTTTAGTCAGTTAAATCCAACTCATTAGAAAGCTGCAAGGCATACTCATCTGTTTTAATTAATATACCTCTGTCACACGTTGTGGTCTAGATCGAGTTGAATTACGAGGGACTATGCGAGGGCTGGCAAACCTTTTTGAGGGCGTGTGCCCACATTTTCTACGAATTTCGAAGAAATTCTTTCTTGTGCCTTTGGGGATTTTGAAGAGCAGAGTAAGGTCTTTGAACATCCCACAATTATTAATTATTGCATTATTATTAATAATGCATTTTATAAATATAATTGTAGAATAAATTTGTAGTATAATTATTGTATTTGTAATAAAGGCCTTCTTGGGGGAATGTGTTAAGGAAGAAAATTTCAAAGTAAATGGGGTTGCTTCTACTTCCTGTTCAAAAAGCACACTGTCACACATTTTGTCCGATGTCATGAATTTGCCCATTGACCACCAGTGCACTGCACCAATGATAAATATCCAGTCACTCCACACCTGATTTGTGTAAAAATGTTTCATTCACAGTACTATTTGGTAGCAATGGTAATTTATGTACAATGTCAATGCAGTCAGATATGTGTATATATACACACATTCTTTACAATATGGAGTCGCTGGTCAGCCAAAAGAAATAAAAAATTGGGACACCTGTGAATGCTGCATGCCAAGGAAATCTTTCCGCATGCCATAGGTTCACCACTCTGGTCTGTGTGATGTCTTAGTGACACACACTCAGTTTGGTTTGTGTACCAACATGTACTGTGATACTATTGTACCTCATATGTTGTGCTCCACTTTGTTTGCCAACAGACCGAAGAGCTAGAGGAGACAAGGAGAGAGAAGGTCATAATGGAAGGGGTTACAAGTGCAGTTTTCTCAGAGCCAGCAGGAGATTACTCCCACCTGCCAGCTGCCTTACACATTCAGGAGCAGCACAGGGTGAGTCAGACTTGGCTAAGTCTTATTTAGAAAAGAATCCTTTTTTCAAACAAAGAAAGCAAGCTTATCAGATCATTCTGCCTGTGTGTCCACGCAATGACCTGTCCTTGTAACCTGGAACAGATACTATGCCATTGGAAGCCTCCCAAATGCAGTAATTCAGAACTACATACATACAATCAGTAATGACAGTGTGGTGGATGTGTGATCTTGTAGGGAGGGGGTAACACTAAAACCACTTAATACATTGTCCTGATGTAATGAATGATAACAGACCTTCAGAAAGAATGTGGTGTCCTGTTTGTGACTTTTGTTAAGTTACTGAACTTCATAGGATTTAAAATGGCAATATGATACTGTGTGAAGATTTTATTTAGTTTCTTCTTTGATGGTAATAACTGTTCCGCTAGAGTTGGTTTGATTTAACACTGAGGCGATTCTGCCCTTTCCCTGGCATTAGCGTATCATAATGGTTTGTTGCACACCACTGCTGTGCTAGCTGCTGCCCTGTGATTACTGAGCATATTATGAAATCATTCCTTTGTACTGAGGAATGCCAAACCTTGAACATGATTCCTGTGTTTAGGCATCTGCATGGTATGGGTCTACAGACTGACAAATGACATAATGTATTCTTAGTTTTAGTTCTTTCAAGTATCACATTTACATTTGACTGTGTTTCATCTGCTCATGCAACTCAGTGAGACAGCATACTTGCAGGTCTGTGAAATTTTATCTGTACATGAATGAATGGCTACTCACAATTCTAAACCTCTTACAGAGGACGTCTGCAAAAGTCCTATTTGTATATTTAAAATATGTTACACGACAGCCAAAACACAATGAAATGTGCCATCTTTTGCAAACTGTTAACTCAAAAAGTCCACCTCCGCATGGAAGCCCAGAGTAGCCCTGATCACATCAAGCCAGTCCAGTCTGCCCATGGAGAGGTCAACATTTCTTTCACCACACTTCGGATTTCTTTGATTATCCTTGCATGGAATTTGCACTGCCATCCACACAATTAATGTAAACATAATCCTTCACACACCCCAACAGGAAGAAGTCTAAGGACATGATAACAGATGGTGTGGGGCCAGGGGACAGGTCCACCACGTGATATTCACTTCATGAGTAGCAAGTGCTTGAATGTGATTTGATATAAAAGGAGCACACTTACTTATGTAAATGCCAAGTTCTGTGACAAGTATGGGAAGATAATCAGGATGTAAAGCTATTTCAACCTTCCACATAACAAAGACTGTGGAGACAGACAAGACAAAACAAAATGGTGAAAACATGAAGCCAAAAATAATTTATGTCTATAATAAATCTATGTGAGGTGTGGATGGGGCAGACAAAATGGTACACTATTGCCCATGCTGCACAAAAACCATGAAATTGACTGATGGATTGATGTTATTTTTGGCTACAGATGGCTGCCCTACACAGTTTCATATTGTTAAAAAATACTATGATTTTACTTGATTGTGTTCAGAAAATGACAGAGCTAGCACAGAGAGAAGTTGAGAATGATGGAGAAGACAATGAATCACTAGCCTGCAATATCAACAGCTCTTATAAAACCATGATGCAAATGACTATCAGTGACAGTTTCAGCTGACTGCATGCAGGATGGACTTCAAAGTGATAAAGAGGTTTATGATTCATAAAGAGGTTTATGTTCCATAAAGTTAAAAAGAGAAAGATGCAGCCATGAGAAAACAGAGTTTGTTCAGCACATAAGCGAATAAAAGAAACCAGTTGCATGTGGCACTTTACAAGAGTATGTGTTTTGACATATACCGCATGTAGAAAACTATTAAACAGGTACATACAAATTTAGTATTATTCCAGACAGATATTCTGACATTATGTTTAAAAACTGTTGCAAATTTTTAACTGCATCAATATATAAAAATAAATGCCAACTGCTTTCATTTTCGACTGCTTACTTTTAAAAGCCTTGCAGAGTAATGGAGGCTTTTGAAAGCCCCCCTGCCAGGGAAAGAGTTAATATGCTGCTCAGGCCAAGCATGTGGAATTTGGTTTGCAGGTAGATTTGTAGTCTTAGAGTGACTTGAAACCTGTGTATATGAGTTGGTATTTTTAAAATTATGTAAGTAATACCACTTTTTTACTTTCAAATCCAAGTGTTGGCAGTTCATGCTTCATGGTATTCAGCATGTGTTAGCAAATGTCTGACTACTGCAGGAACAGTTTTTCATGCATTTATGTGAAATTCAATTCATAAATCTAACTCAGTACTATGCTTCAGGATATTTCATATACAAAATATACAGGGTGTCCCAGGAGGAATGTGCCAGACTTCGGGAGGGTGTTCTTTATGTTAAAGTATACCGATATAACCCAAAACACCTATATCCAAAGTTGAACGGTTACGGAGATAATGGCCAG
>Ga0123354_10021337_pt1 | contig 10203 bp, 3 predicted proteins | sample TergutLab28metaG_2_FD_97872 | JGI IMG/M metagenome (GOLD analysis project Ga0123354, IMG submission 97872) | Labiotermes labralis P4 segment gut microbial communities from Petit-Saut dam, French Guiana - Lab288 P4 | ecosystem: Host-associated > Arthropoda: Insects > Digestive system > Gut ...
GCCTTAGCACTTTCTTCAATAGATGATATATCAAGAGCTGTTGAGCAATGTAAAGAAATGGTGCTGGAGAGTTCAGAGTGCTCTGAGGAACGTAAGTGGCTAGTTCGACGGCTAATTGAACTGCGACTGAGGTTACAAGAAGCCAGAGAAGAGGAGGATTGTCCTGCACCTAACCACAATGAAGTAAGAGTGGTGCTTGGTCATCATTTTATTCTGCAGTCACAGCCCACACCCACAAGTAAACACCATTGTGATCGTTGCTGTGGAGTGATTTGGAGTGTGGTGCATTCATGGTATCAGTGTGTGGGTAAGTTATAGAGTGTTTGATTAGTATTCCTACTCATTCAGATGGTAGGATATTTGCTCTGTTTTGTCATGAGACTGCTGGGTACCAACAGCTCTTTACCAGGCTAGAAAGATGACGGGGAAAATGAAGCTGACAAGTGTACCATGCAATGCCAATTTTAAGACCGTTACGAGCTTTTCCTGGACGTAGTTACACCTTATGTCTTCATGGCATAGTTCTTAAGGATAAGGCTGACCATTTTTGCCATTGTTACTGTTTGAACCGCATCAGTTTGGAAAACGATAATCTTTCGTTGTCAAGCAGGTTACCATAGCATAAAGGATCTGGCCAATGTTTGAATGTGTGCTGTTTGAGTACTGGCCAAGGACCAATTTGTCTGATTGGAGTTCCATGTGGACAGATTTTGGCTATTGGAAGCTACTTTGCCATAACACTCTTGATTCCCTACCATCAGTAACACCAAAAAGGCAGTGGCTCATATGCCAGAGGTGGGAACAGAGCGAATACTGCCCATGGTAGGTTCTTTAACTCCTACATGGAGATATGTTTAAAAAGCTCCAATTCTTATTATAGTGTGGTATATAAAGTCTGTTATAAGAACAGATGATAATCATATCTGCAGACTTTGTATGCAGAAAGGCAGCAGGATTAAGATGACATGAACTTCTTGTGATGCATCTGGGACTTCGTACTCATAGAAGTCTGCTCTTGGAACTTGTGTAGAAGGACTTGATTTTTCATTGATTAGTGTTGGAGCATTTGTACAGATGACATCAGCTGAACAAATTCAAAACACAATTTTTCCCAAAATTTTGTTTAATTTTTAGTACTCAGTTTCCAGGGATTTATGGCCCACGTTTCATGTTTTTTCTAGTGAAAGTTTTAAGCATCAGTCAGTGTGAAGGTAATTCAGAGAAATGCAACCAACATGCAGAAAGTAGCCCAAGGAGTACAGTGCAGGTAGTGACCCCTCTAGTTGTTGAACTGTTGAGCTTGCTTCCTTCTTACTGAATTTTTGTTATCTTGTGGTATTCCAGATTGTAAGTATAGCTGCCATGTGAAGTGCCTTGTTCAGGTGTGTCGGGTTTGTGCTCACGTGAAAGCATCTGAAAATCCAACATATATTGGTGAAATTTGCCCAGAGTTGGGTTTATCTGCGCAAGCATACCGGTGTGCAGAGTGCAAAGCACATATCACCTTCAGTAAGTATAGCCATACTGTTTGTTGCTGTGCTGTATTCTCTTCTTACACTAACCACTTTGGTTATTCTTAGGTGCATTTGTGTAAGTCATGAAAAGTGCCTGTTAGCTTCACTGTGAACATCCATTTGTCATCTGTTCACATGTATCAACTTGGCTGCACTGCTTGGATTTATATGAAATTTGGTATTGCAAAATTATTAAAATATGTCAAGAAAATCTGGGTTTGGTTAAAATCGGACAGAAATGTTAGGCACTTTACATGAAGACCTAAGCCTGTTACATTGTTGATATCAGTATGAAATATTTTGTAGTTCAACAACAATGCGAGGGCACCTTTTTTGGAGTTTCCATGGCTTAAAACTTTTGTTGACTGGGACATGTAGCCCAATAATACATTGAATGTTGCATTTTTGTGGGAACAATAGTTACATGAACACTCACTACTTGTGTATTACCTATCTTGCTAATTAATGCTATTTTTGTTGTGTAATTAATGGAATCATTGCATCTTTCTCCATAGCTTTCCCAAAAGGATTGTCATGTTTTGGACGGCCATTTACATCAGGTATAGCACAAATAAAGAACACTGATCACATGCACTTGCTTCTGTTGGGACATGAATGCTTTGCAATTGGAAATAGATTTAGTTGCATTGTATTGCATTGGTCTTGCATTTTGTGTTATTAGGCATACAAGTAATTTGTCACATATAAATTATTTCTGTGTCATGTATACTTGAAGTAATATGTTCCAGCTCATTAATGCGTCTTTGTTACGTGTGTATTTAAACCATGACCATTCTTCTTGTTTCAACACTACCATCACGTGTAAATAAATCATTAGCAATTCAGTGCACTTGTATAGGCCTAAAGTGTAATCTAAGCCACATACAAATTAAACTGTAAGTATAAATAGTTATGGAAACAGTTAAAACCATAAAATCTAGATTACAGTTTTTGTATGGCTGAGAATCTACTCAAGTATTCTGTCTCTGTTCGGGATTTCTGTTGTCTGTAAGATCCATCAGTTCATGGTTGCCATGTTGAGTCATTTCTATTGTGCATATTTGTCTACACTGCTATGTAATGCTTTTGGTTCCATTTTAAAGACTTCTGATGATGGCATATTGTAATAAATGTAAGCAATGGACAATGTCAAAACCATTGGTCATTTTTATGTTTTGTGTTGTTCATGAAGGTACACTGGGATGATCCACCTGCTCTTTGTGTTTGCAGTTTCATGTTCATGGCTCTTCTTCATACATCTTCATAATTATTGGATTCTATTTTTATTATTCTATCATGTTTCTTGTCATTGATGTGTATTGGTATACCAGTGTTGTGCTGTTTTTCTGTATAATACTTGTGCTTTTCATTACTGATCATTTGTTTAAGTGACCACCTGCCAATGAGAAGGTAGTGTTGAACTGCATAGTGTGTTTACAGAATCAATATACGTGTAACATTATAGCTACCATGAAACATTCATTCATTGAATTAAGACAGTTGAAACAGCCTGAGAACTTAAGTGTTCAGATATTTTTCCAACTCTGAGTTGTGTTGAACAGTCTTGCTTGTGAAGCTGATAGTCAACTGGCCAAGAAATTCCCTGCTTTTTATAGAATCTGAAGGTTCATTACTGTGTTTACAATAGCCTGCCATCAGACCCTAAGTGAAGAAATGTATTGAGCAAGGGTGATCCACACGTTTTATTTTCTATTTAATAGAAAACAGTTGGATAGAGCCACGACTGTGTGACTACGATGGGCAATACTATTGCCCCACCTGCCATTGGAACTCAGCAGCTGTTATCCCTGCAAGAGTTGTGCATAACTGGGATTTTGAGGAGCGGAGAGTGTGTCGAGCATCCAAACAGTTGCTGCGGCTCATGGAAAAGCGACCTGTGTTGAAGCTGCAGCAACTTAACCCCAGGCTGTTTGACTTTGTAGAGGAACTTAATGTAGTAAAGGTATGCAGTTACTGCCAACTTAGGCATCTTATGAACATCTTTATATGTGCTGTGGTTTGTATAGAAGGACAGATTTTAGTCATATGATATCTTTTCTCTTCAGGTGGTTACCTGTAATTATCTATTCTTATGTTTTATGAATAAATATTTAGCTCCTTATTTATACCATATTTTCAGTTTTGTCTTGTTTGGTGCATCCTTTGACACAGCTGAAAATTTTGTTCCTTGTGCTTAAATTGCACAGTTTTGTTGTTCGTAAGCTAAATGTTACACCCACAGGTTGTATGGAAATCTACAGCTCGATCTCACCACCCAATTCCTTATTGAACTGTGAGATAAAAGTGTTCCTTCATAAAATTTTGACCAGTGCTGTTTTTTATTTTTATTCTTCTTTTTATTTTTATTTTCCCACTTTTGGAATTGGTAATGGGGGTTATAGAAATGCTTTTAAATGTGAAACCAATATGGCAGTATGGTATGGAAAATGGTGTTCAAGTCATATGTAGTTTTGTATGTGGCTTTGGGTCCCTCTCTTGATTTAGATTTGTTTGGTTTCTCTAAGTGCATCCGAGCAATATCAAGAAAACTGTCATGTCCTGCACTTTGTATCGTGGTTGTTTTCTGAGCTGTTAGTTTCTTCAGGATCTGTATAGATGGTTTTCCTTGTTCACAAGAATCAGAACTTACTCTAATCACTAATTATTCATATTGTGTTGAAAACACCACTTGTTCTTGTGACAAGTCACCAGACTGGTGCCACTGGTCTTAGACTGATGTACATTGTCATATTTTTTACGTGTGGTGTCGATGAGCTTTATCTGTCATGTAGCTTAAATTCATACGCAAGCATGATTTTTTATTTTAGTAACAATCGTTTAACATGTTTAGTTATATTTTTCTGTGTTTGTTTGATTGATTTATTGCCTGAGTGATTGAGTAGCAATTGGGTTCAAGCCATTACAGTCCCAATGCACCTAGGCCTTAATACAGGTCCTTTGTCCTCCTTAATCTGATAAAAATTCAGGGGAGCCCTGTTCCTTTGCTAAAATTCCAGATGGTCCCCAGACTTGAACTCTTAATGTCCTCTGTTTCCAAGAAAAAGGAGCCCAGATATACATGTCTGAGTGAAACCAAAGCTTTACACTCACAGAGAATTTGGGCCGAGGTTTCATCCCCTCATCCACATCTCCTACATAAGGGATTATTGGTTAGCCCCCTTAAGTGAAGATCTCTTCTCAGGGTCCAGTAAGAAAGCTAATAAAAACCCTGGATTTTGTCCTATTAAAGGACAAAAGTCTGGTCTTTGCAACTGGATTAGGGAAATCAATTCTCGAGCCTGTCTCTGGGTACTACAAAGACCTTGCCACCATGCCAAATGCTATTATTCATCCAACATTTTATCTTTCTTCTTATATTCTGCCTAGAGACCTCCAAGGACGGCTGAGGTTCCACAAACTTTGGAACAGAACCGTCTCTTGCAAGCTTGTTGACAACTTAATTTTCTAGTACACCAGCATGTCCAGGGACCCAATATAGCCCCAAAGTGTGCCGGGTAGAGACATGAATGCCTTTTGGCACTTTCGTGCCAATGGAGAAGTTGTTTTGGCAGCCTAAGGAGCTTTCAGAGCCGCCTGGCTTTCAGAGCACATACATATTTCTCTGGTCTAACAATCATTTGAATTTCCTAAGCGCAGTCTAAGATAGCATATATCTCACCTGAAAAACTGTAGCACATTTTCCTAGAGAAATACTGAGCCTTCTTCCCACAGATTGCCCATAGACTCCAGCCATGGTCCCCTACGACCTGGACCCATCTGTAAACCAGACGAGTCCTTTAACTGCAGGAGGAGTGCCAGATCCTCTCTCCTCTAGTCAACACAGTAACCCTGTAATTGGTTCAAAATTAAATGCTGGCTTTATAACACCAACCCTTGTATTAAATATGGGATCCGACAGCTGAAGCCACATCAATATGCTACTATATCCTCATTTGGGATGAAGGAAAGACCAACATCCCACACTCCAGAGGTGATGCGCAGCTGACCTCTCCTCACTCTGAACTACCAACTCTAGTGAGGGGATGCAAGTTAGTGTTTCCATAGCAGTAGTAGGAGGTGTGCGCATCCCTCATGTTACCCCTAAGCATGCAAGTCTTTGTACTCTGCTTAGTCTTTTCTTGGCACTAGCTGTCTGACAGCCAGGCCACCAAACCAAGATGCGGAAGTGATGGATTGCCTAATGATAGAGACCTAGAGCCAATTGACCACCTTGAGTCTTAGTCCCCACTTCACACCACAGGCCCTCTACAGGCCCACAACAAATTGTGAGCCTTCCTTACCTTGACATCCACGTGCAAGTCAGCCGAAAATCCAGGACTACTCCAATATACTTGACCAACATAGAGCGACGTAAAGTAACCCCAAAATAGTGTGGTTAAGAGAAACTAGGGAGTTTACCTTTCCTTGTGAATACAATGAGCCTGGTTTTTTTCAGTATTAACTGACATTCCGACCTTGTCACACCACGTCTCTACAGTGTGAAGGGCCCATTGTATGAGCCCCAGTACTGTATTGAGAAATATCCCCACCACTGGAAGACATATGTCATCTGCATAGCCTTGAGTATATATTCCACCCCCATTGAGCCTTGCTATCAAATCATCAACAACAAGACACCATAGGAGCGGTGACAACACACCTCCCTGGGGGCAACCTCTAGATACCATGATCCTCTTGGAAAGTCCACCGAGGGTCGCTGCAGCCAGGTGGTCCTCCAGGGTAGCTCTAATTTCACCATATGATGGTGTAATCAACCCCATGTTTAAAAAGAGCAGCACACATGGAGTCATATGAGGTGTTATTAAATGCCCTTCTTTATCTAAGAAAACACCCAGAGCTGTCTCCTGCTGGTCAAGCGCCTTCTCCACCTGAACTACAAGCCGATGAAGGGCTGTTTCCATGAATTTCCCGGCCTGGTCAGCATGTTGATTGGGATGTAATGGCACAGAAGCCAACATTTCATCCCTTAAAAAACTGCCTACCAGCCTTTCCATGGTCTTAAGCAAGGATTATGTGAGACTGATAGTCTAAAATCCCTAAACCAACTATAGGAATTCCTACCTGGTTTAGGAATAAACGCTACCTTAACCTGGCGCCAGGCAGGCATGAAAGATCTTGACCAGGTGAGGGACAACAATCCCCCATCCCAGGATTATACCATCCATGCTTGGACTTTTGTATGAGGCAGAAGAATCAATTGCCCATTCCACTGTCCTCTAAGTGACAACCCTTGCAGCTACCCACAAGTCCAACCATTTGGCGCAGTGGTAGGGGGTGCCACCTCCTCAGTAACCATAATGTTAGGAAATTGAGCAACAAACTCTAAGGTTTCCCCGTCAGATTGCATACGCCTCCCCAAAGGAGCCACCAAAGATCTCAGCTTCATCATAGGTTCCCTAGAAACAGCCCTGTTTAACCTAGCCGACATGGGAAGGTCATTAATGGAGTTACAGAAAGTCCTGCATGCATCTTTTGAGGTCTTCCTTACCTCCTTTCTATATCTCTGCTGAGCCTGTCTGTAGAGTTCCCAGCTGTGTGGGGTTTTATCTGCTCAGCACATATTAAAGAGCCGTCTCACTTCCCTTCTGAAGCATTGCAACTCATATGTCCACTTCAAAGAATGCTTTCCTGTCCTAACAGATTTAAGAGGGCAGTTGTCCTCATAAGCCAAGATTAGGGCCTGCTGGACAGAAATAATTGCAAGCCCTAATCCAGCCTCATCTTTCATGTTCATTGCTGGGCCCCTTTCCAGTATACCTTTCAGTCCCTCTTGAATGGAGTCCTGATTGGTAGCCCTGGGATTTCTGTTCAGGCGCACTGGTACAGAGCCATCTAAAGTGAATGGAATATGCCTGTGATCTGACTGGGAGGGTTCAAGTAGAAACCTCCCCAGCTTTTAAAACTTTCTAGGAGCCCAAATCACCTCTAGCCTTTTGGCACCTCAGTATGTAGGATCATTGCCCTAATTTAGAATCTCCAGATTTAAGGAATTTAGAAATTCCAACAGGGCTACTTCTCTGTCATTGCAAATGGTGCTACACCACACCATATGGTGTGAATTGGAGTCACACCATATGACTAGATGGAAGTTTTCTTCTTCATAATAGTGAATGCGTTCCTCAAACTCCCTTGACAGGGGAGGATCCTGGGAATCATAAGGCAAATAAGCAGATCAGATAACCAATCGTCTTCCTGCCTCACCTTCATTAAAATTTATTAGAGGTGCAACCAGGTCCCTGCAAGAGAGTCCCGGCATCATCCATATATATTCATGTTCATTGCAAGGATACAGGCTGTAGGTCTGTCTGTTCCACTTGCACAGAAAAGAGTATAGCCTGGAATATTTAGGCCCAAAATGTGGCCCTCACGATACCACGGTACCTGTATTAGTGCCAAATGTATTCCTTTAACAGCTACTGTTCTAGTAAGAACTCTGGAAGCAGCAATACTGTGTTGTTAAATTGGCCTGCATAAATGAAATGTTGCTCACCATAACAATTTTGACCACCTTTCTATGTCTTTCCTTCTGGTTTTACACCAAAAAGGAAAAAGATCACCTGTCCCATGCCATTGAATGGTCACCATCCCATCTTCTCCAGCACCACAATAGACAGAGAATCAATACTTAGTCAAGGTGGACCCCATTGGGTTCTCCCTGTGCTCATAGACTCACTAGTGGCTGGTATCCATTTCCCAATGCAGTCTATGGAGTTGCTGAAAGTAGCGCTCTGTAAATTCCACAGGGGCTGGGAACCAAACCACCTCTGTGTTATAGGTAGGGAGAGCATCTAAGCTCACCATTTTGAGTCTAGAGCCCTCCCAAACCTTCAAAGTTGGTATCTTACCACTGGGCTCCCCTTGACTGGAACCCCCTTTAGAATTTTTGGTGGGGTCCCCATTTAAGGAGTGTAGCGTAGGTTCTAGTTTTCCTTAGTTTTTTCGATACTGGTTCCACGAGTTGGAGGGGAATTCAGGTCCACCAAACAGAGCCCCCATGCCTGGTAATGCTAGTTACTTCTGGGAGGTCGCCAAGTTTCCCATAGCCTGCCATTCTTGACAGACTCACACACTTTCATTCATCCTATGGGCACAGCGCTCACACCATAGGATTGGGATTTATTTTCAAGGTGAACTTCTTTAGATCAGCTGTGTTCTCCATAAACAGGGTCTCCTTCCATAGGATGTGGCTCTTCACCATGCACAGATGGTCTTGGGTGGAGAGAGGTTTTAAATTTGCACCTATCACCCCTGAAGAATAGCCAGCACCCCACCCAGGCTGATGCTATCACCCTCCGGCGATACACCGACCCAGGCACAGTCCAGCCAACTCGTCTTGACCCTTTCTTTGATTGGTGTAGTTAAAAAGCACTAGACAGTTACTTTTGAGTGATACGTCTATGTAGGTGGAACCCGAACCAAATGATAGTGCACCTTGAATATAAGGAAAATTTATAATGTCCAGAAAAATATGCATTTTAATGCATATTTGTGTTTCATGCAAATTGAAATTTTTAATCTTAACATATGTAGTCCTGCTAATGTCATTTTAATATACATATCATTGTATGGCACTGGATATTAAAATAGCATTAACACATTGAGCAAACTGTTTATACCTGTCAAGGGAGTCAGTCTGTATCTCCTGGCATGTTTCGCTGTTGCTGAGTCGGTGATTTCAGAGGGATGTATAATTATGAACTTCGTATTCAAGTCCAGGCACTAGTTTTTGTTGCCATAATTAGTGTTCACTTAAAAATAATGCAGAAAAAAATTGCAGAAGATTCCTAATGACATACCAAGTGGCATAGGATCAGTGAAGCAACAAAGATGCCCTGAATGGAGACTTGAGAGCAAATGAAAGTAGCAGAAGAGAGGGTTACGAAATATTGAGCATGTACTTGGGGAGTTGGGTGATTATGCAAGGGTCAGACTGAGAAGTGAATCCAGATAAGGGGTGAAGTAATGGGGCTGCACCAGAAATGAACTTCCAATACAGCAGGAGTAAAACGTGCAAGAAGGCAGGCTGTATGAACATAACACTCATTATGTTGAGGGTGCTAAAATAACTGTCATTTTTTCACATCATTTTTGCATGTCATTAGTGTTAAGAAACTGAATGGGATAGAGTAGGATGGGCACCATAGTGTCTTGTGTACTTTTGCCATTATTGATCTTTTGAGTAGCCCTTTAGCTCATTGATTCAACAGTGCCACACTTTTAACAAAGTGCAGTATCTTGCTGACAGAGATGTCCTGAAAGTCACCTGGCTTCATAAAATGATGAACCAGGTGCCTGAATCATATTATGGTCAAAGCATAACAGTCACAAAGAGTGTCTGAGGCTGTTTCAGACGCTTGTTTGCATCTGTTACACTCAGGACTGTGTACCAGCTCCAGTTTAAATATGTGTCCTTTTAACTGGCAGTGTCCTGTTAGCTGCCATGCCATTTTTCTTAGCAGATTTCTGCTCAAATTGAACAATTCCCCAACTTTTTTGCAGAGGGTTTTTAAGAAAGCCCTTAGCCTGCCTTTGTCCACATGTGGACTGCCAGTGCTCCTGAAAAGTGTTGCTACTTGTCCAGTCCCAGATCACCCCCCCCCCCCCCCGCACACCCCCGATCTTTAAAATACTCGGAATTACAAAATTAGATATTGAGGGAGAAGACTCC
>Ga0123354_10021338_pt1 | contig 10203 bp, 3 predicted proteins | sample TergutLab28metaG_2_FD_97872 | JGI IMG/M metagenome (GOLD analysis project Ga0123354, IMG submission 97872) | Labiotermes labralis P4 segment gut microbial communities from Petit-Saut dam, French Guiana - Lab288 P4 | ecosystem: Host-associated > Arthropoda: Insects > Digestive system > Gut ...
CCCCCCTACCCCCCCAACCCCCCCCCCCCCCACACACCTTCCCCCTCCCCCCCCAACTTCCACAACTTCACAAATGTTGTAAGTGTCCCTGTTACTGGTTTTTAAAAAATGAGATTCCTGGGGGCACAAAGACCCCTGAACAGCAGTAAAAAGCAAAACTAAATTGTAGTTCTCAGTCGCTGAAAAATTCTTGGAATAACAGTGCATAAGGAAGTTAAATGACTGTTTTCAGCCAAACACATTTTGAAATTTCATTTCATATGATTTAAAGGCAATTTTATTTTACACTGTTGCATTAGACTACATCCAGCTCACTGGGGTAATATTGCATTCTCTTGTGACTGAGATCAGATATATATACTGTATTGTGATTAGTGCAAAGTTCTGTTTCATGCAGGCTCCATTTTAGGCAGGTTCCATTGTACAGCTGTGTTATTCAAGGTCTGAGACTTGTATAAATATTGACAGTAAGTAACAAAGATCATTATTTTAAAGCTGTAAATTTTATTCATATAAACAATGAATGAAATTATTTAATTCATGAAGAATGCATATTGTTCCTTGTATGTGTGGCTGTGGCGATTTATTTTACTATTTATTCTTGATATGAATTTATTATTTAGTGAATCTTGGCTCTACATGTAATAATAATATGTTCTGGGTTTTACTTACGTTAATGCAAAAAGGATCCTTTCCACTTTCCAATCTTAAGTATCAGATGTAATAATACTTAATTTTACCTAGTATATGTGAAATATACATAATATGTATTGTAAGTGACATTATTATTGAGTGGAGAAGATAGTCAGGGAAAGGAATAATATCTATTTTAGTATAGAAATATATCTGTCACTGCTTGCTGCTTTGTTACAGAACATTCATAACCAAAGTCACGAGGAATGATTTTCACTTTCTGTAAGACCACAAATCATCAAACAACAAAAAATACTGAAATGATGAACAGCCAGTTTGCAAGTGATTACTAAGAGTGACTATGCTGGTTTGGTGTTCATACATTGATACAATATAATAAATGATGTAATTAGCCTGTGACATATTGAAGGTACATCATCACTTCAAGAACTAAAATTAAGTACTCTATTCCACATGTGTAGTCTTCACTACAAAGTTTTCTGGAGGAGGGAAATGGATTTCATGTTATGGATATGAAACCTAAGCAGTCAGGCACAGGTGGCACAAAACAACTGAGGGTCACTATTTCTTCCAGTAGAACATACTATTATTCCAATGCAAGATAGTTTGAGAGAGTTATTTTTAATGAACTTCAATGTCAAAATACAGAATGAACACCAAGAATACGTTCAGATTAGGTTTTGTTTGCAGTGTATCCATTTGATAATTGCAACCAGCTCAAAGACGGAAGTCAAAACAGATTCAAGAATACTGAGTTCTGTGTCACTTGCTGAAATGAAGGGGAAAATAGAATTATAGCAGCGCTGATCTTACTCGCTGAAACTATTTCAATCACTTTATTGTACTTGTAACATAATACAGGAATTAAAGAAATACATGTAGATACAAAAACATTACTAATTATAAAGAAATGTGAAATGTCATGACGTAATGTATCACATTTTGTTAAAAATGTCTGTCTTATATTTTCTGTCATTCAGAAGAAGTAAATATTCTACTCAATATCATTTGAATTTATGTGCATCATTTATGGTTTTCTTTTATCCAGACTGTGGGTACAGAAATGAAACACATTGACATGTACCATCTATCATCAGGATTTGGAACATCTGCAAATTTCAAAGAACAGATTTTTCTTTTACCAACAAATGCAGGACATCAAATACACATAAATGGTTATGACACTAACTACTCTGACATGTTTCAGTAAAATTATACCACAATCAGGGAGTCCTGTGTGCCAATATTAGAACAAACTGTAAGTGGTATTCATTAGTTTCATAATCAGAAGAGAGAGAGAGAGAGAGAGAGAGAGAGAGAGAGAGAGAGCGTGTGTGTGTGTGTGTGTGTGCGCGTGCATATACAAACATTTTGAATGCAAACAATGCAGCTCAAAATGTTGTTACAACATTTCTTATCCAGTAGAGTAAATCTGTACATACTAAATTTATAATCATAGTAGTTGGCGATTAGGTACATCGAGTTGTGGTTTTATGTATTAAATAATTTGGTACGATTCTGAATTCAAGGTAACCGTGACCCTGACGTGGTGTTGTGTAGTGTGTAGGTGCCGCCTATTCAACGGGTATAATACCATGGACTCCTTCCTCAGAGAAGGTGCGTGATTTCAGGCTGTCACTGCAAAGTTGATGAGAACTGCGCCCTTCTGGTTTATTACGTAGCGAGTAGTGGTAATTTCTTACCGACGTTTCGGGACAATCTGTCGGTTCAATCTTCAAGGCTGAAGGTAAGAAATTACCACTATTCGCTGCGTAATTACCCAGAAGAGCGCAGTTCCCTTCTTTTTTGGTGATATTCTGCACCTTCCTTGCGCTTTGTTTATGTTCATTCCGGAGTAATCGGATCAGAGGACGTAATAACCGACAGTCTATGGACAATGTAATTACGACAGTTGGCACAGATGGCAGGAATACTAACACACCCGCTCACAACCAGTTACTAATCTGTGCTTATAACAGTGCCTCACTATTACAACTCAGCTGCCATGCGACAGCGCCCACCTCCCCCAGCCACACTTTCAACCGTCGAGACTATCGACTTGTAGCGCGAATTCGATGCGGTGTAGTAATCTGTGGTGCAGGGCAACAGACGTGATCCATGTTGACATCGGAAATGTTATACTGGTTAAGATGTGAGAGGGTGGACAATTTTTAATTTCTGCTACGGTTATTAATTAAGTTCGTTAATGTGGTGTTTTTTTATGCATACGTCCAGGCTATATGTGAATTCACCAAAAGTGAGTAGCTACATAGTTTTTAACCATTTTACTGACGTAAAGTTATGCTTATGTTATTGTCGACAGTTGATGGCTTGGTGTATGTGAATTTTCATTAAGGGGCGTATGGCAATTGAAATACAATATAAGACACAGTTACTTTTCATTCGAGTGGAACACCGCCTGGGCGAACAGAATAACCAAAGGTTTTGCATGATAAGGGAATGAATCTCTTACAGTCTGTTCTAACCTCTTCTCTAATTAATGGAGTTGCTAGGCATGGCATTCTCGTACTTACCGAACGACATGACTTTAATTTAGATAAGTAAGCCTCCCCCCCCCCGCATGGTTACAAATTTTTCACTAGGCACTATTCTAATTAATTGTATCCACAAACAGGGAGTAGTTTATCGTGGTTTCATGCAGTTGGTGCATTTAGTTTAATCCTTTGAGAAAATGTACACCCTAATTCTCGATATGTAAAGAATCTCTTTTTTTTACTGTGGTTTTTCTAGCTTACACGAATATAAGAAAAGAAAATTGTTTCAGGGAATTCATATTGTAAGTACTGAGACTGTATGTTACATATCGTTTTATTGCTGTTGGTAGAACATATCAAACATTTCCAGTTTCAGATCTCCGTTTTTCTGGAATATGGTGTTGTTTCACTTGATGTTTGGTGCCCAATGTTTTGAAACAATGTAGTGGTCCTATCTTCAAGTGTCAGAAAGCAACTTTCTGACCCTTTAAGATGAGAACCATGTTTTGTGTCGAAACATCAGTCACCAATCATCCGGTGCCATAACACTACATTCCAGAAGAAAGAAGACCTCAACTAAACCGCTGCAAAAGCCTAAATACCAGCATTTTCAATTAATTAGGCAGTCTGTTCATCAGTGGTAATTAGTTTCAAGGAAGTTATAATATTTCAATTTATCTCATTATATTATGGTTTAGATCCAACATAATTTTATTTACTGTATATTTTGTTTATGTTTGTCTGGTAAGCATAAATAGAGTGTGAAGTATAATTCTACTACACCTGGTGACATGATCTCATTTGTGATTTATTGAAGAATATAGGCAGAAGCATGGACTTTATAGTGTAAAATTGTAGAGTGCATGATGAAGTTGAAAGTATGTGAAGAGAAATGGCCATTGCCTAATTTGAGATATTGTCCTGACATTTTTTTTTTTTGGGGGGGGGGAGAAACTGATGAAAACCATGTAAATATGATGGTATGATGTGTCAACTGAAATTTAAACTGAGCATGCCTGGATACAAGTCAGAAGCAATACTGTATAAGGCAACTAGCTCAGTCTGATGGCATTTTACTTAGGCACAGGAACACCCATTTCTTTGCCTGTTTATTGTTTTGTTTATATTTGGTCAGGTTATGATTTTATATAACTGGTTATTGTAAATCTGCGGCCGCTCGCCTGCTAAGATCGTGGGTTCGAATCCCACCGGGGGCATGGATGTTTGTCTGTTGTGAGTGTTGTATGTTGTCAGGTAGAGGTCTCTGCGACGAGCTGATCACTCGTCCAGAGGAGTCCTACCGTCTGTGATGCACGGTTGTGTGTGATTTAGAAACCTCAAGAATGAGGAGGCCATGGCCCACGTTGGGCTGCATTGGCACGGGGCGGGGTGGGTTATTGTAAGTAATTTTGCTTAATGGAATGTAATATTTCTTTCTTGTTTAGAATACTCATTTTTTCTAAGAAGTGGTTCTGACTGTGCTGTAAAATCACTGTGTGTGTTATGAGTTTGAATGAAACGGAGCAGTTCAAGAATAAAATTTCTCAGAACGTTAGTCATCAGGGGTGCCGGCAGCAAGGTGCAAGGTGGTGTAACCATACTGGGATTTTGACATTTAATAATATATTAAATGAAACAGCAAACTAAATTTCATGCCATTCATACCATTTTAGTATAAGGATTAATTATTTTAATTAGATGACAGGTGAGTCACTGTTTTGTCCAGCATTGATCAGTACAAAGTCAGATCATTTTTTGTATAGGTAATGTGCACCACCTTATAAAAATTTTGCTGGCACCCTTGCAGGCATATGGTTAGGCACCACATTATAGGCATTCTGGGCTAGAAAATTAGTATGTAAACGAAACTCACAGCATTTTAAAACTGAAGTACTAGAGACTTATTGAGGGATTGTACAGTTGGCCTATACATTGCACACTGAGTGATAAAACGTAGTTCAGTCAGTAACTAGGTGAATGTCAGCTCTTTTTGTTCAAAATAATATTACTTACAGTAGATAATATTTTGTTGACTCTGCAGTGATAACCTTACTGCCATGATCTCTTAGACCTCTTTTATGTCATACTGCAGAGTAAATGTTGTAATCATTATTTTAAGCTAAACATAAACCTTATCAGAAAAGGGGTATGTGTTGGTAATAGAAACCTCCTGGTATGACATGTTTTCATGTACACAAAATTAAGGTTTCCAATATTTGTAGGATGGAACTGTGTCATGCAATTATTTCATTGCCTACACAGTGATACACTTATTAGGAGGAGGTGACAGTAAGGGTGGCGTAGTTTTAAAATATGCTGAAGAAACTGATAACAGATATTACCATAATTTGGTAGAAATTGGTTATTATTTTGTACGGATTAAATAATTCTGTCTCTTCACATTCATTGGTTTTCATTTTAATAATTTTACAGTTCTTGTGTATGGATGGCTCAGGACAGGGACAGGTGGCAGGCTCTCATAAATGCCATATTGAACATCCATATTCCATAAAATGGGGGGAATACTTGACTAGCTGAGAACCTGTTAGCTTCTCAGGAAGGACTCTTCTTCATTGAGTTAGTTGGTTTGTTGGTTGGTTAGTTAGTTAGTTAGTTAGTTAGTTAATTAGTTAGTGTATGGTTGTGAAAGCTTGTCTTTTACACTGTAAAAGGAAGAATGTAGATTGAGGATAAGAACAGTTTTTGATGAGGATATTTGGATGTAAAAGAGAGTAGTGAAAGGGAACCAGAGAACTTCACATAGTGGAAATTTTCACAGTTGGTACTCGAACATATACGCATATTTTAGGGTAATCACATGAATGATTGTGATGTCTGTGGGAGAGGTGGTGGAGACAGTAGGTGTGTGGTACAGAATACTAGGTGGAAAACCTGAGAGATCTTACTAGACGTAGGGGTAGATGAGAAAGTAATATTGAAATGCATATTAAAAAAAGAGACTGGATGTATGTGTTTGAGGATAGGGCCTGTAGCAGTTACGAAAACTGCAGGTGGACCTTCGCATTCCATAGACAGCAGGAAATTTCATGTGGTACTGTATTGTACTTTTTTTTTGGCCTGTTACCTGCATGTGTTCTGTTTTCTTTTCACATTCGTTTTATACACTTTCCTTTTCGTTCTACGGTTCTTTTTGGATTAGTTTAAGAGTTGCATTTACAGCCAACTTACACCCCGAAACTCTCAGCCCACTTATAGGGACATTATTTTATCATACCAATATCGTTGGTCCATTTTTGACGACGTTGTTATATGGAACGTAGCCCACACTGCGCCCACCGACGCGCGTTGGAATAGCGGCGGGAACTGAGAATCGATTGGCCGGTTAAAATAATGATACAATGCGTGGTATAACCGGGATGTACAGTCAGTCAGAACTCTTAAATTCTACTTTCCTATTGGAAGAAGTTTACAAATTTCAGTCGGCATGTCAATTCCGTTGTTAATTGCCACCGTGTTAGTCTGCACACATTAGTTTGTGTTTTCCTCTGTCCTAGCAACGGTGCTACACAGGAGCGTTTGTTGTTATTCGAACGGGGTGAAACGTTTCTATGTGTATTTCGCCTATACCATAGCAAAGGCGCTAGTTTGAGGGTTTCTTGTTTCCCACTTGACATGATCCCGCGTTGGCCATGTTGTTAGATTGTAAGAAATTTTGAAAATACGATATGTGGCATTATGTTCGTGCCATGTTTCGCGAAATCGATCAGTTCGAAAGTTAATCGGAGGACACATACACACGCACACACACCATGGTGATCTCATAAACCCACTTGTTTGCTGTAAGGAAAAATTTGGACGGAAACCTCCCCTCCCCTCTCCCCCGGATCTTGTGACTTTTCAATTTGCTGTCGACCGGGGCTCCAACATGGTACATAATGCATTGGGGTGTACTTCGGGCTTAGTAGAGTTTTCATCCCATTTAGTAAGTTAATCCAAGGTTTTGAGTTTCAGGCTGCTGTTTCGTTGAAAAATGTTAGTCACGGTGTGTGGAAAGCTGTAACGAAGGAGAGTTACCCACCTACTGAATGACGTTTCTCCTGTCCGTTCTGACTACGCATCATAGTAATGGCGGGGCAAACAGAGCGTTGGATTACTTCATGCTTGTCTAAAACGTGCCCAGAATACTAGAAATGGAGCAGGAAATTCTAATAATAATGGGTTCAGTTTTGGCTTCGCCAGATTTTCTGATGTAGCCAACACCTTCCAGCCTTTCATGTTTGGTTATTGAAGCCTTGCATGTTCCATACTCCTCCATACAACTTGTTTCTGTGCTGTCTGTACACTAAGAGCTTGAAATGAATTCGTAATGGGGAAGTGACTTGTCTTCTCATCTTTCTGTTCCGAAATTATCGAACGGATTTTGATAGGATTTGGTAAGGGATTATACATCGAAAGTTGTCGATGAATTGAATTTTGGTCTACTGAACTGAAAGAGATTCGAATTAAACTCTTCCTGTACATTGTACACGAAGTTCGTATCAAATTTCCTCACCCATGAGCAGCCAAAAAATAATTGGTCCGTTAGATAAAGTGTAGAACTCATAAAGAAATGTAAATTTTATTTGAAACGTTGTTTGTCTCTGGTGTTAGCTTAACTAATAAAAGGAAAGTGATGCGACCCGCTACGGGCTGGACGGTCCGGGATCGAATTCGGGTGGGGGCGAGATTTTCCGCACTCGTCCAGACCGGCCGTTGGGCCCACCCAGCCTCCTATACAGTGTGTACCGGGTGTCTTTCTCGGGAATGAAGTGGCCGGGGCGTGGCGTTGACCACCCACCCCCATGTAGCGCCGAGGCTAAAGAAAGATTAAAGTTGTATCTCTACTACCCTTCTGGGCCACCACGACCTGTGCTAGGGGGAGCTTTAAAAGGAAATAATACATTCATTTATTCGTAATTAGCTGTATTAATAATGGACTTGAATGTTCTCAGTCGCGGATTTTTAGTGCTCATTTATGTTCCGGCACTTAAAACAAGGTGAGTAGGAGACATAAACAAAGTTGATTTGCACCTCCGTTAACCTTTTGGCGCCGGAATGATTTTTTTTAAATTTTAGCACACCTGTACATAAAATGTGAATAATACAGGACCCAAATACGTTAGAATTATGAAACAAACTGCATTTTGAAGAGAAAAAAACGGAGAATATATACCGTGTTTTAAATATTCAGTACCTATATTTGTTGAGTAAATATTTAAAATGCAACTTTAGAGGTTAGCGGTGCGGTAGGACCACTATAGTTGACATTAGGCGTCAAAAGGTTAAACTGACACGAAGACACAAATATGTCAAAACGGGTCCATTGAAAACGCTGTTCGGCATATCCCGGATTGATGTGCACTCGATATATCATGTCTGCGTCACCGTACGCGAAATTTAACTTTGTTTTGAAAGATAGGAAATCGATTCTGGCGCATTGCGTTATTTTGACAGTTTATTGTTTGTGATCGACTCTTGAATCTATTATTTTGAACAGAATTATTGAATTATCTTTATTTGACCAGTATCGTTACTCTTCGCTTGTCGCGTAATCCGTAGCCTCCGAGTGGCCTGCCCACTTTCGCGTAGAATTAGCGGCTGGGTTGGCAAACTGTCTTGGTGCGATAAAATATTTACTTCGCATTCAACTGGCCATGAAATGTTTCTGTGATTTGTACCAGGAGGCTTTGTGTGTGTGTGTGTGAAAGAGAGAGAGGGAGGGGGGGGGGCAGAGGAAGGAATTTCGTTGATATAATTAGTTATATATATATTCGGCATTTGGCATAGTGCTGTTACTTTTATGAATATCACTGACATTCCTTGACTTGCGCAATAGTTGCGCGCCGGAAGGTCTGAGGCAAGTCGAATATTTGGCGAGTCGGTAATGAGTATACATGTGGTCAGTGATATACTATGTATATAAAAGGGAGTCCAATTGAAATCCAAACACCCACGATACTGGAAACAGATAGGCCGCGGCTTGTCCGCCCTGCCGTCTGTTATGACCCAACAGTACTCTTCCATCACTTTCGTCTCATCTCGCACGGGGTGGGGGGTGGGAGGGGGGGTTGCGCGCATATCATACATGTTATTATTTTTTTTTTTTTACCTTCTCGTAATATTTGCCTGAGCATGAAATTGCATGACTTGAAACTGTTTAAGTGTGGGTTGTCTGTACTTTGGTAGTAGGAGGACTATAAATAATTATCCGTCAATCGGATGGTAGTCCTGTATGCCTGAAGTGGGTGCGCGCAATGCATGCGTCGATTACGGTCGTAGTGCGTGGGGCGTTTATTGCCAGCCACTTCATTCTTATTGAAACGTTATGCGGTGAACTACTGCAGACGTTCTTTGGGCTTCGGTGGTCCGGCTAGAAATGTTTTTGAAAATATGCCCAAATAACAACTTGAACTTATCGAAGTCTTATTTATTCACAAACTGATGCACTAGTGAGTTGTCTTTAAAAAACAATATTAAAATTTACATTACAACAACTCCGACATGTTTCGGTGTTACAGTTACACCATCCACAGGGAGCGCATTAATTCGTGCTTACTGAGTTAGGTATACTAACAATTACAGTCGAACATAACTATATTTATTATTATATTATAGGAGTTTACAACAACGACATGTTTCGGCCCTGTATGTGGGCCATCATCAGGTTGTGGTTAGACTTAGAGCTTAGGCTATACTAGCATGCGTGTAGTGGTCTTGAGGCGTAATGGGACGAGGTTCGAGATCTCATTATATTACAGGTACCATGGTCCCGGGTGTATCTGGTTGGATATCGTTTTTCTTTATTCCCCATAGGGACTATTTCTTATGCTAGGGTGGATTATAATATAATGTAATATATAATAAATATGTATAATTACTTAAGCTAGGACAAGAATAGATATAATCAGTGAGAATAATATAGGTTACGCCTTGTGCTGAGGCGCCAAGTGGCCGAGATAGGGGTCCTGTCGTGTCCTTGTTATTGTTCTTTGTCACTTTCTAACGTGTTTATTATGTGTTGACCGGGGGGGGGGGGGGGGGGTTTTGGTGCGGG
>Ga0123354_10021339_pt1 | contig 10203 bp, 10 predicted proteins | sample TergutLab28metaG_2_FD_97872 | JGI IMG/M metagenome (GOLD analysis project Ga0123354, IMG submission 97872) | Labiotermes labralis P4 segment gut microbial communities from Petit-Saut dam, French Guiana - Lab288 P4 | ecosystem: Host-associated > Arthropoda: Insects > Digestive system > Gut ...
ACCCATCTAAGCTTCGGAGGGGGACCAAACGTTTCCCCACAATTTCAAAAAAAATTTTTAAGTTGGGGGGGGGATAAAAACAAAATTTATTTTAAACAAACCCCCCCCCCCCCCCCAAAATACAAGTGGACAGAAAAAAAAATTCAAGGCAAAGACTCGATGTGAACGCCCTATACAACACATCAACACCCTCTTAGTGCCACACAATAGCATACCACCATCCGAATGCATACAAGTAAAAGTCCGGTAACGCTATATAATCCATGCAGTGTCTATTTCAACCTGCAAGAAGCCCAGTACACCGTGTCTGTTGGCATAATGGCATGGGCAAAATCAATACTAGAAGTCCTCTAGTTTTAAAAATGTCACAAATTTCACTCATACTGCTTGTGCCCCATTCACACAATTTTAAGCTGTCATCCCAGAAAGGCAATCCAGTTCAGTACATGGTGTCATTCCGAATGACAATGAATCAACCAATCATGTAAGTTGTGCTTTGTATGTAATATGTGGAATCAGTGGCTTCAGAACATCATTTTCTATCAGTAACATATGCTCAAACGCTTACAACACAGTAAAACAACACTGAAAAAAATATCATTACAAGTAACTTAATGCATATTAATTGGCAACAGTGATTCTGGAAGTGGTGATAACATAGGTGGTGAAAGCAATTCCTGCCACAGCGATGGAAATACTGATGACAAATTCTCATGTATCACTGAGTGAAAATACATGAAAATGCCTACATACCATATTCACAATACCTGGAAATTCATAAACCCAAATTTGCCCATTCCTCTGATAATAAATCTGTATGGTACTTTTGTTTCTCACTGCACAATTGTGGAACTAGATTGTGCATGGGTGGGAAGGCATGATGATCAGGTCTTGAGACCATAACTGACATGCAACAGCAAAAGAGTCGTGATCTGTAGGTGTTGCTCATATCAGTGTGTTCATTGCTGCTGCCTTAGAAATGGGGATTAACCAGAAACCTAAAATGTTTACTTGCAGGGTAAGAAATTCTACATACATAGTCTGGTTTTGGAAATATAATCTCCAGAATGAGATTTCACCTCACACACAATGACACTCATCTTCTCCTAGACACAAGTCTTTGATTCACACACAAAACTCAAGCCTCCTGTCCACTATGCAAACAGGGTTTTGAGGTTCTACACTTCTCACCAACATCCAAGTACTAATGAATACTTCATTAGCAACAGCTATTCTACCTACTAACAAAAACACCATAAATGGACATAATTTCTGGTTGTTGAATGACCCACCCATCCATTATGCTTAAATTTAATTTGCTGCCATGGGGCATAGACAGCAACTCAGTACAGGCTTACAGGCTGGATGATCCAGGGATAGAAACCCCCTGGGGTGGGGGGGGGGGATTTTCTGCATCCTTCCAGACCAACCCAGGAGCCCTCCCAGCCTCCTACACAATGGATACTGGGTCTCTCTCCCTGGGGCAAAGTGGCCAGGGCGTGGCTTCAACCACCAACCCCCGTCTAGCACCAAGCTTAAGGAGAGAGTACAGCTATACATCTATTCCCCCTTTGGGCCTTTGTGGCCTGTTGTGGGGTCAATTTACCTTTGGTTACCTTCTACTACGGGGCGTAGAGGGAGGGGAAAAAAGCGGACATCTTGAAACTGCCTACAAATATTGGGACAGTATTCAATCAGAAACATGACATGATGAATGCACAATACAGTTCTAAGACAGCTATCAATTACAGTACTTAAACAAGTAGTAGTATTCAAGTACACATTTCAGATAACACGGTGTCTCTAATCTTCACACCTGTATACAGAGCAAAGTCATCCTTTTGTTAGTCATGGCATAGTGAAAAATGTACCAAAAGAAAGAACAGAGAAGACATTCAAAATACTGTCTCTTCTCTCCTGGTGCAGTCACACCATTTGACACGTTGTCAGGCTGACCATAATATTCCTATGATCCCCCTATTACCACCCTCTAGGAATAGAGGTGGTTGGTGCAGTGTCTGCTAGACATACATCACTAAGGTAATTGGGCGTGTCAATGGATGGCATAACCGACTGGCAAAATGTGAACCATCTGGGAGATACATTGCAGGCAGGAAGAGAAAACAAAAATAGGCTTGTGTCTCAGCAGCATAGTTATACTTCGGAAATGCCACCAAACGGACAGCCATTGTTCACTTCTGGACTAAGTGAGAACACCCAATGGCCATAACAAGTAACAAATACTTTGAAAGCAATCATAATCTGTGGTAAGAACAGTAAGGTGCTGTGTGCATTTTGACTGTTAATGCGATAATATTTGATGTATATATGTTACAAAAACTATTTGCAGGAAATGTGCTCCAACAGGGACAGAATGTAAGGTTCTGGGCATGGATGCAAGTTTGAAATTATCATGGCACATGACAAGATAAACATCAGCCAACATGAAAATGGTAAGCAACACAAATTTGCTTCAAAAGTCTCATCATAAAATAAAAATATATAAAAAAAAAAAGCATAACCTGGTAGTTCTCAAAGATATTCTTGAGGAAATGAGCTGTGCAGTGCTGACAATTATGAATTAGCGGCAGTATTTTTCAAGCTGTTCCAAAAGAAATGTACCCTACGCATTCCTACAGTACAATTAACGCAAAGTAACAGAAATTGCTCCATTTAAACAGCAATGCTTCCAGTGAAATGACGATGAATGGCACAAAAGATTTCTTCAAAAGGGACTGGATTATATATAAGGCACATTTAGCAGTACAAACAAAAAAGCTGTGGACCATGAACCCTACTAAGATAATCTACCAACCTGAACATATCTCAAAGTCACAATTTCCATTACTTTGGTTTCAGGTCTGTAAGCAACACAGTTATCCCAAAAGTCAAGCTAACAAAAATATATTCTAAACCAACTGGCCATTCCACACCAAATCATCAGCACAGATGATAAAACAAGCCTTTCCCAATTTGCAAGAAACTGCCATTACTGTGCATAATATTTTTTATGTTTATGGTTCCCTGCATCACTGATCTATAGTAATAATTGTCCCAGATGCAACACAAAGCAGTATATTTATTAAATTGCAGAATAATAAATAGACTGCTTTGTGCTGCGTCTAGTTGGACAACTATTAATGTATAACGTGTATAATACATGTGAGCACAGACATACAGTTTTCAATCCTCAAAAGTTCAACAGCTTTTAAATAATGGTAGTGTGAATATTCACAAGAAATTCTGCACAAAATGTGTCACCTTACAACAGCCATATAACTTTGGTCCTAGGATGCATTAAGACAGTCCCATCAACACACCCTGGGAAGCTGTTTACTGATATCCCCCATGGGTTTATCACTGAGAGGATGAAAAATTTAAAGGTCAACCAACATCACCTCTGACCTTCAATTTATGAAGAAGTGTATAGGGCTTCATCTTTGGAAAATGCAGAGACACGCCCCAATAAAGTGCCTCCTGAAACAGCATCATCCTCACGGAGTCCCCAGGGATTTTTGTTAAGAGGAATTCTCTATCACACACTACAGGCAGATCTCGTTTTAAGCAAGGGATATGTTCCTGAAAACGTCACGCAAATCGAACTCAAAATTGCCATTTCAAACAGTGCATTTCTTGGGGGATAGGAGACTGATGACCTTATCCTACATATATAGTGTATGACTAAACCACTAGCAGACATACAGACCTGTGGAGTATACTGTACATGCACTGCATATAGAGAATATTACATTTCTATACAATATGTTTATTTCTCATGGAATAAAAATGTAATGGACTCACATCCATAGTTTTTAGTATGGTTCATTCTGACAGGACTGTGGCAGACTGGCAACACACTTTAGGTCCTGACTAAGCACTTTCTGTAATTCTATCGGCATTATCACTTACTCATAAGCAACCATGAGTAAATGTAACATTACAGTGTATGTCAACAATCTGTTCACCTTTTGGCTTATTACTTCTAATTTCTCTTCATTACTAGTTGTCTCTCACCAAATTTTCACTTGGATTCCACTAGGTGATGTAGATTTATGTTTCTCACCTAAGTTGGTAAGAAAAGCCAACATGAGACCCTTGACTATATCACTAACATTATCAAACCATACACGTGACTGATGGCATGACAGTGACGTCACTGTCTGCTGGCCTCCAAAACCGGATAAGAGTTTCCACAGATTGTGTACGCCCTATCGCACTGAACTGAACAGTACCACGTAAATTCCAAAAGAGGTGTAAATTTTCAAGCCACATTAACGCAAAACTGCGCAAAAAGAAGTCACATAAAACGAGACATTCCTATATTCTGACTTGTCACTGCTCTCAATATACAGCCACAAATTGTGATTAGTGGCATTATATCAAGGTTAGAAGGTATTCATTCACTATATAATATTTAAGCAATGCTCCAAATTTTGGAATTGGACTTCCTTCTGTTTAAAGAGTTATACATGATTATATAAATAAACAGACTCTGCAAAACTCAAGAAGAATATTACTGGGAAGGTTTAAGACTACTTTTATGTCACCGCCTTTAACTATGGTACAAAGCACAAACCGATTATCCATTCAAATGTTCAGCTTGTTACATACACTACTACTTCAATGTCTGATTCCCCACTAAGGCTTATCAGAAGCTTTGTCCTAACGTCTGTCATAGTCAATATACGCTCCGTTGCAGTTCTGCGGTCCCCTTTTATTGTTACTGTTGTGTATGGAATATTATGTCTGGGCATAAGAAAAATAAAAATTGTTGTTAGATCATAGGGATAGGCATTCTGTTCTTGCCCAGACACCACACACCCAAACCACCATGAAGAATGACCAACTGTGCTGTGTTCAATAAACACCGACAAGTTCCAAATGTTTTTCTATTTATGTGGATGCTTTAAGTTGTGATGTCTACAAGCACAGTCAATCTCACTGTAATCCAAACCGATGAGACAGAAAATTGCACTTTTGTTTTGTAGAAACACGAAATTACTCTAATTAAAAGCCAAAAATTTTCTTCTTCCAATTGATAGATGACAAAAACTTCCAACACGCAAAATGAACACATTACTACAAAAAAAGTGTCTCTGACAGGACACGCAACTTATGATAGGCTATGATGAATATAACCATGGCTGTGGGGAACTGCAGCCCATATTTCCCACAAACTAGTATTCACCAAATACAGAATATGGCATAATGTTGCAATATCTTAACCTCTGTCACAGAAGAGACATACCACAATATCATAAACTATGTTATAGACAGTCAACAATACCTTCAATATCTGGAAGGAGCACATGAGTGTTTCATCCACAGACATCATGGCACCTGCATTGTCAAACTCGCCACAGTAGTTCGGTGCTGAGAATAGTGTGACCAACTGCCGCTTGGCAAAAAATTCATACCCATCTTCCACAACCTGAAATATTAAGGAAAAATATTTAGGATCAATGGCTTCAGACAATTTTGTAAGAAGAGTTTGGAAAAATCCCAATCAAATTATGTGAAATGAAGACTTGTACAGACAACAACGTCGAGCTGCAGAATTAGGCACACAATTACCCAACTTTGTTTTCAGGAAGTCAAAAATTTGCCTATGCATGGAACAACACTTCTAGCATCATGAATATCAACTTCTAAACAAGTTTCTAGACAAAATGTGACAGATAAATTCTCAACAACTACAATATAGAACTTTTTTTTTTAAATGTAAGTAAACAGTCTATTTCAATGAAGGAATCTATGGAACATACAAACTCTCTATGATTCTCTGCAATGTAACACCAGAGCGTACAGTACACACATACCAACATTCTGGATCAGCTTACTGTCCCCATCACATTCTACCTTGAAAACAGAAGCTGCAGGTTCTTCCAAAACTCCGATACATATCTACCAAACTATATGGGGGTCACAACCCAGAAGGCTGTAACCTTAATGTTCAGGGACATGGGAACTTCCATCTCATGAATGTTGCAAGAGAAAAAAATCTGGCAATGTTACATGTACCATATGAACATTTCCAGTGAACACTAACTTCCATTTCATGGCTTTTTCATGAGAAGAGCATTTCACAATGTCAAATGTACCAAATAACCACTGTAAGCAATGCTTATCCTATTCAACTTACCTGATGTGCTCTGCAGATTAAATCAAAGTCATGTTTGTGCAAGAATTTGGCAACAACTTCTGCACCAAATGTGAATGACACACCTCTGTCATTTTCACCCCAACCCATTGTATCCTGTCAAGCAAAAGAAAATGGCCTTTTTAAACAAATTCTGCAATTCTAACAGCACATAACTCAATAATGGTGTTGAAGTGACCTATAGTTTATTACATTTCTTGCTCCCAATGACCTGCAGATCATGCTCATTAAGTTTGGTCACTATTTCGCAAAATATCCCATATATATATATATATACACACACACACACACCACAGGCATTAGGCATGTCCTGTAAAGGCTGCATCACATTGCTAGGTGCCTAAAGAAGCATCATTACATTCAAACAAACAAACAAAAAAAAAAATAAGGCACGTAACCAGTATTTTCATCTACAATACCTTGTCAGGATCTGACCATAACAGATCACACAACAGTCCCTGATCTGGGACGTCGGTTGGCCTCATGATCCGCCGAATCTGTTCCATACTCTGTAGGTCAGGACTTAGGCCACCATGACAACAGAAAATCTTTTCATCCACAATTGCCGCCACTGGGAGGCAGTTAAAGCAATCAGTAAACGTTTTCCAGAGCTTGATATTATACCGCCGCTTACCTACAAACAATTACTCACATTAATTATATACAAAGACTGCTACTTACCAGAATATGAGAGCACAAATGGGACACATGAGAAGGGAAACCCAAGCTTAGACAAGCTATTTAAAATCATTCTGTAACTAGTTCATTTCTTTTCTGATATTCAGTGCAAACATAAACCTATTCTGCCATGCCCACTGCATCCTGCAGTTTGCCTTGCAAGGCCACTGTACATTTATGCACATAAATTACTGTTTCCTAATTAGTTTACTACGAAGGTTTCCAGTTAACACAGCTGGCAATAATTACGGCTGAGATATACCTTCCAAATACACAGTACTTGGACTTATACAACACACCTGCTACAATAAACCAAGTTACCAGTAAGTTGTGTTTACTGTAGCAGGTAGCTGGTTTATTTCAACTTAAAAATACTATATCACAGCCCAACCATGCAAATGTCACTTGGAATTAAAACGATGATTTGAGCTCTTGGTATTGAATGTATATTCTTTGTCTAGACTAGTACGTAAGATTGCAATAAACAACGATCACAAGCTAGGAGTATCGTCCAAAACTTCCATGTTAACACTCTGGCATTAAATACCATGCATATATAATATGCTGTATGATACAATTCTGCATGTAATATACATATTCCTACTCATACACAACACCTATATAAATTCTCAATTTTGCAGATCACTATGGACATTTAATACTGGCACCAAAGGGTTAAAATAAAACACCAAATCCTGTCCTACAACATAAGAGATCTATTTACAGTGTAATTCTAAGTATAGGACTTTTAGCATGCTTATGCCTACAACTCACTGGAATTTCTCCTGCTCATACTAGAACAGAACTTACTCTTATAATGTACAGAATAAAACAGAAGGCACGGGTATTCTTACAACTGATAAAGTTAAGCTTAGGGCTCCTAAAAACTAACTTAATTGTACAGTTTATCCACAAAAATGGGCACTGCAGTTCAATGTTACATGATGGATTGAATTTTATACCCAAGGCCCAGAATACAGATTAATTCTAAGTGCAAAACCAATTCTTAACTAAGGAATATGTAATATGAATGTGCCATACAAAATATTTCATTAAAAGTTGTCAACTGTATTGGGGTGCGGTGGGGGCACCAGAACACAACGAAGATCATAAAGTCACTGAAACTGTAACTACCAATAAAACATTCAGAATGATTGGAATTAACTTCTTTCAGATTTGTAACAGCTGTAAAGAATGACAAACAGTCTTACATCCCAGGTCCCACATAATGAATTATTTAAAAACTAATGTCTCATATCCAAATAATTCTTTTCACTGTATAATCAGTAATTGGATCCATAGCTTTAATCATAGACACATACATTTACTTCACCATAATACCAACCAAGTTTAATGGTTTATTAGAATAAATCTTACATTCATCATAGAAACCATATATCCTATTGATGCTTGCACATTCATGGTTACCCCTGAGCAAAAAGAAATTCTCTGGGTATTTAATCTTGTATGCAAGGAGAAGACAAATTGTCTCAAGTGACTGCTTTCCTCTGTCAACATAGTCTCCCAGAAACAAGTAATTCGACTCTGGAGGAAACCCTCCATATTCAAATAGCCGGAGAAGATCATAATACTGGCCGTGAATGTCACCTGAAACATTTTTGAAACTCAGTTACCTTCCGGTGCAAATACAATAAAAATCAGTCACATATTCCCATGGAATAAAATAAATCGTGTCATGTACATACCACATATCTTCAGTGGGGCTTCTAATTCCAGAAGAATTGGTTGAGAAAGAAATATTTCCCGACTCTTCAAACACAGACCCCGAATTTCACTTTCCGTTAACTGGACATTTTTTCCTGGTCTTGAACCACGCACTGCGGATGTAGAAATATTCTATGCACATGATACATTCAAGAGACGCCTAGATAACGACACATCAACAGAACAGTAAAAGCACATATCTAATAATTACATTGGCGTATGCACCACCCGAACTTAATATTCTAATACGTAACACTCATACTAACATAAGCAACACCAATATGTTGTACAAGGGTGCAATTAAAAATAACGGGAAAGAAACTGAATTGTCACACAACTTGAACATACACCAACAAATTGGACTATTTATTTACCTTCTAATAACCGTGCTATAATACTATCAATGTTCAATTTATCTGTTTCCGCCATCAGATCACTAACTGTTAAACCGAACAGGTTACTTATATAAAACAAATTCTTCACGATGCTACACTTTCTATACGATTGAAAATTCTTAGTACTGCAATCGACTTTGCGCTATTAATGGAGGCCCTTTTGCTGTTAGCTTGTATGACGTCAAAAGCATACTTTCCATTGTCTCCATACAATAGCACAGAGTATCTGGCACTGATGATAATCGCACACTCCACGCCCCTACCATGGATCCAAAAGAAAAACTAGCTACATGACAAATCATCAGATATGTGATACCATGGATAAGAGGTACATTCCTATTTTTAACGCATCATTAATAGCATTATGATATATGATATTTTATTTACGTTCCATATCTCCACAGTAACAATAAGTAGGATATGGAACATGTCAAGAGTAATACTTTTGTAAAATTTTAACTGTGTAAATGTTTGGAATCAAACTGATTCCAAGTCAATTGCATAAATGATGAATAAAACAGGCAGGAAAAAAAAAACCACTGTGTAACAACAAAAGCGTAGAAAGATATGGCTATAGTTAACGCGGATAATTAAATCTCTTAAAACAAAAAATTCATCAGGGTATGATGAAATTAATACAAAATTAGTAAAAATTAGTGTCATTTATGTTCCCTAATAACCCACATTTGTAATAAAATCATTTCGACAGGAATTTTTCCAGAGCGATTGAAATACTCAATTATAAAACCATTATTGAAAAAAAAAAGTGACAGAACTACTCCATTCAATTATAGACCAATATCATTATTAACAGCATTCTCGAAAGTGATAGAAAAAGCATTGTGTAACAGACTAATGGATCATTTAAATAATAATAGCTTGTTAAATCCACAGCAATTTGGTTTTAGAAGAAACTTATCAACTGATAATGCAATATTCAACTTAACACATGAAATTTTAAAAGGATTAAATAATAAAATGATGGTGGGCAGCATATTTTTCGACCTAGAAAAAGCTTTTGACTCAATTAACCATTCACGATTGATAAATAAACTTCCCCTATATGGCATAACAGGGAAATCTAAACTTCTAATAGAAACTTATTTAGTAAACAGATTCCGAAGGGTCCAACTTAATAACCCATTTTTAGATGCTAAATTGGACTCAAAGTGGATGAAGGTAAAACATGGTGTCCCACAGGGTTCAATTCTGGGCCCACTTTTGTTCATATTATATATCAATGAT
>Ga0123354_10021340_pt1 | contig 10202 bp, 5 predicted proteins | sample TergutLab28metaG_2_FD_97872 | JGI IMG/M metagenome (GOLD analysis project Ga0123354, IMG submission 97872) | Labiotermes labralis P4 segment gut microbial communities from Petit-Saut dam, French Guiana - Lab288 P4 | ecosystem: Host-associated > Arthropoda: Insects > Digestive system > Gut ...
TGAGTGGACCCCGTTCCAGACCCACTACTACTCAGAAAATCTGGTAGCGCCGGGGATCGAACCCGGGACCTCTGTATCTGTAGCCAGAAACTCTGACCACTAGACCACAGAGGCGGTCGCATCAACCATACACAGTGCGATTTCTAAGAGAACATAAAAGTACAATTGTTTTGATTTTTTGGCACTAAGTGAAAACGTTCGTCCTCTGGAACTTAAAGCAGACAATGTGTTGTGATTATAGTCAGAGCAACAGCTATATCCTTTTTTCCCTTTTACGTATAGCAAAACCGAAAGGGAAGAGGCCATTTGAGAGACCAAGACGTTGATGGAAATATAATACCAAAGTGGAATTTAAGAAAATAAGGTGTGGTTGGGTAAAACTGTCTCAGGATCTGACCTGTAGTGAGTTATACATCACATAGTAAATAATTGTCGCGTTTCATGAGGCGTGGGGAATTTTCGACCAGCACAGCGATTATTACTTCGCGTTGGTGTGGTCTAATATGGCATTTTATGTACAGCAGTTATAAATTTTAATTCTGCCATTACTGCTTAGACAGGCTGTTAGGCTGAAGAGGCTCATTGCTTATATTGCATGACCACCACGCCGCTTGAGGGAAGGTTCTCTAAAGAGCGGTATGTTCGTTGCACCTTTTTTGCATATTTGCAAAAACATAACCCTTTCTGTATTCTAACAGTTTTATTATCCTGGTCTGGAGGCGAAAAATACTATTATGGGGGGGGGGGGGGCATCAAATTCTTGGAATTTTGTGGGGTACTTTAATGAACGTTCGGACGCCATAACAGAATTCCATCTTCTTGTGAGCAGCAAAAGGAACGCTTTAGGATGTCACCGACGTCCGCTAATGGCATTTTGTATCGCTATGGCATAACTTCGTGGGCAACTCAAACGCCGGAATTTTATGCCAGAAGAGTAAAAATGAAGGTCACAGGCACTGAAATGTTCGCGAAATGAGACCGTAAGGAACTCGTAAGTACTGGGTGTGTAAAAGTGAATTGTTCGGCAGTTTACCGACTTGTTACTTTGCCTTAAACTGACGTATCCCTTTGTGTTAGTTACATAAAAACCGATAAGTATCATTCGAACGTATCACTTGTTACAGGGTACAAACAGGTACGTGCTTGGGCTTTTAATTGATATATCGTTAGGCTGTACAAGGTTTATAAGAAAGTAATATTATAATATTATTAAAGCTTTAATCCTTTCAACGCCGAAGTAAATCCCACCTGCCATTTGCTGGCATTATTAGGAGCTCACCATATTCTCCACGTTAGCAGGATAAGGGTTAATAATATTACTTGCATTTTTGTGTGGGCCGGGTAGCTCAGTCGATATAGCGACTGACTATGGGCTGGACGGTCCGGGATCGAATCCCGATGGGGACGAGATTTTCCGCCCGTCCAGACCGGCCATGGCGTACACCCAGCCTCCTATAAAATGGGTACCGGGTCTTTCCCGGAGCTAAAGTGCGGCCGGGGCGTGCTGCTGACCACTCACCCCCTTATAGTGCCGCGGTCATGAAAGAGTAGAGCTCCCCACCCTCTGTGGCACACCGGGCCTCTAACAGGATCACTTTGCCTTTACTTGCATTTCTGTACATTACAGCTTCTTGTAAATCTTATACGGCCTTGTAATCTCTTTGCTAAAAGCCCATACATGTAGCTTCTGGTTCTTTCTAACAAATACACGTGTTCCCCGGATAATTACTGAGTTTTATTACTTTACGCCAGTAAGATAATATTAAAACCTACATATTTCTAGTAGGTCAATGGCTTTCTCGGAATCCATATTTCATTGTTGGCTTAGTACCCTTTATTTTAAAATTTCGTGTCATATACCGGGATTGTGAGAGACCAAATGAATATGATGTAGGATGATTTTGAAAGATTATTATTAACATTTTAGAATTTTTAGGGGTAATCTGTGTAGAAAGCATCATATTTGGTCGGACTGTATTTTCCACTGCACTCTTGAACTACCGCACATGACGCTATATATCATGTAACCCGGAACATGAACATTTGGAACATGAAGCCGATACTCAACAAGCACGCAATCTTTGGTGCTAACATCTAGATATACGTCGTGAAATGTTCTGGTGAAGTTGGACTATGGAGCATAGCTTTTACTGCTTTACATTCTTGTCGTCTTCTCCTGTCCGTAACTACTGTATGCAAAAACTACGAACATAACGGCGGAATGGCAAGCCTTCTGCTAGGAATATTCGATAAGTCTTAGCAACTGACCAACTTAATGCACAAATTCTTTTTTTTTTTAATAATTTTATTATATTCCTCTACATGTTTCGAGCACTATTGTGCTCATCATCAGGAGGTAAAATTGTGTTATACAGCATCTGGTATCGTCACACTCCGTTGGTGGCCGTCCGGTGCACACATTCTGCTCACCGGACGGCCACCTACAGAGTGTGACGATACCAGATGCTATATAATACAATTTTGACCTCCTGATGATGAGCACATAGTGCTGGAAACATGTAGAGGCATATAATAAACTTATTATAAAACAAGAATTTGTACATTAAGTTGGTCAGTTGCTAAGATTATACTGAGATGCACGGTCAGCAAAACATCAAAATTCGACAAGTGTCGTCCCCTGTGTTATAAAAATTGAATGAGTCGACATTACGTTGTTAAATGTGTGTCATTTATTTCTATGAAGATAATTTCCGAACACACTGATGCATTTGTATCTTCTTGGCGCACTCTACAATAATGAGGAATTGGTAGAAACTGTTTGTAAACTGCACGGAAAGCAAGAGCTGGAATTGTACCGCGACGGAATTCTGAAACTCCTGTCGGCGGGGGGGGGGAGATTGAAACAGTGTGCAAGGGATTATGTTTAAAAAGCAAAGAATTTTCACTGAAATAAATGAGCCATTCTAACGGTACAATAGCTTCCCGTTTAATTTTACGACGCAGGTAACTTTACGTATTGAAAGCGTTGAACAATAGTGTTGTGAAATATTTACAAAGAACTGCTCGCCAGGTGTAGTGTATAATATTACTAAAAATACCACTTAGCTTTTAAAAATGAAATTTGAGGTTCTCAAAGTGGCGTTGCTAAAAATTCAGTTCTTCTTGGATGTACTCCATGTCGACTGATAAGTAGTTACCGACGTTTCGAAGGATACCAGTACCTTCTCATAGTTACAGAATCCAATACGAGTGACTGTGAAGATGCAGGCACTACGATCTTTCGAAACTTTGGTGACGTTTTGCAAATCGATACGTTTTAACATCTCAGAGACTCTTTTATTTTTATTTTTCACAAAGCTGTCAACACTTTCCTCACTACTACGTTTCATATGAGCAAACACGTGTCGCATACTGTCCGGTCGAAATTGATGTGCTTGCGTGTCAGAAGATTGTAATGGTAAGTGTTACCGCAGTGTAAGCTGACATATCTTTATGTTTGATTTGTGAAACGAAACAGTCAGTCATTGCAACCGTACCAAAGTAACCCTGTGACTAAATTTGACACGTGATTTAGGAGGTGGTAGGTACCTCAAAACACAACTGTCTTTGTATCTGTTTTATTAGGCTGACGACAGTTTTCGGTCACTGTGGGCCATCCTCAGGTCACAAAAATGTATAATGAGGAAAAAGTATAGAGTGTAAGGTCATTAGTTGTGGTACATATTCTGAACTTCCAACGAGATCTCGTCATGCGGTTTATCCGTATTGAACTAATAATATGTTCGACTAGCAAAGTGGATAGAGTACTTAAACTCTGTCCACTTTGCTAGTCGAACATATTATTAGTTCAATACGGATAAACCGCATGACAACGAGATTTCGTTGGAAGTTCAGAATATGTACCACAACTAATGACCTTACACTGTATAGTTTTTCCTCATTATACATTTTTGTGACCTGACGATGGCCCACAGTGGCCGAAACATATCGTCAGCTTAATAAAACAGATACAAAAACAGTTGTGTTTTGACGTACCTACCCCCTCCGAATTTGCATAAAACACAACGGGGATGATGCATCTGATGATTGACACGTGATGTGCGATCAGTCGCCGCTTTTTATTGTCGAACTTGGCATCGCATGTGGGCCCGGTAGCTCAGTTGGTATAGCGACTGGCTACGGGCTGGACGGCCCGGGGATCGAATCAGGTGGGGCGAGATTTTCCGCACCTGGCCAGACCGGCCCTTGGGCCCACCCATCCTCCTGTACAATGGGTACCGGGTCTTTCCCGGGGGTAAAGAGCGGCCGGTGCTTGACGCTGACCCCCTCACCCCCTTCTAGCGCCGTGGTCAAGAAACAGTGGAGCTATACCTCTACTCCCCCTATGGGCCGTACGGTCTGTACAGAGCCGCAGTGCCTGTACAAGGGTGCACTTTACCTTTACTTTACTTTGACACCGCATAAATTGAAATGCGATCATCTGTTGTTTGAGAAGATCATCTGGTTACATAAAAATTCAGTAAGGACTGTGTCTCTGTTTTTCAAATGCAGTTAATCCAAAACTTTCCCAGAATTAACAGTTAGTCACAGAACGGCTCCCTTATTCAGTATTCATAATTACAGGTCCCTTGTCACTTCCATGTTACTTTAATCTTATTGGCACAGCTCTGTCTGTAAATTTAAGAGCCTATGCACTTCGTATACAGAAGTAAATGTTATAATGGAGTTTCGTTTTGACTTCACTCACTCCCCAAGGAGGGCAATTACCTAATCCCTGCGGGGCGTTTCGTACACCAGGATTTTTGAGTAATTTCAAATAAATATTGTCCAGCTTCTGGTAGAAGTAATCGAAAACCTGTATCATGGCATCTGGTAGTCGGTATTTTACAAAATTTATGAGGTCTGAAATATTCGTGGCTCTGAGCATTCTTATTAAATTCGTGTGGTTTTTGAAATGTATGTAATTGATAACTGATACTTTATAAAGTGCAGGATACCGTAGTGCTGGGGACACTGTTTGGACCCAGTGACAGAGAGAGAAGGTGGCAAATTGAATATTGAAGAGCTTTGTAATCGTATTAAAAGATGTTACTTTGGATATTTTCCATTTCCTGATGAATGTTATGTGCGGTGTTTCGGAGAGATTAGCTCGATCTGATGGACCCAACAGAGCGGCTTTTGTAATTTTACTAGTACATCAAGACGGTGGTACAACAACATTCCGAAACGTCGTGTGTGTCAAGTATATATTCAACAAAGGACAATGTGCAACATAATACTTTTAAAGTGAACGATTTTCACCGATATCTGAACTTCATAAGTTTAGTGACATACTTTAGGGCCTTACGTTTATTTCCTACAGTCTAAGGTCGGCTCACATAACGCTGCTAACTCGATGTAGTAAGAATTCTGTAATAATAGTGCGATATTATTTTAAGTTATCGTTTATTGTTGCCCCCTCTTCAAAATACAGCAGGACACGTTCAAATCCATTCATCTTGATCCATGTGGCTCAGGGTCACGCCGCACATACTGCGCGCCGGTCTTACGTCATCACTGTCTGTAACGTTGCGCCTTGTAAAAAACTATTTGCATCTTCAGGGACCGTAGTTTATGCTCTTCTTCCTGTCGCTGTAGAGTCCCGTGTTCGATCCGAGGCCTGTTCATGTGGGATTTTTGGTCGCCTATGTAACAGATGTACTTATTACTTTGTTCTACCGCTGTCAAAATCGCTCCAGTAGCACTGTGTAATACATTTCTTTCTTTCGTATATCATCGACTGTATGTAACGATAGCAGTTGGTGGCATCATTAAATACGTTTCTATGTCTTTCTCCCTCTCTCTCTCTTTCTCTCCTGTCTGCATTGGCAGGTACTGGCATGCGCCGCATAACGACGTTTTGTTCAACGACGGATCGCATATACGGCAGTGGTCCCATAAGATTATGTTGTTATAATATTATAATATCAAATTGTAATACCATTGTGTTACAATTGCCTGCAGTATTCAGCATAGTAACATGCTGTACAGGTTTGTAGCTTAAGAGTAATAGGCTTTATATAGACTAGATGTGTAGTAGGCTATAATATCTAGGTTTGTGTAAGTACACTCTATGACGTTCGCAGAACGACGAAATCGCCTAACGACGTATTTCTCAGAACGTATCCTCGTCGTTAATCGACGCATATCTGTACTGCTGCCCTTCGCTGTCACTGTCGCAGCAATATCATATATTATTGTCGACCTCAAAGTATATAGATCACGTTCCACAATCCCTCTAACATATCTAAGTAAATCGAAAGTTTTTCCGCTGTCCAGATGTCATACGTCATAGAAGATAAGAACTGCAGGGTCATCTAAAAATGTATAGCGACAGATGTATTAGTTTAGTCATCTGGTGCAACGAGGACGGCTTGTGGAACTTTTTATGATTAAGCAGTCTTTGATATAAATTTGGCACCGGACAACGAGAAGGTGCGTCTGCTTTAGAAATTCGCTGACTGGATGGCCAGTGGCGCCATGTTGACACCGAGCAGAAAGTTACAGGAAGCTAGAGACAAGAACAAAGAACTTTCAGTTCCAGCCATGACAAAACGCTAAATCTAATACTTAACAACGAATGGAGGCTGGGAATACCAATCAATATGAGTATGTGAAAATATGATCCTAATTCGAACATGGTAAAATAGAACAGAGGGGAAGGGAACAAATTTATTTCATGGTGTCAGCTGTTTGGCGCTACTGACATACTTCGATGACCAGAAAGAGAGTCGACCGAATTTGCGACAATGATCAGAGACACGTGTTTAGTTCGGTGGGTGTTACTGCGTAATACGATGTTTCGGCTACTGGGTGCATGACCGGGGAACCGTGCTTCGATTCTCGGCAGGGGCAGAGGTTCCACTTTTCGCCAGTGTTGAGGCCGATCCTGTGGCTTACCCTCATTCTAAGTGGTAAAATGTCGGGGACCCTTCCCTTAGGAGAAAGAGCTGCCGGAGGGTGTGTGTGGGCGTTTGTTTCCATTCAAAGCGAAGATTAAGAATGGGTTGTCCTCTTTGTCTACATCCAATTTACCCCTGCCTGGCATGATAATTAAAAAAGAGTAATCTTTACTAGTCTTTCCCTTTAAACACTCACGTCTCTTGGAAGATTTACTTTTCGTGCGACTTCATATTTTTTTTATTAACCTTTAGGCACCATGCATCCTATATATAGGAAAGACGTACCGCTACTCCCCAGTGTACGCTTTTTATATATTTAGTCAACAGATATATTATTAATTATTTTTTTTAGACTTTCACCATCTTCGTTCATTCCTCAACAAAAGTCATGTATTTCCTAATGTTACCCTTCTTGGTTCATAAAATATTTACATTGTACATAAATGTTGTGCTAAACTGTAAATGTCCATCTCCCGGGCCAAAGGGTTAATATAAAACCTTAGTTCTGTGATCAAACCTGCATGCCACTCTATGTTATCTCGGTGTTAGGCCGAAATGTGTAGTTTGCTTCACGCTCCGCTCGAATTAAGATAAGGTATAGGTTTCCAAAATTATTTTTCGCATCAGGTTTTCTGTCTAAAATATTTGTGAGATGCGAATTTCTCGTCTACCATGATGTTGAGCACATTATGTGCTTCGGAAAGTAAAAAGGTGAAGCAATTCTGGTACAGTTTGAGGCTTCCAGATTTCAAGACATTCGGCATATGAAGGTAAAGTTGTCAGCCCTACGCACCACCCGCTTCAGTGAACATCTTCTGCCACCACAGTCACACACACACACACACCAAACACCCTGTGATCCTTCGGTCCACTAATGGACGTTAATGGAAGATGGAGCCCTTACAAACTCAGCAAAGAGGCGCCGATCTGAATACCTCATAAAGTAAACCAAAGGGGATCTGTATTGTTGTCTGAGACGTGAAATGTGACTGTGCTGTAACGTGAACAGTTTGCACAGGAGACACAGAGTGAACACGTCCTGTGATTTGCTAAGCTTCCTCAACACTTCGCACGGCGGAACCTGGTGAACAAAACAGTGCCACTGTCTTCATATCGAGTGCTTCTGTTTCATTACACGATGTTTTTAACAACTCAACCCGTGATGCCGTACTTAGCGTAATTAGCAACAAACACGCTAAACATTTTCCTCCTCTCCAGAGGTTTTGAATTCTTTACAGAGGCAGGTAAATGCATGCTTTATATGATTGCTAGGTGACCCAGGCACGGTATTGTTGCCAAGAAGTCGTTACAAATTACACAGCATGTTCTATTTTGTGAACGCGTACTGAGATAAAATATTTGGCCGCTCGTTCTGTCATTTCGAGGCGACCCGTAGGGCATAAATTCATATCTCGAATGTAGCATCTATGAAATTCGCCGTATAGACCCCAAAATACATACAAATAAAACACCGTCGAAAATTAAACGAAAAAAATCTGGCACTCCCTATCTGTAAGTACGGGTTTGACAAATAACCCTCACCTGATACCCTCTTATATATTGTAACTATTGAGGGGGTACTTCAAGTTGCCTGTTTTAGTAATTATGCAGGCCATGCAGTTTCGGCGGAAATAGAGACTGAAATACCGACCGAAACATAAACACATTCTAGTGCCGTGTGTTATTACTGAGGTATTTATTCCTCTTCTTAGTTAATGCCAATGATCCACGTACCTGAATTACACACACACACACACACACACACCCACACACACTCACTCACACACACCCACACACACTCACTCTCACACACACTCACACAAATTATCAGCCATATACAGTTTATGCCATCTGTATAGAAGCGTTTCATCTCTATATTTTTCACACTTTTAAGCACGTAAAAATGGTGAAGTGATCCCGTTACAGGCCCGGTGTGGCCCAGAAGGTTGGTAGAGGTATAGCTGTACTCTTCCATGACTGAGGCACTAGAAGGGGGTGAGTGGTCAGCAGCATGCCTCGGCCTTACTTTATCTTCAGGAAAAACCCGGTACCCATTGTACAGGATGCTGGGTGGGCCCCAGAGCCGGTCTGGACGGGCGGAAAATCTTGTCCTCACCGGGATTCGATCCCGGAACGACCAGCCCGTAGTCAGTCGCTGTACCGACTGAGCTACCGGGCCCACACTTTGAAGTACGTACTTCCTATTAAATATTTGATATGTTACTACCTCGCAGAATATATTCACATATTCCTTTACGCAGACATTCTGTCTGTTGTGTGAGCCCTTTAGTACACTTTGTGGAAATGCAAAGATTTTTAATCTTGAAGCAGGTGGCAGCCACAGCGTCGTTTTCTATAGACGACGCGTGTGGAAGAGAGTACAGCTTGTGAGCAAGTTCCAGTTTAAGTGAAGCAGGTAAAGACATTTAACTTTCCTGTTGCTGGAACATTATTAGTTTAACCTTTGTAGCCTCACTTCCCACATAAATTATTTATAGAAGTCTGTGTACTACTTCACAGAAAACGGCGCGTCCCCATTAAAAAAACCATTCACTTAATGCTGTTTATGGAAATAATTGCTGCTGGTTCTGAGAGTTAAATGAAATAGACAGACGTACTGTGCAGAGTGCATGGAGTTTGAATGATAACGCAGGTGGTGCACGTAGCAGTCATTCTGCTGTGGAGGGACAGCAGTTTTTATTGCTCTACCCGTAAAACCATTTCAAAATTCTGGAAGTTTTATACACAGCATAATATAAATGTTACACATTTTAGAAGTTATCTGTGTTATGAAGAATCCCCCTTTGTGTTCTCTTTCTGCGGCGTCCTGTTTTTTGTTTTGTTCCTTTCCAGCGAAGTTTTGCAATTTTTAGACAAGCCATCCTCATTGTGTTTTGATCCAGTAATTAAATAAAGTAAGAAACTATAGTCTAACACAAATTTATTAATTTTCTTTTTAAGAATTTACAGCAACAAGTTTCGGCTCTTAGACGCCAACTTCAGGCTGAACAAAAAAGTGTGTTACAGTGCTGTAAAATGGACGATCCCTTTTACCGCACTGTATTATATATATAAAGGTAAAGTGATCCCGTTACAGGCCCGGTTTGGCCCAGAGGTATAGCTCTACTCTTCCATGACCGCGGCACTAGAAGCGGGTGAGTGGTCAGCAGCACGCCCCGGCCGTACTTTACCCCCGGGAAAGACCCGGTACCCATTTTATAGGAGGCTGGGTGTACGCCATGGCCGGTCTGGACGGGCGGAAAATCTCGTCCCCATCGGGATTCGATCCCGGACCGTCCA
>Ga0123354_10021346_pt1 | contig 10200 bp, 9 predicted proteins | sample TergutLab28metaG_2_FD_97872 | JGI IMG/M metagenome (GOLD analysis project Ga0123354, IMG submission 97872) | Labiotermes labralis P4 segment gut microbial communities from Petit-Saut dam, French Guiana - Lab288 P4 | ecosystem: Host-associated > Arthropoda: Insects > Digestive system > Gut ...
ATTTAATTTTTTTTTTATTTGTTATGTTTTTTCCCTTTTTTTTTTTTTTGTTTTTTTACGTTAGTTTTTTTTGCTGTTTGTTTGTGGTTTCTAATATGGCTGTTTTTTTTTTTTTTGTAGTCTGTAAATTTCGTGCTTTCCCGGTACGTTGCTCGGGTACTCTCCAAGTAATTTTAAAACGGTTCCAGTCGCCCCTAATATTACTAATGCCACATTTGTTTTTATATTCCACACGCGCTTTATATTCTACAATCATCGCGGCTTCTCCGTTGATCACATTTCTGTCTCCAGGAATTGCAACATCTATTAACATACATGTTCTTTTTTCGGTATCATGGTTACGATTTCCGGTTTGTTGTTTGGTTTGCGCGTGTTGATTTCATACCTTATCTTCGTGACTCGTTTATACTGATTTTTATATCATCATCATAATAATAATCATCACGTCGTCGTCGTCGTCGGATATCCATGTAGAAATTGTCCTTCTGCTAGAGACGCTAGATGAATCACCGATCAATTCAGATTGATATATCTGGATTAAATCAGGATCACTGACGGTTCCAATTTTGGGGCTATATGATGTATCCTGATTAGTCCATGAGATGACGGTCGTCTCTTTGCTTAATAACCACAGTGCCATGAAGACGTGTTTTTTTTTTGGTGGGGGGGGGGTGATGGTTGTTTAGCCCCGTTTATCTTAATATTCGGTGCTAGATTCGTCCGCTGTACCCCTTCCCGTTCGACCTCAGGGCCGGTGTGGGCGCAGTCAGTGGCGTAGCTGCTTGTCCCGTGGGTCAAGGGGCCCCCAAACGTACAGAATACTAATGCTTGTTGTTGGTTATTGCGGACTGGATTCCCGTCTTGTGACAGAAGGCAGTATTCTGGTTCCTTTTTATGAGCTGTGAGAGTAAGTTCCATATTACGGTAGGCCCAGACCTGTCGTCTACTCTACTGGATACCGTGGAGGGTATAAAAGTAGGTACGTCCACCGGGAATCGAACCCCGAGTGCCCGACAGTCTTGCGTGTGGCCTGTTGACTATACAGACATGAACAGCTCCGTTATATAAACATATTTAACAGTTGAACCCTCTTTATTGATTAAATATCATTTATTTGTTGAACCTTCCTTTCCCATCTACACTCAAATTGATTTAACTTCTAAGCCAGTGGAACACGCGTGCGTGTCACGCATTTAAATGTAGGTGGCTCATAAGGTACACCGCTATGCATATTCATTATTTGTTTTTTTTTTTGAAGAGAAGCGTTTTGCCACGCCAAACACACTGGAAATGGGCTGACCTAATATCAGAATCAATATTTGAGCTCGTATGAGAAATCATATTTTCGCATTCATTCCGTTATCATGATAGGATCAGAAGCTGTTTCCTGTAATGTTAAGCACTGGATATCCGGCTATCAAAAGCTGGCAGCTCTGTTCCAGAAATGGCATGTTATATTGCATGCAACACTAAGCCCGGTTCACATCAGTACGTTAACGAGTAAATCATTGTGTAATGGTGGCTGATTCATACCAGTATATACTACGCCGGCCACACGACATTTCATCAGTTGGCTGCGTCCCGTCTACAAGTTTTATAATTTTGATTTTTGGTTTTATTATCGATATGAGCTAGGGGTTTATAAAATTAATGGCGACGATCTGTGTCATCACCAGCAAACATTTGGAGATGCGTCTATAGAAAAGTCGTACACTCAGTTCCTGGTGCAGTGCCATAGAAGCGTTCTTGTAAGACGTCGCTGTGTAGAAAATCGCGTAATAAAAATACGCTCATATCGGAAACATATTTGGCCCATCACCCAATTTCATATCTTCACTAATTTTCTCTGAAGTCGCGTGATAGCCAAAACGTGTACACGCATTTTCGCGTTACATAAACAGCGTTCACCTGTGCGTAATTTAAGATTTCCGCCTCTCGAAGTAGATGACATTTGCGCTGGTCTGGGTTATTACACAGCGTATAGTGATAATGTCTTACCGGCGTTTCGGGACTGTTTGTTCCGAAACGTCGGTAAGGAATTGCCTCTAAACCCTGCGTAATATCTCAAAAGATTGCAGGTCTCGACGTTTACCTATTTGTCCTTACTTTAGCCAATTCGCATTACCGAATTAGGCGCGGTTGCATACCTGACTGTACAAAGAGTGACGTCCCACGCGTGCATAGCGCGAAGCTCACTTGGCACCCATGAAATTCAGTGAACGGAAATTCGTTATTATACCGTACAGAAAATCCATTGACTGCCACCTTCGCTGTACCTTCACACATTGCGGTAACAAACAGTGGCACTGTATCGGAGTTCGTGTCTACCGACTGTGGGCCACTGACCGCATTGATATTGGTGTAACCATTGAAAGCGGAGGGGTTGATGACATGGTGATTTGATTAGGATTCCTGCACCGTATTTCGTGGAATGCGACACGAAACTTTTGCGCAAGATCAACAGTCCCGACGGGATTACCAGACTTCGCTGTCTCTCTCGGTGCAGATTTATTCGTATGGTATCCCCGCCTTCTGTCCTATCAGCTCAACCCGACATACATGATTGCCACACTGTTCGCGGGTCATCCAGAAAGTATGACCGTTCGGCTATAAGGAAAAATAAAGTAAAAATAAAATAAAAATTTGATGTATTATTATCACAGACACAAAGTTATATTTCTACACAGTAGCCACTAACATTCAGGCACTTGCCATATCGTGTGACAAGTGTTTGTATGCCTTCGTCATAGACCTCCCCCTCCTGTCAATTTAACCGCTCCTCGACGGCATCCTTCACTTCTTCATCGCTTTTGGAAGCGTCTGCCACCCTAAAATTCCGTCAATGTTGGGAACAAGTGAAAATCACTTGGGGCCCAAGTCTTGGACTACGTGCTGGATGCTGGAGCGTTGACCTGCGCGAGGAGCTATGCGCAGACGGTCTTCACTTTGTGGAAGACCTTCGTAAGATGTCTGTCTCGTGCAGAAAAAGTCAGTTATTCTTTGAATCAGCAGTAAATTAATAGTCATGGGTCGCTTAACGACGGGGATATGTTCTGAGAAATGCGTCGTCAGGCGATTTCGTCGTTATGCGAACGTCATAGTGTGTACTTACACAAACCTAGATAGTATAGCCTGTTACACACCTAGGCTATATGGTATAGCCTATTGCTCCTGGGCTACAAGCCTGTACAGCGTGTTACTGTACTGAATACTGTAGGCAATTGTAACACGATGGTAAGTATTATAATATTTGTTAGAATGTTATGGGACCACCGTCGTATATGCGATCCGTCGACCGAAACGTCGTTATGCGGCGTATGACTCTATTTGTACCTTTGGGCTTAACATCTGCACTGTGGAGTGGATCTGTTTTGATGGCACCGAAGAGTTAGGACAGCGCCAGTCCAAGTGACTTCAGCTGGTCGGTCAGAAAGTAAGTTTACATGGTGTATAATTCTGTTAAGTGCATAACACACGTATTTTATTGTATCAAGGATGTTTTTCGTCGAGCTGTTTTCATGTTTCCAGCGCCGAAGAAATAAATCCTACGGGCCAAAAATTTCAAGACGAAGTGGGTGGAAACAGTGGTGACGCGATGGCTGATAACACTGGACACTGACTGATATTAGCAAGAAGTGGAAAAAAAGCTTACTATTGCGGCGGGTCTTGGTGTAGTGGTCGGATAACAGTACAGTATATACGTAATTTATTCGCACTAGAGATGGACGTAAAGAACATAAGTAAATTGTCAGTTTACTTTCTGACCAACTTTTGTACTTAAGCCTGTGTACAGAACACGCAGTTTGATTATAGTGTTGGTACATATTTGAGAGGAGGACCGCGGTAGCACAGTGGTTAAGGTGCTGTGCTACAAATCGGAAGGTCGCTGGTTCGATCACAGCTGGTGTCCGTGGATTTTTCATTGACTAAATACCTGTACCTATTTATTTATACACACAACGGAGATGGCACATTTCAGAATGGCCCTGGGGTCGACTCAGAAATGAGTACCAGGAGAATTTCCTGAGGGTGAAGGCGGCCGGTGCGTAAGGCTGACAACCTACCAACATTCTGTGCCGTTGTCACGAAATCTGGGAGCCTTAACTTTCTGGAACCCTCTGGGCACCTCCAGACCTGTAATGGGACTGATTTTTTTTATTTTTTTTACATATTTGAGACATTATTCTTTGTCTTGCTGTTTAGTTGTATGTGTGAATATATATATAAAATTATGTAATGCCAATTCTTTTCCGCAGTGCGTATGTCGTGGGGGACAAACAACCAGATTGACCACGTGTTGATAGATAGGAGATGGCATTCGAGTGTACTGGGAGAATATTTGGACCTAGGAGGGACGAGGTAACGAGGGAGTGGAGGAGATTGCATAACGAGGAGCTAAATGATTTGTACTCCTCACCCAATATTGTGCGGGTGATAAAATCGAGAAGACTGAGATGGGCTGGGCATGTGGCGTGTATGGGTGAGGAGAGGGGTGTGTGTAGGGTCTTGGTTGGGAAAACGGAGGGAAAGAGAGAGACTACTGGGGAGACCCAGGCGTAGATAGGTGGATAATATTAGGATGGATCTCCAGGATGTGGGATGTGGGTATATGGACTGGATTGTGCTGGCCCAGGATAGAGACAGATGGCGGACGCTTGTGAGTGCGGTAATGAACCTTCGGGTTCCGTGAAATGTGTGGAATTTCTTGACTAGCTGCAAACCAGTTGGCTTCTCAAGAAGGACTCTGCACCATGGAGTAAGTAAGTAAGTATGTCGTGGGGCTGGATGGATGGGAGACTTAAGTAATCGCAAAGGAATGTGTAAGGCAGCGGTGGTGAGTTATGTTAGTATCACGCAGCTGAGCACAGAACGCACACCCGTAGTCGGGCACTCTCAACAACATAACCTCACACAATAAGACATGCTGCCACAACACCCTGTTTATACAACGAAATTAATCAGTGACTAGTTGTAATAGTGACTTTAGCGAGGAAATTGCAGCTCCCTGATTATGATCTTAGGATCGAAACATGTCGGAGCAATTTTAATGTTTTAATGTGGAATTTTTATGTATGTGCATCAGTTGGTATACTAATTAAATAGTATGTTAGGTTATTTGCTTTGAGATGGGCCTGCTGACGAGACCCAGCAAAATTCTACGTCAGACAGACAACCTACAAGTGCAGTTGAGTGTGGCAGGCCTCACTGTACGTTCCGAAACAAAGAGCACTGGTAAGCCTGCCGTCACTTTCATGACAGACGAACTAAAGAAGGCTTTTAGCAGAGTTGTAAAACGTCTTTACCATTTGGACGTCAAACGGTGGCCCAAAAATATTGGTCGGTGAAAGGTTTGTCGGGGAAATGTAATAATTAAACCTGGTGCGCAATTCTGAAACTTAGATCAAACTCCCGTGGAATGGAACTTGCCGCTCACGGCGTCTAGTGCCGAAGTTAAGAATGCGTGGAGGTGTAACTCTATTCCTCCACACTTCCTTGCACCGTGGTGCATACTTAAACACAAGGACACGTCTTACACTGTTTCTTCAATATGGCGTTCGTCTGTTCCCTTTTACGTTTGTCAACATGTGCAACAGATGGGCGAGGAAAATTGACTCTGGGAGATCGGAAGTAGGAAGAAGCGGATGATTTTGAGGACATGACTGCCGTTTGCTGTGTTGCAGGTACTGTGATTGGGTGAAACGGCACATGTTGGGCAGGAAGTATGGCCGGCAGGGTGAAAAACAGAAAATCATTCGTAAGTTTGATCAGAAGTCTAAAAGGAAGGTGATTACCTTCGATGTCCTGGCATAAGCCTGTATGGGCGTGTAGGCGAATATTGTAAAGGGTGTTAATTACATTTAATGTTATTGTATGGACTGGACGGAATATAGGGTGTTAATGTGTGGACTGGACTAAACGTAGGGTGGTGGTGTGTGGACTGGATGGGACATCGGGTGTGATGTGTGGACTGGACTGAATATGCGGTGCTTATGTGTGGACTGGACTGAACGTAGGGTGGTGGTGTGTGGACTGGATGGGACATTGGGTGTGATATGTGGACTGGACTGAAAATGCGGTGTTAATGTGTGGACTGGACTGAACGTAGGGTGGTGGTGTGTGGACTGGATGGAACATCGGGTGTGATGTGTGGACTGGACTGAATATGCGGTGCTTATGTGTGGGCTGGACTGAACGTAGGGTGGTGGTGTGTGGACTGGATGGAACATCGGGTGTGGTGTGTGGACTGGACTGAACGTAGGGTGGTGGTGTGTGGACTGGATGGAACGTCGGGTGTGATGTGTGGACTGGACTGAATATACGGTGCTTATGTGTGGACTGGGCTGAACGTAGGGTGGTAGTGTGTGGACTGGATGGAACATCGGGTGTGGTGTGTGGACTGGACTGAACATGCGGTGCTAATGTGTGGACTGGACTGAACGTAGGGTGGTGGTGTGTGGACTGGATGGAACATCGGGTGTGATGTGTGGACTGGGCTGAATATGTGGTGCTTATGTGTGGACTGGGCTGAACCTAGGTTGGTGATGGTGTGTGGACTGGATGGGACATCGGGTGTTATTTGTGGATTGGACTGAATATACGGTGCTTCTGTGTGGACTAGACAGAACGTAGGGTGGTAGTGTGTGGGCTGGATGGAACATCGGGTGTGATGTGGGGATTGGACTGAATATACGATGCTTCTGTATGGACTTATTGAACTTATTCACGATGGTATCTAGTGATGAGCGCTTGTAACAGACGTCGAATACTTTGCACCTGTCCTCAGTAAACACTCCGCTTCCTATCATCATCATCATATAGAGGACTCTGCACTGTTTGATTTCGCTCCTGCCGTGCTTAGTGAGTGTAAATATAACGTGCCTTTCGTTTAGGTTAACGAAGGCCTTTCAGTAACACTTCGCGCTAGTTAAAAAGGAAAAAAATAGGGATGCATTCGAGAAATTTATTAGGCACCTGCTGCTTTGATGTATAAGATTATTAACTGACTTCAGCAACCTTGAATTTTCGCTGGTTTTCTTTACGTATAAGTACCCCGTAGTTCGCATTTGAATAGCGATCTTTTTAATTGGTATGCTTGAAGAGCAAGAATAGTCATCTTAAAGTGTATTGCTATGTCTGGATATGAGAACAAACAGTCATTGCTGTAATGTAGAACATTAACTGTTTTGGAGAGGGGGGTGGGGGGGAGACGTCCGTACAATTGTCAAGAGCGAATATTAGCTTCGACCCGTCGGCCTGTCCGTCCGTCCACGTAGAACAACTCTGTTTTCGCTGGACGGATTTTCAGGAAATGTGATATTTGTGTCTGTTGAGAAAATTCCAGTGTTAATAAGATCCGACAAGAATAGCCGGTACTTTACATGAAAACCGATACACCTTTTTCATCATAGCTTGCTGAATACTTCTTAGAATGAGAAATGTTTCAGATAAAAGTTGTAGAGAAAATAAAAAACACGTTTTATGTTGAGTAACTTGTTTTGAAATTCGTGCCGTTTGTGGGGTAAAATGGGAAAATATTGTAGAGCCGGGCGGGCCGTTGAGGACAATATGGCGTATGAGCATTCCATGCTGGATACCGAAGGAAACAAACACACTGTCATAATATATTAATTTATTTCTTTTCCAAAGCAACAATGGTTGCACGAACGCGCCACATTGTTACGTTATACGTACATTGCCGTGATGTTTTTGTAACTGAAATACAGTTGTGTGCATTTGTTGGGTTAGGTTATAGTAAGTGGAATAGTTGGGAAGTTACCAACGGTAATTTCTATTAATGCAGTAATTCCAAAACAATTCCGTTACTGTACGTGCGAACGTTTCCCAATCAGTATAAAGGGCCCACCGCAGAAGAGCACATATGTTCAAAGTAGATCGTGAATGTCAGCCCAAGAGAAGACAGTTATATTTGTACAGGGTGTTTCAGGAGGAAATAGTAAACATTTTAGGAGGTGGCAGTATGGACTGTTCCGAGTAAATAAGTTCATATAAACATGTGTCCAATTTTCAATGGGTGTGAAGATACAGCTGTTTGAAGTTGGCGCGTACAGATCAGATTCTTGTCTGTGGGGATGGATGATAAGCGAAGTCTACAAAGAAAAAGTAAACACAAGAGACGAATTGGCCGCTCGCATTATGAATAGTGCTGCCCTCATGAAGCAAGAACGCCAAGACGACCTCAAGAGAGCTACACGTACTGTTGCCAAGAGGGTTGAAAAGTGCATTGAAGTCTATGGTGGGATTTTTGAACACTTACTGTGAACTGTTGCAATTTATTGAGACAATTTACATAACCAATAAATGCAATCAATATGTCATATGTCTTTCCTTCATACCTTTTGTAAGGCTTTTTATGCGTAACATTCAAACAGCTGTATCTCCACTGGACACATGTTTATACGAACTTGTTTACTCGGAAATGTCCATACTACCACCTCGTAAAATATTTACTATTCCTTCTGAGACACCCTGTATAAGAGTTACTCCCTAATAAGTTACCCACAGCTTCTTTTTTCGTAACGAAAGAAAGTCGTTTCAGCCTTGTTGTAAATTTAAAGAAGAGTTTACTGCGCGGTACGAACTGAATTTTTAAACAAAGGCCAGGTTAATTTTTAATTATTTTTTTTTACTCGAGTTAATCACGCCAGGAGTGTGGGTCAGTGCAGTAAAGCGTCGCGTGAAATCTGGGCGCGCTGCTGTTCCATCGCCACTTGTTTTCAAGTGACAGTATTTCATTTCCATGCGAGTCCATGGTGGACACGAACGATAATAGAACGGCTTGTTCCGGCAGTATCAGCGCTTTTATTTACTTGATGATGAGTCGCTATACAACGATTGGTGCTTGTCTTCATTATTGATACTACAGCCGGGCGGTTCATAGCTGCAGTGTTGCCATGTGTCATGTATGTTGTGTTGTGTTGGCAGCGGTAACAGAGGGCTGTTTCAAAATTGGAAAATGGTTGGCGTTATTGTCCACTTGAAGCGGTCAAATTCAGAAGTGTATTCTAGGAACTTCTCTGTTAATGAAGGTGAGTGAGCGCCGTCTGGAATGCAAAGCGGAGCCCTGCAGTTTTTTAAATTTATTCCGTCTGTAAAATTTTGTGTTCTGGTCGTAGTTCCCGTTGAATCTTATGTTTATTGGACCGTGCATCATTGTGATAGTTGAAGAATAAAAGACCAACTTGATGTCACTTGCTATTTTTATTTCACTTCTTACGTACTCAACATGTTTCGGACATCAATATATCCATCATCAGGAGCTTGCGACTGTGCTGTTAAATTACCACATTGGTCGTGGTTCGTTGTATGTTGGAGATTTGATGCTACTGGGTTTGAGTAGTGTACGTGTTGCAGGCTGAAGCTTGCTTCAGCCTGCAACACGGACACTACTCAAACCCAGCCGCACCAATACTCCAACATACAACGAACCGAGAACAAAACGACCGATGTGGTAATTTAACAGCACTGTCGCAAGCTCCTGATGATGGATATATTGATGTCCGAAACATGTTGAGTACGTAAAAGTGAAATAAAAATAGCAAGTGACATCAAGTTGGTCTTTTATTTTTCAAGTAGTACCCGTTCTTCGTCTGGGTTATTGCTGATTTCGGTTTTACAGTCACGTTGTATATTACCGAAAAATTTAAGGAGGGAATAATACACTATTACAAATGCAAATACATAGCGCCATTATTCTTTTTGACCACATGCTTCGCAAACTTTGTTCACCGATTTTTATTCCCGCTGTTTTTGTTTGTGTGTATGTTGCGTATCGTGTGTACTCGTATGTATGTACTGTATGTATGCGTTCATGCACACACGTACACACAGTCAAACCCGATATACCCGCCACTGTTTGTTCACCGCATTTTATGACGGTATGTCGAGGGTGGCGCTATATCGAAATACTGTGTTAACAAGGAATTTATGTTCACAGACTTCCATGGGCGTGAATAGACGGTGGCGCTGTATCAGGAGTTGTGTGTGTGTGTATGTGTATGTATGGGTGCGTGTATGTTTGTATGTATGTACGTACGCACGTACTACATATGTGTGTGTGTATGTATGTACGTATATATATATATGTATGGGTGCGTGTATGTATGTATTTATGTATGTATGTACTACGTACTACGTATGTGTGTGTGTGTATGTATGTATGTGTTTATGTTTGTATGGGTG
>Ga0123354_10021347_pt1 | contig 10200 bp, 6 predicted proteins | sample TergutLab28metaG_2_FD_97872 | JGI IMG/M metagenome (GOLD analysis project Ga0123354, IMG submission 97872) | Labiotermes labralis P4 segment gut microbial communities from Petit-Saut dam, French Guiana - Lab288 P4 | ecosystem: Host-associated > Arthropoda: Insects > Digestive system > Gut ...
TCTGGAACGGGGTCCACTCAGCCTCGTGAGGTCAATTGAGGAGCTACTTGAATGAAAAAAGTAGCGGCTCCAGGTCTAGAAAACAGAGATTAACGGGTGTGGGGACCCGTTGCACTGACCACGTGACACCCCTCTATCCGTAAAAGTTGGCACTAACTTCGCCGACCGGTGGCGGCCGCTCTGTCGGTATAGTTCGCGTGCGGGCTAAGGCCACGGAGTTTTCATATACTCTCCGTTTTCTTTCTCTTCAAAATGCAGTTTGTTTCATAATTCTAACATATTTGGTTCCTTTATTATTCACATTTTATATACAGGGTGTGCTAAAATTAAAAAAAATAATTCCGGCGCCAAAGGTTTAATAAAACATGACAAAATCTATTAAATCATAGGGATGACGTAAGGATCATAAAATTAACAACGCATCGTTCTATTCTACAATTAACTTGGCAAATTTCACATTCAGTATTCCCAGTCACATGCTTCATGATGGATTTAGTAAATGAAGACTCGTTTTCAGGCATAGGTCTGTCGGCGTTCTAAATGTGTACAAAATGCACACACATGTCGCATGTGCCGAAACTACGATTTCAAGAAAATGTGCCTGTAATATGTGTCATGTGAACTTGACATGGTTTCCTTGTTTTGAGTGTTGTTGCTGGTGTTCTGTATATCTCCCCAAACCCCAAGAAGGTGACGTAAAAAAAGAATTTTTAAAATTAATTAAGGTTTTCTTGGTCTTCCTTCGTCTTAAAAAAAATGCTAAAATAATGTCAGGTTCCAAGATGAAGAGCGTGTTACTGCTCCATCTCTCCTGATTTACTTTTATAAAAATTAAAGCCCTTGCCCTCAAAGCTACCAGATCATAAAATAAGACTCCCAACACCCTTACCGGTATCTGAACTCCGGCTTCCAGTCCGTAGACATTCATTTCAGGCTTATGACAGCCCATAAGCGATTCTTCCCTATCGCAAATCCCTCGTATATTTTACAGAATAACTTGTAATTTTGGTAGTATTAACATGCTGTAATTCACTTACCACCGAAACCCATTTCTCACATACGCACTTCATAAAGTGTATTCTAACAACAATAGAAAAAGAAAGTGAGATAAATCTGGGCGACGAAAAATAGGAAGCCTGGAATATATACTTCCCAGCTAAGATACATGTAACAAGTGGTTGCATAGTCAGACTACCAAGTGCCAAACAGCGTTCTTGTTCCCAGCAACCATAAAACAAAGACAAGTGGGCTAACATGCGTATTTCGTGCCACGTTCGCTGCAGCACAACAGCGGAAGAGCGTTTCTATACCCCATCACTAGAAAAAAGATTTAAATACCACAATTATTAGCACTGGTAATCCATATGTCTCACAAGGGCAGAGAAACAACGTAACAACCGGGCACGATGTCTCACCTAGTTTTCAGCAGTGCAGCGGGCCGTTCAGTGCAGACGAATGCCCAAATTCCGGTCCACATGGTAGGCACGCTTCACTGGACACAACTAAAACATGATTGTGACTTCATGTCGTTATCTACACTGTGCGTTTTATTTATTAATTTATTTGTCTAAAGATTTGTCACAATATGCGCCATACTTTTAATCCTTTAGACGCCTAATGTCAACTATAGTGGTCGTACCGCACCGCTAACCTCTAAAGTTGCATGTTATATATTTACTCAACAAATATAGGTGCTGAATATTTTAAACATGGTGTATACTCTCCGTTTTTTTCTCTTCAAAATGCAGTTTGTTTCATAATTCTAACGTATTTGGTTCCTTATTCACATTTTATATACAGTGTGCTAAAATTAAAAAAAATAATTCCGGCGCCAAAAGGTTAATAATTCTGAAGTTCCCACACAGTCAGTCCGCATTCCGACATGTTTCAATGGCGGCCACACCCATCGCCAGGGAAATTCACCTTGTAAGCTGGAACGCCGCTGTTGAAACTGTCTGCTCTCACAGGAAAATTCAAATCGCGTCCTTGGATATGGATTTAACAAGATAAACATTTTTAATAGCGGCGTTCCAACTTAGAAGGTGAATTCCCTGGCGATGGGTGTGGCCATCACCGCAACATGCCGGAATATGGACTGACTGTGTGAGAATTTCAGAAGCATATGGAGCATATTGTTGGAAATCTTTAGACAATAACAGTTGTGACATTTGTGATATTACCGTCATCATTGCTTCAACTGACGCAGTGCTGCATAAATTCATTTGGTCACTCCATACTCCTACAGTAAAATAACGGAAATGTGTTTCATAGAAAATGGAAGCATGTTGGAGAAATAGTATCTCTGTGTTTGAGTTTCAACAAGATCCAATTAACAGTGCTGCAATGACAAACTGGTATTCCAAACAGAATTGTAAATTGTCTTTCCTCTTCGAATTTTCAACTAGTTCACCGTTGTGTCTGGCTCGACACATGCTTAAAGTCAAGTAACTAACTACACAGACAGAATATGCATAATTTTCTTCCTCTATAGCTCCAAATTTCCGGCGGCTGGGCTTTAATTTATTGGTACTGTGATTTGACCTTCACTGTGAGAAGACAAAAAAATCAAGATTTCTAGTTTAATAAGAAAGATATATTATAAATACAGGCATGTATAAAAGTTTATAATTTACGTACTTCCTTCAGAGTAAAAAACTGCATTTCATACATACTTATATATATAGATATATACATAAACACATACGTACATACATACATACACACATATATAGATATATACATAAACACATACGTACATACATATATACTTACTTACATACATACATATATATATATATACATATATACATAAACACATACGTACATACATACATATACACACACACACATATAGATATATACATATATACATAAACACATACGTACATACATATACACGTACGTACATAATACATACAAACATATATAGATATATACATATATACATAAACACATACGTACATACATACATACATACACACATATACGTACATACATACATATATACAAACATACGTACGTACGTACATACATACACACACAACACAACTGTTTCCTTTATTTTCTATTCTTGTCCGTCCCATTCTCCGTGACGGAACAGACCAAATCTCAAATACATAAGTGCCTATTTAACGCATTCTTCTAACGTAAAAAGGCCCACGAATTATGTGTATTTCTTTTCAAGCCAGGTCTGCCAATACCACGTCTAAACGCGACTTTATGAAACGCGTTTCAAGACAGTCTGGATCACTTTATGACAAATGCTGGTGTGTGTGGATTGGTTTCGGACAGTAGACTATACATCTCAATGTGCAAGTTGTAAGAGGAAACTGTTAAGGATGCAGTGTCCGGTAGGTCCGCCTGGGACATGCAAGGCTGGTCATCACTCCAAACATCAGAAATACCAATGGCTTGCAAAAAAATTACTGTACTGAGGATCTCTCGTTTCCTATAAGTCCATAAATATAACAGCGAGATAACCTCTACGGATGTGAACTGCGCTGACCAGAAGCCCTGATCCTCTGATGTCAATATCAGTGAAACCTTCAGATGGATTTTTCTAGTGCTTTAGCAACGTCTGATTTATTACTGCTTTCTATGGATTCATGTGATTCGTCATGAACCACTCTTATCTACTGCTGACGTAATGAGCGTACAAATAACCATCTGCGCTCTGTGGTGCAGTACACAGACATGACTAGGGCGAAATTTACTTTCAAAATGCCATACGGTCCCATTGTAGACGCGTAAATGTAATTTCATTTACGTCCATGTGACAAGTAACTCCGTTTTTCACGAAAATTCACATAGGCTTAATAGCATAACGCGCAGACCTATTACATTAAATGTCGTCAAAATCGGACAATACATGTGGAAAGTAACGATACAAATTCTTGTGGGTTTCTAATTAAAGCATAGCTTTCAGTGTGTCCATTTTTATGAAACTCACAAATCCTCAAGGGCATTATTTGAATATCTTACATAACCTAATTTCACTTAAGTCCTTGGAAATATGGAAATTGTGGGTGCAATTTACCCCTTTCAGCAACAAAACTGGAATAAAACAAGAGAGGCAATGTACGTATAACGTAACATTAAGGCGCGTTCGTGCAGCCATTGTTGCTATGGAAAAGCAATTAGTATTACACAACCTGAGTGTTTGTTTGTAGCCTTAGATATCCAACATGCAATGCGCATGCACCATGTCTTTACGGGGCCTGCTCGCTCTATAGTGTTTTTCCACATTATCTTACAAACGTCGCGATTTTCGGGAAAAAGGTATAGAGCATTAAATGTGTGTTTCGAGTTTCTGTACAACATTTCTCCGAAACATTTTTCATTCTAGGAATAACTGAGCGAGATATGATAAAAAATGTATTTTGGTCTTGGTGTGAAGTATCCTTAATTCTTGTCCGATTTTAATGAAACTTGAATTTTCTCGACTGATTTTCGAAAAAATACTCAAATATCAAATATCATGAAAATCCGTCCAGTGAGAGCCGAGTTGTTCCATGCGGACAGACGGATGGACAGACATGACGAAGCTAATCGTCACTTTTGGCATTTTTGCGAAGACGCCTAAAAACGGGCAACGCACCCATTCAACACAAACAAGCAGGACACACACATAGCCAACCGGAGTAGGACAGCAGACAAGCAACAAGACACAACCACCGAAATCTTGACAGAGAGACAGACGCGACCAACCGAAGACAGCACGTGGATAGATAAAGAGTACATACTGACGATAACGCAGGGTAGCATCGAAACGCGTGTGTTACTGCAAAATTACTGACAGTACAAAGCAGCGGACCAGACCACTATTGAACGTCTTACGTAATGCACTAGTGTCACCCAGCAGATTATCGCGGAACTCATACTTGATCGACAATTTTTTTTTGTACAGAACTCTTATACTGCATTCAAGGAAACTATGACAAACCCTTTAGCCAGTGATACTATCTCGCAGACAGACAGACGGACGGACGGATGGACGGGCGGACGTGGTCTCAACATGAGGCACTCCTGCTTTACGTACTTCGTAAAGAATGCCTAAAATCGAAGGCATAGAATACGATACAGATAATCCATCACATTTAAATTCATACTCCATGTCAAGACAAGTGTTGATAGTTAATTTATGCAAGTATAGTCATTCCCAGGATGTCGGTTATTCTTAGGCCCTTCAGCCAAATGAAGGACAGTGCCTTAATAAATGGCTGCTTTTTCTCGCAGTGTTTCCAGACAACCAATTCACAAATATCTTACAATTTCTAATTTGAAGCTGCATCACCGCAGTAATTAATTAATAATTAATAATAAGTAAGAGAATTCTTGAAGCCTCCATGTGAGAATACTTAAACTGAATTCAGTTCCATGTCAGAGAGTTTTAAGTGAGTTTTAACAGTGGCCTATGTCACTGGGATTAACACGAAGGACATTACTTTTATATAACTTCTAACAAACGACATTACATAGATACCACGCATCGCTTCCTATACCTACTCCTCTCCTTTTACAGATTTTGGCCTAAGATACAAGATTTAGCCTTTTCCCAATGTAACACAACCGGTTTAATTAGCGTATTCTGAGTATGACTTTAATTCCACAGATCTTCTTCTCTGTTATGGAAGCTGTAATCTGTTTTCTGGCAAAAAATTTGCAAGAAGAAGTGGCCTGAAGACGGAGGATAACAGGTCATTCACGTCATTACTTCTATTAAAAATTTAAACAAACAGGATCTTATGCTAATGCGACTGCCAGAATAAACTTCCTGGTTGAAGATAAAGATTTCGACTTTGATTGAAGAAACTGAGACCGAAGACTCCTAGAAGTCGTGATCACATTGCAGGCTATTCGTAGCGCAGTACATCAAGCAACGTGGAAATGTTCTGACAAACACCTGTTAATAATTTCAACAGCCTATCTGCACTCTCCCATGTAGCCCTGTATAGCCCTATACAGCCCAAATAGATAGGACAGGTTTTTCCGGCAGGCCTACATGAGATAAATTCCTACTTTTTCATGCCTCATATCACACTCCATGCCCCGAATTTTAATTACGACGAATATTAGAGTAAGAATTATAAAACAACCAATCACTGAGCGGCTTAGTGGTCCCAACTCAAAGAGTACTTGATCTATATTATTATTTTTTCTCAGGTGACATCATTCCGTTGTGTTTTTATCAACCGGGTGTTTATTTTTTACTGTCCGATAAACACAGGTATGGATCTTGTACTTCGTTAAATTCGACCCTACTACGTGTTTCGGCTGTCCTAACAAATGGAATCTGAAGTCGACAGCCGAAACATGTAGCAGTATCGAATAAATCTAGTATACAATGATCTATATATTTGTGTTCACCTGATAGTAAAAGTAAGCATTTTTTCACTGAAGCTGTAAACGCAGTAGTCAAAAAGTTGAACTCCCGAAAAATAAGTGTCCAGTCACTTATGCCATGATGTAAATGTGACTATCTAGCTGTTAGGGGATACTAACGTAAAACTAGCGAAACTAACGAAAAACTATGGCCAGACTGCAATAAGTTCGAAGCAACGGGCGCTAAAAGAAAAAACACAGTGAAAGACGTAAGTATGTCGGTATGACAAACGTATAGATCAAACAGACGTATTTGGTTTGACTGTTTCTAGTAAGAACAGTGCTCGCCATTGTGGGCTCTTACAAAGCAGCTGGACTGTACTCTGCCGAGCCATTCTATTATTTCACTATTTACAAATTACTCTGCTCAAAATCACCAACTGGCCCATGTTCACAGAAAATTTGATGCCTGATCGGCTCGAAGAAGAGGCAAAAAAGCAGTCAACAGAAGAAATTTATGAGTTCGGGTTTAAACCACAAAGTGCCTACCTGCCTGCCTGCCTTCCTGTCGCACAGATATCTAACTTCCAAGTCCCGCGCGTTTAAGGTTATGTAACACACAAAATGATAAACAGCGAGGTTCAGTTTGGCTGATGGGCCGGCCTGCTAGCCTCATGCATAGAGGATCATAAGATCAAATCCCAACGGAGCAGAATTCTGTCGCTGGCTGCTGTGAACGTGTTTGTTGCTGCTGCTGCACTTATTAAAGGCATTTTTTTTTTAGAAACGACATCCCCGTTACTTTTATTATACATATATAAGTAGAAAATATAAAAACTCATAGTCCATACACAACTTTGTGTGCAAACCAGCTACATGTTTCGGCTATATATAGCAATCACCAGGCTGAACATAGAACCATAAATAAGAACTATAATACAATACAATAAAATTGTAGGGACCAGAATCCATCTTACATTAATATACAGTTGTATAAAATTGTATAAAAATTCATGGGAAAACATGGGGTTTCAAAAGTACCGTGGAAAATTGTAAGTGTAAAAGTCGTTAAAAATTTTTCTGAACAATAATAATAGTGATGAAGATCTGAAGTTAAATGGGGAGACGAAGTCGAATAGTCGATCTTAAGAACTGTTTGTGCTGACCAACAACTTCTCCCTGTATATGTGCACAGACAATGTTACTACAAAGTTGTAAACAAGTCTAGACAATTCACTAGTAATCAACATGCAACGAAAGCTAAACACCGATACCACACACCCACCACTTCGTCGATATAAAGTTAACAACAGATTGTCTCGGGACACAGAGCATTATTTCTTGAACATCTAAAACCTCACGATAACGGGACCACAAGTTACGTGACGCTAGATGCTTACTAACTTCTGTTTCAGTACGAAATTGGGGGTGGTATATGTTGGCATGTAGTTACCAGTGTTTATCAAAATTGGTCAACTGATTCAGAAGTCCAAGTGGGGGAAGCACAGGGCGCATAATAATCATATAAGCCTACTTCTTTACCGCAGTAAAAGAGTAGGCTGAAAAGAAACTTCTACACGTTTTGAAACGGAATATTACTGGACGTCGGTTAGGGTGGGTTACGGAGTCGTGCAACTGTCCACTACACGTGGGCATGATAAGAAGAGTGTCAGAATACTGAACTATTACACAAGAACTGCTCAAGACGACCAGAAAAATCAATATACGCTATTCCATTATTTATTTACTGCTTTTCCAGCAGCCATACAGACGTTGTTATTACTAAACAAACGAGGGTTCCTTTTGACACTACTGTGATTTTATAAGCAACGTGTATACTACTAGGTTCAAATTATTTCTAGTAAAATACCAACTTTAATCATTTTTTCCCCGAAATGCATCTATCCAACAGCTTCGCCGGTCCCAGTGGCCGCGCGGTCTAAGGCGTGGGTCTACGGCCGCTCGCCTGCTGAGATTGTGGGTTCGAATCCCACCGGGGGCATGGATGTTTGGTCTGTTGTGAGAGTTGTGTGTTGTCAGGTAGAGGTCTCTGCGACGAATTGATCACTCGTCAAGAGGAGTCCTACCGATTGTGATGCGTCGTTGTGTGTGATCTAGAAAAACCTCAAGAATGATGAGGAGCCAGAATAAAGCAGGCTGAACCGTTGGGCGACGCCTGCAGCAAATAGACAGAGTAGCAGTTTAGGAGAGAATAAAATACCTAGTTAGTCTCCCAAGATTAGGTGGTATCGTGAAAGAGACAAAAAAAATTCAACAGCTGCGTCACTAAACTAAAACAGGTAATTTTTTTTGTCTCATGGCGCAACAGCCCCTAGTGGCCCAGAGCCTCCTCGTTATCGAGGCTTCACGATCACACACAGCGACACACGACACTCAGTAGGACTCCTCTGGACGAGTGATCAACCCGACGCACCTGACAACACGCAACACTCCCAACAGACAGACATCCAAGTCCCCGGCGGGATTCGAACTCACAATCCCAGCAAGCAAGCGGCCACAAACCCAGGCCTTAGATTACGCGGCCACTGGGGACGGCAAACTACCTCTCTTAACGCGGTTAAAGTGAAGGTGCAGAAATTTATTAAGATGTCTTGTTCTTTCTTTTATATTTTACGGACCCCTGCAATTTCTCTGACTCGTTACATCTCATGTAAAGGTGTTAATTACCGAGAAAACAAAAAGACGGGGGAAAAATGTTGAACAAAAGAAACATAAATGCTACATTTTTGACAGTTAAAATCTGTCACTGCAATTGTTTTCAAGTACTGATTGTTATTTTCTTTAAAGAGAGGATTTCACTTAGTGTAATAAAATAGTATATTCCTGGAAACACTTATCAAGAAAATTTCGAATTGTTTTGTCAAACGTTACTCACACACACTGGGATCAAAATTTGAATTTGCGGCCTGTTTAAAGCGGAAGTGCAAGCTTCCAACCATTTCGTCATCTGTGAGGGTTTGAGGTTCTGATCAAGTTGACTGTGTAGTTGGTGCAGTCTTGTAGCGCCTAGCAAAGTATTAGAACGAAAAAGGAGGTGCCTCCAAACCGTGGGTAAATTTCAACCAGACCACATAAAGACACGTCCTAGGCGACAGTATTCCTCATTTCGTGAGCCGCCTGTTTCTAACTTCATATATAGCAGCGTAATGCTGGCTTTCAAAGCGACGTTGTCTGCATGTCACGACACCCGCCCATTTCCTTTAAGCTGAAACTGCGTAACAGATTGCGCTGAAAATTTCTATATCTCAGAATAAATTGCGATAAAATTTCCTAAATAACACGAACGATGTGATCTTTGTAATAAAGAGGCATAAAATTCTGAGATGGGAATTTTTAAACACACTGTATCCAGAAAGACATTTCGGAGTTTTAGAAGAATAGAGTTTATGTACAATTGCGTATACTGGAAAAGCAAAAACACCGAATTATGCTTAAATCAAAAACTTTACGCCAGGTGTAAAAACAATGCCTTACTGTGTTTTTTAAGCTCCTTTCGACATGCAATAACTTTGTGATTGTAAGCGTTTGGACGCTTTATGTTCACGTATTCGCGTTGGTTTGTATGCGTTTGGCCATTTACACATGTCAACCAAAACATAATTATACATGAATGAAGAACATGCGAGCATAAGACGTCGAAACACTTAGGACCACTCGTTACTGCGTGTGCAAGGTGGATGGAAAAGTAAAACTGCATTGTATAAAATTAGGAAGTGTGTCATCCCCGTTGTGCGGGTGAAACTAGGAAAAGGTATGCAGTCAAACACAACTTAATCACTGAGGTGTATTTAATGACTATGTGATGGAAACAACTACATGTTTCGGCCTGTATTGGCCATCATCAGGTTGTCTAGGGAA
>Ga0123354_10021348_pt1 | contig 10200 bp, 6 predicted proteins | sample TergutLab28metaG_2_FD_97872 | JGI IMG/M metagenome (GOLD analysis project Ga0123354, IMG submission 97872) | Labiotermes labralis P4 segment gut microbial communities from Petit-Saut dam, French Guiana - Lab288 P4 | ecosystem: Host-associated > Arthropoda: Insects > Digestive system > Gut ...
ATTTAATGCTCAACATGTTTCGGATGTTAATACATCCATCCTCAGGAGCTTGCGACTTATTTGTTGAGTTATTTCATGGGTTGTATTGTTCTGGTTCGATGTGTGTTGGTGTTACGGTGTGGTATCTGTATGCAGGCTGAAGCAATAAAGCAAGTGACATCAAGTTGGTCTCTCTTTATTCAGCTGTCACATACGCCGTATTATATATCATCTGCAACCTGTACTGCTACACATTTTTCTAAATTTTCTCATAAACGGCACGATTTTCGGGAAAAAACGTTACTGAACATAAGATGTGTGTTTCGATTTTCTCTACAAATGTTGTCTCACACATTTCTCACTCTAAGAGGAATTCCGCGAGATTATCATCATAATATGTATATAGTGGATATTCTTATCAGATACCGATTAAACTTGAATTTTCGTGACAGATTTTTCGAAAAAATACTCAAATGTAAAGTTTCATGAAAATCCGTCCAGCGGGAGCCGAGCTGTTTCATGCGGATGCACGGACAGCCATACATGACGAAGCCAACAGTCGCTTTTCGTAATTTTGCGACCGCGCCTGTAAGTGGCAGCCATCAGCTAACCAGTACGAGCAGTCATCGAAATCAAATGGCTCTCGGGTTCGTTGGTTTTACGGGCCGTTCAAAAGCAAAGACAGATGGAGACTTGTGGACTGATATTCAACCAACAACCTGACTTCCCACCTTCTATAAGCAGACGTATTTGACACTTCCCACGACAGTGAAATATCAGTGTTGAAATACACTAACATCGTAAGGAAATATAAATTTGACGAGTTACGCCCATGTTCCGAATTTCATTTCCTTTCTTAGGTACTACAGGCAATACACCACTTGCAATTCTCGTACATGAAAACCCACAAACAGATATGGTACGAATGCCCACGTAGTTGGAAATCACAACGTAACCGAGACACATTAAGATACAAGTGCAGATGAATTACTTAAACAAAGTCCTTAGCTCAGGTCCACGTGTTTCAGAATGGTAACGCTACCAACTACTTCCGGGGGGGGGGGCTACCCGGTACACCCACTACCTTGACTGGGGGGTTTTCGCGAATTGCTCAGTTAGCTCCTCTACACAAACGGGACTGCATTTTATTTTCGGACAGGGTTGTTTCCTTCAATATCCTTCCCAAACAATTATTCACGTAGCATGTCATTCGATGCTGTATGGTCAGTCAGTGACAAGGTCGTTACAAATAAACAGACTAATTTATAGTTCCTCGCAGAACGTCCTGCAACCAAATTAGCACCTACTGCAACATCCATTGCAGCACACGTCTAGTGTTAAGTTCCGAAAATAATTCCAACCCAAGTAGCCGGTCACCAGATGTTGAAACAACTGACTGACATGTCTTTTAAACAAAGTCGATGTTACTACGTTCTAACGCAGCTATAGCACCGTGGGCCTGTATGTGGCCTTAGACATCAACCTGCTTCTTCCTATTGAGACCAGAGAACTAGGATGAAATGCATCTACATATGCGTCCACAGGCAAAGCTTTGGGAACAATTACGCTACACAGAAATAAGACTGACGGTATCTAAAAGTGTATGAGAAGCAAATGCTACTGCCTGTCAATATTTGATTAATGGATTTAGTCGGTTTGAATGATTGCCACTTTAAAAGTCCTGTAATGTTACATCAAAGCTAATAGGGCAGTAACAAAAGAATGAGATATCGATTCTTCTGGCGCATGTATGGGCAAGCTGTGTTTAAAAAGGAAGAACAATTTGTTTTCAACACGACTGTCAATATCTTTCAGAACCATTTTATATCTGTTCATTAATCCTACAAGTATACAGGCTGTATGTAGCGTATTATTTGTTGAGATTAGAAAAAATGGTGAGCTGAATACTTTTTATACGTAGTTAAACAACCCAGAAAATTAAAGCACCATTCTAACAGTAGGATTCTAGTAAAATGGCCGACAACACTATTGTTTTTCGTTCGAAACGTATAATTAAAGAAGGACTTATTGTTATTAAATGCTCGTTTGTAACTTCCGTTTTCAAATATCTTGCTCTTGTCAAAGACGTTATGTAAGTTCTTATTGCAAAACACGGCACGTGGTTTCATATTAGAATACTACTTTCAACACTCAGCAACGGAAACCAAAAACCTAAAAGGAAATGAAGAATATTAAATACGAAACCCAAGATATTGTAAGGTTGTGGGACCATTCAGTACAGTTTGGCAGGAGACAGGCTAAAAATCAATCTAGCATTACATAAACACAACGAACGTACTGGAAGGACACGCGGCAACTTCCACTTGCAGAAGGCAACGAGCATCAGAAATGATGACAGCGAAGTCTATTGTGCGTCTGGCACGATATCTGTGCAAGCGACGGACGGCGTGCTGTGTTGTTGCGGGCAATGGGCAGAAGCAATGCCACGAGAACGTCTGTAGTTCAGCATCACAGGACAGGTCTGTAAAGTAAGACTGTCAATACCAGCCTGAGGTGTCTGCAGGACTCTACTAGTGTCTTTCTTGACACTACCTTACTCTGAATCTGGAATGACATGAGCATTCTGACTATGAAAGGCAAGCAACAACCTCGTTAAAATAATGCTATACAATTGAAACTCCTCTGGACTCCAATAAATATTAAAAATGACAAGCCCTTACTAAATGGAGCAGGGTCCTTAAAAGAGGTCACAGTTACTCTGTTAGTAAGAAACTGTTGCCTTTTGTGTACACAGAATCAATTTCTTGAAGATTCATAATATACCTTCATCCTGCTTATGCCTACGTAGGTCTATCCTTGCAGGTTTTCCTACTAGATTGATGTATACATTTTTCAGTTCACCCACACACTTCCTCCATTTATTCATCCAAATTTCTGGTGGAAAGTAAAGATTATGAATATTCTCGTTATGCAATTTTCTTCAATCTCCTGTCATTCCTCTCCCGCAAGTCCATACGTTCTGTTCAATACGCTATTCTCGAACGCCTTCAATCTATGTTCTTCCCCCCTAACATTTTGGACACCACCAGGACCTTTAATACCTTAACGGACGGCTAACAAGTCCGAAAGTTGTGTGATCCACACATGCCGCACGTCACAGAATGGTGTACTAGCGCGATCTCCATGCATTGCATTCATTTCGAAAAGAAGTAGTGCCTACAAGGGTCAGTTCCTTGATATAGTTAGCAATACAATTAATTATCATCGCACCTTCACCGAATTCTCACGGTTGAAATCGTATGGCAAACAAGTTGAATGCAGAGCAAGTAGAATCACTTTTCATCGCACATTTTCTTTCAAGTATCAAATAAAACATCCTAAAATAATGTAGTGTTGTATCGTCACATTCCGTCCCTTAAGTCTAACTAGAAAAGGAAGGTATATTGTGGACGTAAAGCACACAGTTATCTGTTTCAGTCACACTTTCGTCGCCAACAACTTACATGTGACGACACAATCAGCAAAGCAAGATACCGGTAAGACTTTTTTTTTTTGACGTTTTGCTGACCGTGCATCTCAGTATATTTATCTCAGTATATTTATCTCAGTAATTAACAAACATGATGCACAAAATTTTTGTTGATGATGAGCACGTGTGTTCGAAACACGTAGAGGCATGAAATAAACTTATTACAAAACAAAAAAATTTTGTGCATCAAGTTGGTTAATTACTGAGATAAAATCTGTTGCCACATTCTTCCCTGTTACAACTTGAATCTGACGATAATGACTATGATGATGTTGAAGTTGACGTGCATGTTGCTTACACTGTACTGACTTGCATGTGTCAGTTAGAAGGTCAAAGCGGAATGGAATTGTTTACACGGTTTACTAAATTTATTACGTAACTATGCAGGAAATTAATCTAACAGAGGCTTACACGTGGACAAAAGCATTACTTAAGGGTAATTACTGATGCGTAATATACGTAATTTCTTCACAGTTGACTTCGAGACACCCTGCTACAATGATGCGCATTTTGGCAGCAATTACACTAAAATAAATCGCGCATGGGCTGTATATTCAATTTCATACGGCATATAAGACACACGCAAGAGCTTTAATGAACTGCCACTTTATTTCCGCAACGAGCAAGAGCCCGCAATCAGTTGCTAGCATATTATACGTTATTATAATAATATTCCACCAAGAAAATGACACAAATTAACAATCGAAGTAGGCCTATATACGAGCAGGAAAAAGATGGCCGATGTTACCGAATGACGTTAGTCTATAACCGTGTCTCGAACACCTCCTAGAAGAGCAAGTAACTGGATTATGAGGCCCCAAAAAAAAAAAAAAGAGCCCTGTGTAGGAGATTAGATTATGCCACCCAGTAACGCAATGCCCGATTCGTAGCAGCAGGCGAAACTTGGCGACTCTGCGAACTCTTTTCAGAACTGTTAGTCTTCCTACAACTGAAAGACGTGACAAAACAACATGTGGCTGAAATACACGCATTATCTTCTGATCTACGAAAAGCGATGTTCAGACAGATAAGTCCGCTAAACATAACATAGAATAATTACTTACGTTAAATTTGTGACACGCGAAAAACATCTTTGCGAGTCACAGGTTGAAATCGACGGTGTTTTTTTTTATAGTGGGGAACGATGGATTATCTGCAAAATGATTATTTTCTGGGACCTGCGTAGTTCAGAGGCAGGGGCCAGGATAGTGCAGTCAGTACAGCGACAAGGCAACGTGTTCGATGATCCGGGGTTCGGATTTCGGTAGGGGACGAGATTTTTCTCTTATTTGAACGTCCAGACCGGATCTAGGGTCCACCTAGCCTCCTACGCAATTGGTACCGGGACTCCTTCCCAGAGGAACAGCGGCCGAGGTTCAGAAGTCATCTACTCCTCCAATATGCCTCCGCGGCATGATCAATCACAACTTTAAATTTGTAGGTGAAACAAAATGGTACAAGGATACAGGCTCCGAGACCAGGGCTTGATATTCTGCTAGCCGTCTCATCCAGACTGGTCTCGGATTTACCCAGCTTCCTATCCAACGGGTACCGAAGTCTCTTTCTAGGGCACAAATACGGTCGCGGAGTGGAGCCGACTACTCACCTCAATTTAGTGTCAAGGTTATAAATTTGCCGAGACAAACTCTTCTCCGCCACACAACTGTCTCATTGGCATGATATTTAACTAATCAAGCAGACGACCGACGTTACCTTTACGCCTAGTACAAAGGCAGGAGTCGTGTTGGACGTCACAGCACCGGTCATCAGAATAACGCGATGAATACCGCTGGATCTGTGGTTAAGATTATCAATTGCTTTTACGAATTGAATGTTATATCACAAATCCTCTGAGCCGGGTTTTATTGAAACAAACACTTCTGACCCATCCTGTATTATTATAGCATCGCACCAAAATACGAGCATCGGACTACTACCTATAACGAACGAAAATCATGAAGCTCTGCAATATTGCATACACAACCATATTACATTTTACCCTCTCTCATCCATGGGCAAGCCAAGCCTGCTGCCCATCCTAAACTCAATAATTGCTTTCGCTTATACAAAAATATTACTAATTATACGTCAGGGAGTTTTGCAGTATTTCATCTGCACAGTTTCACGTCCATACGTATTACATAGTACTTTCGGGTGTAATTTTGAATTTGGCTGGCAATATCCTATAACACGACATGTACGTACGAAAGAGGATGAGGGGGGTGCAGCAGGGAGGGAGGGAAGTGCTCTGTATACATATGTATGTGTTTCGCTCTGGATAAAACGAACGGAAACGCTGGAAAATGGACAGCCAGTCCGGTCGTGCGGCGCCAAGAGCCTGAAGTTGGTAATAATGTGATCGAAGTTGCGATCCCCAAGCCCCAGCAGAGCGCGACAGAGAACGTATAAGCATAATTACAAGTTTCGGCCAGGGGTGTACAACCTTCAAAATATGAGTGTGTGGTTTAGTCGAACATGCTAGATCGTCCGTTACGCAACGGTTCTCACATTAGCTACTGCGAACACAATAAGAAACTCACAAGCGGTCAACTGGTAAAGAAAAAACACCGCACCGCCTCCTACGGAATCCTGAATGTTCATTACCGCGCTCGTTACCAGACCCTATCCCCACTTCCATTAATCCAGTCAACGACCTTAAAACAACTTTCAAGATTCAATTCAAAACTGTCCTCTTCGAGGTGGCCTTTTCTCTTACGGTTTCCCGAAAAAAAAAATCTCCTTTGCGTGTTAAGTGTCCCACCCATCTCGGACGATTTTATTTCATAACGCTAAACCGAACACGAAACTGTTGATGGGTAGGATTGCTATTCACGAAGCTCCTAAATGTGTAATTTTCTCAGGTTTCCTGTTACTCCCTCTCTAATTTCAGACATTTCCTTTGACATTTCGTTGTCCAATATCCCGAAGAGCAACCAAATAATTTCATGGAATACGATATTTTTGTGGGAATTATACCGGCAAGTACTATTTCATACGTAAATAAAATGAAAACCACTTCTCAGGCACAGTACTCAAAATTGCGGATAAATGCAACCGCAAGATTTTGGTATGTTCCAATCCAATGACCTGCAGAGCGCCGCAACTACTTCTAGCACACCCTCACTGCAGCAGACCTCATACAGCGGTTGTCATTCCCATGCGCTGCTGTCCCCTAAGTGTTGTTACATTCTCTCATACACTTGACAACGTACAGATGTGACAGGAAGCCACATCAGAGCTTAGTGGAAGTATTCACAGATCATTCAACAACCGCCTTTGGCGACTGCACATATTAATATTGACTGTATGATGCACACCACGTGACTATATACACAATATACAATTAATACCAAAACTGTACTTTCAGGCGCTCTTCATACTCGATGCACCGAATATGTGCATAATGGGGAAGAAATATTTGCCCACATGATTCGGCTCCCAAACCATCAAACGGATTTCGACAAAATTTGTAGGTCAAAAATACAAGCTGTACGACCCCTCATGAATTATTAAATTGAATTTATACTTTCTGTTACGGCCAGATATCGGAACTTTATTAAACAGACCAATCCGAAACAAGACATGAAACGTACGTACAACGTAACGCAGTGGTGCGTTTTGATCTCTGCATTCTGGATTCTTCTCTACTGGTCATAAGTCTGCTGTTTTTTCACAGTTTATAAGTCCTCTAATCACCTAACGTTTCACCTCTCCCAATATCTCCACTTCGACAATACTGCATAATGCTTTAACATAGATTATATATCAGTATCAATTTTATTATAGGATCATAATTCACCACAAGTATCTTCTATGTACACAACCCCACAGAACCGTATTCCACACAACTGTTTAACTTCTAATACTTTACACACATAGATATTTTACTATTTAAACCCCGAATTTTAACAAAAAATTATATGATTTTTAACTGTGTTTTGGTTTCCACACATTATAGTTGTATTTGCATTATTGTTCTCATCACCCTGAAAAAGGCCACGAGAGACCGAAGCACCGAAGCAGGTCGGTGATTACTATGTCATAAAATAATATTAATAAATCCCAGAATATCTGTTGATTCCTTCACAGATTTTATACATCTGATTATTGCACATAATCGTAACATGCAACACATAAACCGATGATTGCACGTTTTCATTTGCCGTCTTACGCACCACGTCAAGGGCAATAAAACTGTGCACAAGAACGTGACGTCATCACAGTCTACGTCACTGATTATTACGTCACATCACAATAAATTTCAGTTTACGGTGCGTGGCGACATATTATTATACAGTTATTATCAACTACACAGCAATAAGAAATAAATATTATAACCGAATTTTTCGCTTTAATTGTCCTTCATGCAAAATGCATCTTAACCTCAAAGTTTCATCCGGTCGAAAGCAGTATCAAGCATTATTACTCTATGTGTTTTGGTCTTAATTATTCACGATGCAAATCGCATCTTTTCCCGTTAATATTCCGTTTCATGATCCATGGCGCGTCTTGCTGTGGCATATTTTTCGAATGACCTCGTAAACGGTAAGATTTTCGAAAAAGAAATGTATTGTACGTGAGATGTGGATTTTTATGGTCTCTACAACTCGTACTTGAAACATTTACTTTCGGGGGAAAAAACACACCGTCAGGGAGACGAAGCTATCAGACGATTTTCGCAACTTTGCAAACGCGGCGCCTAAAAAGGTTAATCATTACACGGACCTCAAGAGAGCTTAAATGGCTCATCGTCATTAAAATGCCACCGAGCAAGTTGGATCAAGCTTCTCATTTGCATTAACAGGGCAGTAGTTCCCAATGAGGCCGGGACATTCCCCAATACGGAAAGAAGTCTTTCATGGTTTTTCTTAAGTCATTCCAAGAAAATGCCGAACACAGTGCCGCAAATCAGAATACCTCCGTTTCTTAACAAACTACTCTTCACCAACTACTCTAGAATTCGACGCCATGTAGTCTGAGATTTCGAAGGTGTCATTACATAAACTACAAAGAAATAATTTCAATTCCTTTCCTACACGGGGCAATATCAGTTGGAAAACCTAAAATGTTGTGATTAATTCTTTCGATCGACATTATTTTTGGACGACAGTAATGCGTCAAAATTATACTAACGAAGCAATCAGGCGCGGATTACAATCAGGGAAACACAGCTAGCATTAAGGACAGAAACTTACACGGTAAACAAATTCTTAATATTTTGCAGTCAAAAACAACAAAAGTAAATTACTTATTAGTTTATATACAGGGTTATTCGCAAGTCCGTGAAACATTTTAAAAATTCGCAACAAATAAACTACTCAACGGATCATGGTAGTTCTTACGCCGATAGAGACAGAAACACTCGAATTTTTTTTTAAACATATTTCAAAGATGCTCAACGTGTCCACCTTTGGTAATACGGCAGACATCTATGCGACAGTCCATCTCGTTCCACACGCGTGTCAGCATATCACGGTCGACAAGAGCCACAGCAGCGGTGATGCGGTTGCGAGAATATGGAGATTAGCGGGGAGTGGGGGCACAAAGACAGTGTCCTTCACAAACCCCTAGAAGAAAAAGTCGCACGGGGTAAAATCCGGGGACCGGGGTGTCCACCGCATTAACGCGTCATCTTCTTTTCCTGTGCGTCCTATCCATCTTTGTGGCAAGTTTCGATTGAGATACCCTCGCACGTCTTTGTAGTGAGCCGGAGAGGCGTCTTTCTGAAAGATGCAATCATTACTGTCTTCATTCAACCGTGGCATCAGCCAGTTTTCTAACATGTTTTACGGACATACGAATAACCCTGTATTATGGTGGCTACATGTTTCGGTCATTCTTGACCATCTTCAGGCCAACTTACAGAAACATAAGGTACAAACAAATATGCACTGATTGTACTTTTTGTTTCCACAAGTTGACCTGAAGATGGTCAAGAATGACCGAAACACGTAGCCACCCTAGTAAATAAACTAATAATATACTACTGTTGTGTTTGAAGGCAACATATTAACAATTTGTTAACCTTGTAAATTTAAACACAACAGGATGTCCTCTACAAAAACAACAGAAACTTCTGCCTTCCCGCCCCAGAGACAAAGACGCCAAAACTAGAACAGAAACAGAACTTCATCCGTTGTTTTGTATGAGTGTCGAGTGTCATGTGTCACATTAGGGTAAAAATACGGATTCAGGGTATATGAAAATACAGCGCAGGGCAGTAACAGGAGGCTGAAGAAAATTACACGACGAGTTTGGAAATATATACCCGTCACCAAATGATATCAGCGCCAACAATGTAAGGAGGGTGAGTGGGTACAGCATGTAGCATACATTGGAGAAATAATAAATACGTGGGAAGTTTTTTGTCGTGAAGTCGCTAAGGAACGAGACACGGGCGAGAGACAACATCCAGCGATATTACTGTTTAAGCAGAAAGGCGCCCTCTTCTCGGTCTATACTGCAGGCAAATCTCGAAATGAATTTAACAAAAGCGCGAACAGAAATTCAAGCTCTATATCCCGCTTTCCTTCAAATCCCCAATCGGAATACCTTGACTTGCAGTAATTAATCATACATTAACATAAACTAATTGCTGCCCCATAAACTAACTGAACTCCGTGGCCTTAGTCCGCACGCGAACTATACCGACAGAGCGGCCGCCGCCGGTCGGCGAAGTTAGTGCCAACTTTTGCGGATAGAGGGGTGTCACGTGGTCAGCGCAACGGGTC
>Ga0123354_10021349_pt1 | contig 10200 bp, 10 predicted proteins | sample TergutLab28metaG_2_FD_97872 | JGI IMG/M metagenome (GOLD analysis project Ga0123354, IMG submission 97872) | Labiotermes labralis P4 segment gut microbial communities from Petit-Saut dam, French Guiana - Lab288 P4 | ecosystem: Host-associated > Arthropoda: Insects > Digestive system > Gut ...
AAGTATTTCCTTGCACCGCTCATTTGCGTCGGCTTGTGTTTGGGTATATATTATGCCGCTCAAAAAACAGTTCCAAAGGTATTGGCTATTTTAACAGGAAGCAGATGATCTATTCGTTTAATTAAAAAAAACATGATCAAATTTTTAGATTTACATAAAATAAATCAACAGTACGAACTGGAGATGAAGGAAGCGATCAACGAAGTTTTTGATCGTGGCTGGTATATATTGGGGGAATCGGATCAGCGCTTTGAAGCGAATTATGCTGCCTATTGCGGCACAAAGCATTGCATTGGCGTTGCCAATGGTTTGGATGCGCTGACATTGATTTTCAGAGCATATAAAGAGTTGGGAATGATGAAGGAAGGCGACGAAATATTGGTTGCCGCTAATACTTACATCGCCAGTATACTGTCCATTTCAGAAAATGGGCTTGTTCCTGTATTGGTTGAACCGGTTTCGCATACATACAACATTGATCCCGACCGGCTGGAAGAGCGAATTACACCCCGAACCAAAGGAATACTTCCGGTACACCTTTATGGGCAATTATGCGATATAGACAAAATCATACATATCGCAGAAAAACATCATCTTCAAATTATTGAGGATTGTGCTCAGTCTCAAGGCGCAGTTCATCCTTCCGACAGAAGAAAATCAGGAAATATGAGCAACGTTGCAGGTCATTCTTTTTATCCGGGTAAAAATTTGGGAGCTTTAGGCGACGCCGGCGCTGTTACAACCAACAACGACGAATTGGCTGCTGTGATCCGCGCTTTGGGAAATTACGGATCGCATCAAAAGTATGTAAATAATTATAAAGGCGTCAACAGCCGCTTGGACGAAATACAAGCTGCCATTTTAGACGTAAAACTGAAATATTTAGATCGTGATAATGCCAAACGTAGAGAAATTGCCAAAATCTATATTAGGGAAATCAATAATCCTTCGCTGGTATTACCTTATTATTCAGGTGAAGAAGATCATATTTTCCACCTGTTTGTTGTTTTGTGTCCAGAACGGGATCAGCTCCAGCGATTTTTAACCGGACATGGTATTCAAACCGTTATTCACTACCCGATTCCTCCGCATCGGCAAAAAGCCTATAGCGAATGGAACGGATTGTCGTTTCCTATAACAGAGCGGATACATGAACAGGCGTTGAGTTTACCGATCAGTCCAGTGATGGAAATGGAAGATATCGAGAAAGTTATTGAAGTGGTCAACCAATTTGTTCCACCCTCGTTTCAATAAAAATGGAAATTATACAATTGCCAAGAATTTTAGATCAACGGGGAAACCTTTCATTTCTTGAAAGTAATAAACAAATCCCGTTTGAGATCAAGCGCGTATTTTGGATATATGACGTTCCGGGAGGTGAAGCACGCGGAGGACATGCTTATCGCGAAAGTCAGGAATTTATTATAGCGCTTTCTGGCAGTTTTGACGTTATATTAAACAATGGAGCAAACGAACAGCGTTTTCAACTGAACCGATCGTACTACGGGCTGTATGTTCCAAAAATGACATGGCGCATCATGGAAAATTTTTCGACCAATTCATTAGCCTTAGTGTTGTCATCGTCAAAATACAACGAGGATGATTACATTCGTTTATTTTGTGATTTTATTGATAATTTTTTATGAAAAATCTATCCGTATATGATTGTTCGGTGATCGAAAATTTTTCGACCAATCCAATAGTCTTAATGTTATCATCTTTAAAATTCAGCGAGGGTGATTACATTCGTAATTTTAATGATCTTATTGAAACCTTTTGATGATAACATCTTTAACATCATTACGTTTTTTATTTGCTCTGGCAGTCTTTGTTCATCACTACCATCTTAGAATAAATGAAGAGATTCCTTTTTTCGAAAACGGATACATTGGTGTAAGTTTTTTCTTTATCTTGAGTGGTTTCATTTTATCCTACAGTTACAAAGAACGTTTGCTCACAGGAAAGATGTCAAAATTGGACTTCTATATTGCGCGCTTTGCTCGCATTTATCCTTTGCACTTGCTCACATTTGTGATATGTATTCCGCTTCTTATTCGAATAAACAGTGTGCCTGACTGGAAAATTTTAACTTCTAATTTGTTCTTGTTCCAGAGCTGGATACCCGATAGAGCGTACTATTTTTCAGTAAATCAACCGTCTTGGAGTATATCAGATGAAGCATTTTTTTATGCTGTATTTCCTGTATTACTGTATTTTTTTATGAAAAAATCCTTTAACACTAAAACAATTACAGTTGCAGTGTGTCTACTGTTATACATTTCTCTCATGTTTCTTCCATGGAAATATCACAATGCCCATGCTCTTTTCTATATAAACCCTATATTTAGGGTTATAGATTTTGCGATTGGAATTATTATCTATTCGATATGGAATCAAAACTCGCAAAAAAAATATGATTTCAACAAATGGAAAGCGACAATTTTTGAAGTAAGTTCAATAGGAATACTGATATTTATGATCTGGTTTTCCAAATATATTCCTAAAACACTCCTTTGTGCTTGCTATTACTGGCTTCCGATATCCTTAATCATTTATCTTTTCGCCATTCAGCAAAAAGGTCTTGTATCCATATTGCTATCGAAAAAAGTTTTTGTTTTGTCAGGAGAGATCAGTTATGCATTTTATTTATTCCACAAACCTGTGATAAATTATTGTAATATCGTTATGGTAAAACTGAAAACGATAGAATGGTGGAATAATCAAATATTTTTACGATTTATATTAATTTTTATTGCTTTATACATAGTGAGTTTACTGAGTTTTTATTATTTTGAAACACCTACGAACAGGAAAATAAAGAGTATATATAAAAACTATAAACAAAACCTTTCTATCCGATGAAAAATCTATCCGTATATGATTGTTCGGTGATTGAACTGCCCCGCATATACAGCAGGCAGGGTAATTTGACGCCAGTTCATGAATATGAGAATATTCCCTTTAAAATAGAACGTGTGTTTTATTTATATGATATTCCGGGAGGTGAAGACAGGGGAGCTCATGCTCATAAAGACTGTCATCAATTTTTGATTGCCGCCAGTGGAAGTTTTGAGATTGTGATGGATGATGGAAAAAACAAGAGAACGATAGTATTAAATCGTCCTTATTATGGTTTATATCTACCTCCGGGTATTTGGGCAGCGGAACAGGGCTTTTCTTCAGGAGCCATCTGTCTCGTTTTAACTTCGCATAAATATGATGAAAATGATTATATTAGAGATTATAAAGAATATCTAAATTATTTACAAGGAAGGATTTAGAGGAAAAAAGTGGTTAATAATTTATAAATTAAATGTTTAAATTTTAAATATATGATAGAGTTTGTAGAATATTCAAGAGAATTTTTAGAGAAGTCATGGGAATGGTTAAATGACAAAGAAATAAAAGATATAACCATGACGCCTGATTTCACAAAAGAACAACAGGAAAATTTTTTCAATTCCCTGCCTGGCAGAACGGATTATTTAATTAAAGGAATACTATATGATTCGGTTCCTGTCGGCGCTTGTGGTATGAAAAATATTACAGAAAAAGATGCCGAGGTTTGGACATATTTAGGCGAAAAAGAGTTTTGGGGAAAAGGTATTGGTAAAGAGATAACCAAGTTTCTTATTCAGTGGGCTAAAGACAAAGGATTGGAAAGCATCTACTGGAAAACATACGAATGGAATGAGAGAGCAAAAAGTCTATATATCAAATCTGGTTGTACCATTGAAAAAGTCGAGAATGGTATCGTGTTAGCCAGGTTTATGTTATCATAAGACTCTAAAAAAACGAAAGATGTTTAAGATAGAACGATATTCACAAGAGAAGGAACGCGAGTGGAATGACTTTGTTTCCCGTTCAAAAAACGGTACATTCCTGTTTAACAGGAAATACATGGATTATCATTCGGACAGATTTGAAGATTTTTCATTGATGATTTATCGAAAAGATTCTCTTTACACACTGCTTCCGGCGCATGTGAGGGAAAACACGATCTATTCCCATCAGGGATTAACTTTTGGCGGATATATCATGAGTAAAAACGTGTCTACGATAGGAATGATTGAGACGGTTCAATTTGTAAATTCATATTTGAAGTCGGCAGGCATCAATAAAATTATTTATAAATCTATTCCGTTCATTTTTCATATTGTTCCAGCACAAGAAGATTTATATGCCTTCTTTAGATGTTGTCATATTAAAACCATTGGTTGTCATATCGCTTCGATCATTTTTCAAAGGGAAAAGTTAAAATATGACAATTCAAGAAAATACGGCTTACACAAAGCATTGAAATTAGGGTTAAATGTTGTCGAAAGCACTGACTTTTCTGCCTTTTGGGAGATTTTGCAAAATAATTTGCATAACAAGTACAATTCACAGCCTGTGCATACATTGGAGGAAATGAATTTGCTATGGTCGCGTTTTCCGGAAAATATTAAGTTGTTTTTAGTGCAGGACAAGGAAACTTATGTGGGCGGAGCAGTAATATATCTCAGTAAACAGGTGGCGCATGCTCAATATTGCTCTGCGAGTCCGGAAGGAAAAGAATTGGGAGCGCTTGATCTGTTATTTGATTACCTGATCAACAAAAAATATACTGATTATCCTTATTTTGATTTTGGACACTCTAATGAGCAAATGGGGAATATTTTAAATGAAAATTTAATTTCTCAAAAGGAAGGATTTGGTGGACGGGGGATGGTCAATGAAATATACGAAATAACTTTATAAAACAACAATAACAATAAATAAACAACAACAATCATGAATAAATTATTGTCAATAACGCTCGGAGATTTACTCGAGCAAACTGCCCGTAAGTATCCCTTTTATCAAGCTGTAAAGTATATTGAGCGGGATTACGAGCGCACCTATTACGATTTGAATAATGAAGTAGACCGGATTGCGCGTGGTCTGCTCGGTATGGGACTCAAAAAAGGGGATAATGTAGCGATTTGGGCGCCAAACTATCCCGAATGGATTGTACTGTATTATGCCTGCGCAAAGGTTGGCATAGTATTAGTTACCGTCAATACCAGTTATAAAGCCTTAGAGCTGCAATATCTTTTGGAACAGTCGGACAGTAAAGCTTTGTTCCTGTGCAATGACCTGCGAGGCATTGACAGTATCAAGATCATTAACAGTATTTGTCCTGAATTAAAAAACAGCAAACCCGGAAATCTACAGTCAAAAGAACTTCCGTTTCTAAAAATAGTCGTATCCCTCGATCATCCATACGAAGGGATGTATCATTGGTCGCAGATATCACATTTCGGAGCTTTGATAACCGATAAGGAATTTGCTGACAGCAAAAAAGCGGTACTGCCATCGGATGTGCTCAACATCATTTATACTTCCGGAACCACGGGATTTCCAAAAGGCGTCATGCTTACGCACAGCAATATCATCAACAATGCCGCATCGCAAAGCAAAAATTTAAATTGCAGACACAAGGATAGAGTGCTTGTTATTATTCCTTTTTTCCATATATTCTCTATCTGTGGCTGCATTGTTACACCGCTCATGTATGTAGGAACACTTATACCTTTGTTGGCATTTACGCCTGTAAAAGCCATGCATGCCATCGAATATGAAAAATGCAATAATATGTGCGCAGTACCCACCATATATCATCTCATCGTTACGCACGGCGATTTCAATAAGTACGACATGTCATCCATAAGGCTGGGAGTGATAGGTGGAGCGCTATGTCCCCCGCCTTTGTATAAGGTAATTACCGAAAAAATGCCTTTCAAAATTTTTGTAAACGCATACGGACAAACAGAATCATCACCTTGTTGCACTGTTCCTGTGTATAATGCGCCGTTAGAAAAGAAGATGTATACCGTTGGCACAGCCTTGCCTTTAGTGGAAATAAAAATTATTGATCCTGATACCAACGAGATTTTACCATCCGGATCGCACGGAGAGTTTTGCGTCAGAGGGCACAACGTCATGAAGGGTTACTATAAAATGCCTGAAGCCACCGCTGAAGCCATTGACAGGGATGGATGGCTACATACCGGAGATATGGCAGTGGTTGATGAAGATGGTTATTACAATATTACCGGACGTATCAAGGATATGATCAATCGCGGTGGCGAGAACATATTCCCTAAAGAACTTGAGGACTTCATGCTTACGCACCCCGCTGTTGCCGATGTACAGGTAGTAGCGGCGCCTTCAGAAAAATATGGCGAAGAAGTTTTTACGTTTATTGTGCTCAAGAATGGTATGACAGCAACCGAAAAGGAAATCAAAAAATATGTGGAGCTGAATATGGCACGTTACAAAGTACCCGCATATATCGCCTTTATTAAAGAAATGCCAATTAATTCGAGCGGGAAAATACAAAAGTTTGTACTCAGGGATATGGCGAAGGATTATATCAGTAAATATGTTGATCCAACTTTGGAAATAACTGTATCATCTGATAACCTGACCACATCTGGAGAAATAAAACAATAACAATAACAATAACAATAACAATCATGAATGAATTATTATCAATAACGTTAGGGGATTTGCTTGAGCGAAATGCCCGCAAATATCCCTCATATCTTGCTATAAAATATATTGAGCAGGATTACCAGCGCACCTATTATGATTTTAATCAGGAGGTAAACGGAATTGCACGTGGTTTACTCGGCATGGGGCTTAGAAAGGGAGATCAGGTAGCTGTTTGGGCGCCGAACTATCCTCAATGGATTATACTTTTTTATGCCTGCGCAAAGATTGGCGTTGTATTGGTTACAGTCAATACCGCTTATAAAGCCAAAGAACTGCACTATCTTTTGGAGCAGTCAGACTGTAAGGCTTTGTTCCTGTGCAACGACCTTCGGGGCATTGACAGCACGAAGATTATTTACAGCATTTGTCCTGAATTAAAAAACAGCAAACCCGGGTTTCTTTTCTCAAAAAGGCTACCACTATTAAAAATGGTCGTATCTCTCGATCATCAATACGATGGGATGTACCATTGGTCGCAGATAGCCTATTTTGGAGCTTCCATAACCGATAAGGAATTTAACGCAGTCAAAAAAACAGTACTGCCATCGGATGTGATGAGTATCATTTATACTTCCGGAACGACAGGTTTTCCTAAGGGTTGTATGCTTACGCACAGTAATCTGGTCAACAATGCTGTGATGTCAAGTAATAGAATGAAATTCAGACTAAAGGACAGATCGCTTGGCGTTCTTCCTTTTTTCCATGTTTTCGCTATCTGTGCCTGTATTGTTGTGCCCATGGTGCATGTAGGGACACTCGTCCCTTTGTTAGCGTTTACACCTGTAAAAGCCTTACATGCCATCGAATACGAAAAATGTAATATCATCTATGGCGTTCCCGCCATGTTTCACAGTATCATTGCGCATGGCGATTTCCACAAATACGATCTTTCGTCTGTTAGAGTCGGCGTGATTGGCGGATCCCTTTGTCCACCGATGTTATATAAAGGTATTACTGAAAAGATACCTTTCAAAAATTTTGTGAATGCATTCGGACAATCAGAAACATCGCCCGTTTGCACGTTGCCTTTGTCAGATGCCCCGTTTGAAAAGAAGATGACTACCGTAGGCACAGCTTTGCCTTTAGTGGAAATAAAAATTATTGATCCTGAAACCAAGGAGGCTCTATCTCCCGGCGTTCAAGGAGAGATGTGCGTCAGAGGACACAATGTCATGAAGGGATACTATAAAATGCCTGAAGCCACTCTTGAAACGATTGACAGGGATGGATGGTTACACACCGGCGATATGGCAGTTGAAGACGAGGATGGATATTATCAGATTTCCGGACGTATCAAAGATATGATCAACCGCGGCGGCGAAAACATATACCCGAAAGAACTTGAGGATTTCATGTTATCTCATCCGGCGGTTTCCGATGTACAAGTTGTGGGCGTGCCTTCAAAGAAATACGGCGAAGAGGTTTTTGCTTTCCTTGTACTCAAGAAAGGTATGACTGTTACCGAAAAGGAAATAAAGAAGTACGTGGAACTGAACATGTCACGTTACAAAGTACCCGCTTATGTTGCATTTATTGATCAAATGCCCATGAATTCGAGCGGAAAGGTACAAAAGTTTTTACTAAGGGATATGGCGAAAGAGAGTATTGATAAAGTTATTGAACCAATTGAACAGTGAAAATCTTTTCTAGTAACATTTTTGCATTGTGTAGAAAGATACTCAGTGCCGACATTGTAAAAGTTTTCTCTTTTACATCACTTTCTACTTTGGTAAGAATGCTTACTGGATTTATTAGCATTAAAGTAGTATCAATACTTATAGGTCCGTCCGGTATAGCATTAGTAGGTCAATTAAACAGTTTTGCGACCATTGTGATGAATCTTGCTACCGGTGGGATTAATAGCGGAGTAACCAAATACATAGCGGAAGACCATGAAGATCCACAAAAGATAAGCCTTTATCTTTCTTCTTCACTCAAAATTACCTTGTTTTGTTCATTTATTGTAGGTCTAATTATCTTGAGTCTCCATCAATTTTTGAGCAATATCATTATGCAATCTCCCGACTACGGGTATGTATTCATCATTTTGGGTGTAACCATCGTTTTCTTTGGCATCAACAACTTAATGTTTTCAATCATAAACGGGTTCAAAAAGTTTAAGATTTTTGTAAAAATTAGTATTGCCAATAGTCTTGCCGGGTTGGTTTTTTCTGTGACATTAATTTATTTTTGGGGTTTACAAGGCGCTTTAATCAGTGCGGTAACCTTCCAAAGTGTCATGCTGCTCATTAGTTTGTGGATGGTTCGTAAAGAGTTTTGGATGAGCATACAATATTTCAAATCGAAACTTGACATGGAAACTACGAAAAAGTTTGCTCAGTTTTCACTGATGGCTTTTGTTTCTATGGCAACAATTCCGGTTTCTCAACTCATTCTCAGAGGATACATTATTTCTAATATATCAGCTGTTGAAGCCGGGTGGTGGGAAGGTATGAATCGGATTTCAGGTATGTATTTGATGGTTGTAACGTCTTCATTTAGCGTTTATTATTTGCCTCGATTATCGGAACTCAAGGAAAATCATGAAATCAGGCACGAAATTTTCAAGGCGTATAAAGTCGTACTGCCTGTTTTGTTTGTAGGTTTTGCCATCATATATTTACTCAGGATACTTGTGATTAAAATACTGTTTACTCCCGAGTTTTATCCCATGCAGCAATTGTTTATCTGGCAGTTGGCAGGCGATTTTTTCAAAATCTCTTGTTGGTTGCTCGCGTTTTTAATGGTGGCAAAATCTATGACTAAAACATATATTGTTACCGAAATACTTTCTGTTTTGTTGTTTATTGGACTGTCTTTCGTGATGATGCATTACAATGGTATTGTAGGTATAACACAAGCCTATATGTTTTGTTTTATTATTTTTAACATAATCATGTTGATTATTTTCAGACGATTAATTTTCAATTTAAAATCATGATAGACCTTTCGCATAAAGATATTCTTAATTATTTTGCGAAAATTAAAAAGTTCGCTCTACAATCTTACATGAAGGGCGAATATGAGAAATCTTTAAGTTTGATCGAATTGGCAGCAAGTGTTGCTTATTATCTCAATTTTATATATACTGATCGGGACATTGAAGGATTATTAACAAATATATCCTCAAAAATGATCAAACAGGAAGATAAAATTGTGACAACTAATCAACGTTTTGTTTTTTATGATGCATTTGAGCATGGCGGAAGAGTGCTTACACTTCAGTATATTAGAGCATTAATAAGTAATGGTTGTGAATTTCTCTTTATATTTGAGAATTATGTTCCATCGAGAGGAAAATCTATTTTAGATGAATTGAATGCGTATGATCAATGCGAAGTTTTTATGGTTGATCAAAAGCTTTCTAAAACCGAACAAATAAATACCATTTCTCAAAAAATTGTAGAATATCAACCACAGAAAGCCTTACTTCAATTATTGCCGTGGAGCGTAGTGGCTGTATGTGTATTCAATGCTTTATCAAATGTAAAACGTTATCAGATCAACCTTACTGACCATGCTTTTTGGTTGGGAGTTAACTGTATTGATTACAATATTGAATTTCGACAACATGGCGCTACAATATCCTTAGAGAAAAGGGGGATAACTAAAGAGAAACTCTTATTGTTAACATATTACCCAATTTTCAATGAGAATGAGCCTTTTAAAGGGTTTCCTGAA
>Ga0123354_10021351_pt1 | contig 10199 bp, 10 predicted proteins | sample TergutLab28metaG_2_FD_97872 | JGI IMG/M metagenome (GOLD analysis project Ga0123354, IMG submission 97872) | Labiotermes labralis P4 segment gut microbial communities from Petit-Saut dam, French Guiana - Lab288 P4 | ecosystem: Host-associated > Arthropoda: Insects > Digestive system > Gut ...
ACATGTAGTTGTAAACCTTCCAATAATTAACCAATAAAATAGTTGTGTTTGACGGTAAGTGCCACGCACATATATTGCCATACTAATTGTATATCACACAACGGGGATGACGCACATAAAGAACTGAGGATAATTTTACATTTAAAACGACTGCACCATCTCACTCATCGATTTATTTATTTTTCACTTGATTTTTACATAGTGGTTACAAAAGTAAAAAAGTGACACACAAACTAATTTTAGCCTGTAACCTGCTTTGGCAACTAAAATTCCACATAATTAGGTTATTCATTTATAATAGGTACACACGTGGGCACAGTCCTGGAAAAGCTAATATTCCCTCAAATAATTAATAATATACTTTTTTTTTTATGGAATCCATATATTTATTATTGTGTTCAAAACAATCCATTACTGATACATATTCCAAGCCAGATGAATCTAGTCCACACCCTTCCACCTCATTCCTCAAAAAACAATTGTAATATTACACCCTCCTATGCTTTACATCTTCAAATTAGCATCTTCCTTTCAGTTTTTCCAGTCAAAATTCTGCATGCACTACCAACATTCCTCATACATGCTATATACCTCCCCCTGTTCATCTTCCTTGATTTGATCATATAATTGCTAATAAATACATATTTTAAAACTCACTATAAAATTTTCTCCAGCCTGGTTTCATTTCCTTTCTGTGAGGTCTGTTCTCCTCAGCATCAGTACTTAAAGGCCATTAACCACCCCTTATGGTGAAAAATTTTCACACCTTACTAGGGGGTGAAATGGAAGGAGTTTATATTTCAATCTTTATAGTTTCAGATACCAGGAAGGAAGACAAATTATTCTGAATGAAATGAACTCAAGCATTCCCCAAATCTAATACAGCTTAATTTCTTTGTGACGGCAATTCTGGTTTGTTGATACAGTCATCCTGACTGAATAAACTTTGCCACATTTGCAAATAATTCTGGTCTACTGTCATGTGTTTATACATTAACACATGTTTAATTTTCTCTGTACAAGTGAACAACAGAGTTGAAAAACCTGAAGACAGAACAGATGATCAAAATGATGTAGTCAGCAATTTTACAAAAAGGCGATGACTGCAACTGTGCCAACACATCTAAGGACTTGTTACAAGAATATATGCTGGAGTGTGTGTGTGTGGATGCATGGATGTGGATACACGTAGTACATAGTGTTTTTTGTGTGTCTGCCTGAAGGTGACCATGTTGGGTCACAACATGTTACCTGAATAAAGTACATAATAGACAACAGTTGTGTTTGACAGAAATTCCTTCATCATTATACAGAGTTTGTAGTGAATGCTTCAAATTCATAGTACCATATTGAACTCATCAAGCCATTTAAGTCCAGCCTCTGTGCTTCCTGCTGGCTTGTATTCCAGTCCAATCCAGCCATCGTACCCTAATTGTTCTAGCAAAGGGAAGACGTACCGGTAGTTTATTTCTCCACTTGTATTGGGTTCATGACGATCTGGAACTTGCGCCACTTGGATATGACCTACAAATATATTTTAACAAAATGGGAAAGAGATATGCCACAACATTATCGCTTGTACTCTGAATCATCTAACTCTTTATGACAACAAACACACAAACATGCCAAGTAATAGAAACACAACATATAAATAATACTGATCTTTACATTATGATACTATTTTACTGCCACTTACTCAGACAGATGACATACCTCGTTCAATGAGGCTCATGTCAGGAGTTAGAACTGATAAACCTGACACCACTATCAGTGTTATCTAGCACAATAATAAGGAAGAGGTATTGCCCAACTATACACTGCTCTTCTATCAGCCAGTGCACCAAATGGAAGAGACTTTGTTTTTATTGACCACCGTTTATATCAGATCCTTAATCATTCACCAACATTTTTCCTGATGATATGGCCACAACAGGTCTCCAGCCTCCACAGTGGTGTTGCTCACTACCCAAGATTTTAGTGCATTTACTCACCAAGACAGTCTCAAAGCTCATTTTTTTTTTTACATTGACCAAGGCACAGAATCACAATGCTTGAACTTGCACTAAATATGGCCCTGGATTTTACTACAACAGTAGCACCAAGCAAGCACTCACCAACATATGGCAACATCTCCTTTATGTTCTGGGTAAGATTTCCGTGTAAGTGCTGCAGATGGAACATGTCTAACATGAGCTTCAAGTTTGGACTATTAACTTTCTTCACAACATCAAGGCCTGTGTAGTAGTAAAAAGAATTATATGTAAGATGAATTAAATAATCAGTACACTTATAAGTGTATGAATATATGGTGTATATTTTCAGTTTATTTAATGACATTTTATCCACTTCACTTGTAATGGACCTTGAACAGGTTAGATGACTGTGAATGGTAAAGGAGACCAAGAAGCATGCAGTCATGGCCGTTCCAAGTGCTAAGATGCTGGCACACCTAGACCACACAAGGCAGATACAGCACTGATGCTTCTGAATGGTATGCAAGAGGTAACCAGTTCAAATCTCTGCCAGGACAATGACTGAGATAATCTGTGATTCCCCTCAGTCCCTCCCATAAAATCCCATGATATTACCCCAAATTAGGCCATAGCTGCTTCCTTCCACATCCTTCCCAGTTTATTTTCTAATAAACCTACAGTTTGACAATATAAAATCTATGCTACTGACATCACTGACTAAACTGTAAGTATTTAAAACACAAACTATGACTCATCAATCTTACACAGTACATTCACAGTGTCAGTACCAAACCTATACTGCTGCTAGTCATACAGAAAAATGTAATTAATAAAAAAGCTCATTTTTAATGAAAATTAGGTAGACATTACATCAGAATTATCTCCAATTTCTCTAAAAGAATTCACGTAACAATTCAGTAGTATATATTAAATTGCAGAGTGTGAGAAGAAAGAGTGGACATACATATTTATTGTGCCTTCACAGGTGTGCCCAACAAAGAAAAAAAAAATCAAATTTCCAATACACACATGAGAAAGTATGTAACCAAACTAACATCAGTCTCATTAAAACTGCAAATGAATGTAGCTCCAGACTCATACAATTTTCTATCTGTCTTTAATGGTACTGAAATGGCAACCTTGCAGTCCATTAAGACAGCATAGTGCCACCTGATGACCCGAGACTTTGTTTGGAATGCGTATTTTAAAAATTACTTATTTATTTCTCTGGCAGTTAAAATTAAAAGTACTAAAAAGTATTAAATGGTGACTGAAAACATATGTGCAGTACCTGCTGAAAATGAAAAATGACACATCATGCAAACTTTGTTATGGCTTGAAATGCAGTAAATCTTTGTGTGTTCATTTTACCAACAATTTGACATTAAAATTTAGATTCTTGTTTACTAAATATCACTAAATTAACATTTACAACATATAGTTTTAAATTTGTTTGCTATGACAAGCCTGTAAGGGATAACAGAAACTTGTTAGATACAACGTGTAAATTTATAGATCTCTGGCTTTCAATATGATCAAAGAGATTAAAATTAATATGGGTATCCAAATATCAAGAAACAATAAGTAAATGGAACAGAATATAAATATATTAAACACAAAAATTTCAGTAATAAAGGTAGCACCTCCCTAATCCAGAATTCCATGATCTGGCACCTCCCACAGTTTGGCAAGATTAACAAAAAAAAAAAAAAGTGCAGCAAGTCGTGTGATTTTGTCTTAGTTTTCATTACAACGTTGCTCTTTTTATTTTCATTTTTTTACCTAAGTTGCATCTTTAGTGTAAAGTTCATAAATCTTATATATGTTTTGGTGATGCACAATGCATTCTAGGGCGGGGAACAAGATGGTATCACTGTGACAGAGTTTAAGCTAAGAATCTTGGTGGAGGACGTTGTGTTTAACATACAATATTAAAATGAAAATATGTACTCTCTCTGACACAACAATCTTTATATTTTATTATTTCAAATGCTGGCTTGAAATAATAAAATTAAAGCTGGTTGTGTCAGACATAGTACATATTTCATTTCATTTTAATATTAAGCTAGGAATTTGAGCATGAAAAGTGTGTACATTTCACTGTTTTGGGTCAGAAATAACCTGTTACTGCATATAATCCTAAATATGGCTCAAAAGAAACCAGCAAGCAATGCAGGTGTTGATAGTGCTTGTAAGAACAAGCATATGCCATTATCCATGACACAAAAGCGGAACTGTGGCAGACACTGTACAAAGACATATCAGCATTTTCAGCTTCGTTTGTTTAAATCATTATTACTTTTCATTAAAATGAATTTAAACAATTTATTTTTTAAAGTTATTTTTTTTTATGTTCCCTCTCCTTCTTGTCTGATTCCAGTGTGTTAAAATTGTGTAATGCACTAACACTTTATTTTATGAAGTCCTGTGTAAGTTGTTTTGATACTGTCATATGCTGATCACCCATGGTTCAGAAAATTCCCTGGTCTGGCACTGGCCAGGTCCTGTGAGAGCCACATTAGGGAGGTGCAACCTGTAATTTTTATACCTAGGAACTAAAATATTCAGAATTATGAGAATTTTATTTCAAACCCTGACAATTATGCTTCACATTACTCCTGTACTACCTTTATGAAAATTGTTCATATAGTACTTTGGAACTGAGTAAGGATTGATAGGTTCTATTAATCCAATAATATTTTCTTTCTCAAACACTGACACTGCATGTTTTATGTTCTTCTCATATGTTTCCACATTGGCTTCATTCACTGTTTCCACAGCACCAGACATTACATGGATCCTAAAAAAATATTCAGTAACATTATTGATTCTGATATTTTTATTACATTAATATTGTACACATGCCATACCACACAAACAGAATTTTCCTTGAATGTTATCAAATATGTCTGTAGACTGGAAGACATAGCTTTGACATGACATGATGTATTGGCAGCTCTGGTATAATTTGAAAGTCTTCACTGGCCAAATTTAAGTATGTGATGGTCTGCAGTTTGGACAACCATGCATTAGACTAGTTTTTCTTGTACTGTGGCTTGCAAAATTTTTGGAGGTAAATAATCTACAGTATCTCTGGGAATTCACTGTAAACAGTGCTTAATGGTGTCTTTCTGTGTGCCAGATTCACAAAATATATGAGTGGTGCTATTCCAGTTTGTTCTAAAAACGTTATTTTCATGTACCTAGAGCCAATTGCATACCTTGGATATGCTGTCAGTCTAGCTTCTGAATAAATTTACTTGTGAAACATCATGTTTATCCCAAAGGGCCACATAAGGACAAGTGGGATACTGGAAAGAGTGAAAGGAGCGCATAAGATACATACTGTACCTATTCTGTAAAACGGGGACAATCCACAAACCATCAGTTTTACACGAGAAGCAAGAAGATGGGCATCTTGTACATATTACAAATGCTTTGAGGTAGGATATCCTGCAACTATCTTGGTTATTTTTGAAGATAAAGTTGTCACCTTGCTTATATATCATAGAGGAGCATTAACTGAATTACTTGTTATGCTTAAGTCAAATTAGCTCAAAGTGGCAATTAGCTCCTCTTTGCAAAACACAGGGATATCATTCTGACATCCTCAGGAGACTGGTTGTGGAGAGACAAATGCTGGGAACCACCAGACGAAATGATTCATTAATCTTATTAGGGAGTAAAAACTATTTAAGCTTCATCAATTTTCTTTCTTTATTGAAATATAATGCTAGGTGTGGAGAGATATAACTTTTTACTTGTCTGTAGTTTCTTTAAAGGCAGTGTCAGTAAGTCAAATGACATTGAATGGTTCGATGATAGTCGACAACAAACTGGAAAGAATGTGGATGGAAGGAGCCATGACCTATTTCAAAGTTCTGTGCTGGTATTTGCCTAGAGTGACTAAGAACAACCACAGACCTCAGTTGAAATAGTTGGTGTTTTGGCCAAGATTCAAACCAGACACTTCTGAATACAAATCAGAAGCACTGGCAAAGCCTAAAGGCATTGAATATTTTTATGTGCATATCTAATAAATTGCATGCAAAATCACCAAGTCAGTACCTAGGAATCCTACAAAAAGGTACAGTTCATGACAAAATTTTCAAAAAAATAAATTAAATACAAATTCATGTTAATGCCGAGATTGAAACTTTGTCCATTTCATGTACATGATGAATAAAAGTACTGCAACGTTCCACTAATCTGACTCAGACAGGACCAAATAGGTGCAAATTATTGCATATTCAGTTTTCATATTTACACTGTGCATCAATGACAAACACTTTATTATCCAACTAATGCACAATATATAATTTGTAGATACATTTAAAATTATAAAATATTTAAAAGTGATCCAACATGTTTCGGATCACAGAGGATCCATCATCAGGGAGCCTTGTACAGTGCTTGGCTAAAAATTACAAGAATGATTCTGTTGTGCATGTGTACACACATACATACAACAGGTCAGAATATGCTGCCATAACACCAACCTTGTCCATGTCAACGGACACGACAGAATCATTCTTGTAATTTTTAGCCAAGCACTGTACAAGGCTCCCTGATGATGGATCCTCTGTGATCTGAAACATGTTGGAATACTTATAAAAATTTTATAATTTTAATTGTACCTATAAATTATATATGGTGCATTAGTTGGATAATAAAGTGTTTAATTATTGCATAGTCATATTATCTGATGGTACGTGCATTGACCTCAGTTGTTATAAGTAATTTTTTGTTACTGTTCCTATACTTGAAATGCAGAACTAATCAGAGGAGTATTACATTTGGATATACTTTCATCTCCTGGTTCACGGTCATCATCAGTCTCTTCTTTCTTCATAGCAGAAGAAGATGACGGAGAAAGAGGAAAGGAGTCAAGAGATACCACAAAGGTTTATGTACAGACACTCTTGGAGGCCTTTTTGAACATGTCCCTGAGATCTAGCTGCATGTTTCATTGACGAAGCCTTCTTCTGGTATAAAGAACACTTTCTGGCTTGGGACTACTCTACTCAAGTGACACAGGATCAGGATTTCTGAATTGCAAAATGTCCGGTTTATGGAATGTGTCTGTATTGTCTTTGTGAACAGACGCATGAGTGAACTCATGAATGAATATCAACACAGAATGAACAGTGCTAATTTCAGAGTGTCACAATACATCAGCTAAGAATGTCCTCAATAAGCCATTACAAACATGTGAGTTACGTATAAAAATACTCCACACATGTTTATTGTAGTAATTCCTGCAGTATAGCAAAATGCGTTCAGTACTCTTTGCATTTAGCATCCTGACTTATCAGTACAAGGCTGTAGCACCTGAACATCAAAATGCAGCAAAAACAGTAATTTGTCTCACGTGCAACATGCTGTAAATTATTTTCTGCCAGCATGGAAATGAATCAAGTGGAACATTTAAAAATGCAAAAAAGCTGCCTACAGAAATGAGACTGTAAACAAACGCATTGCTGTTTTTCGTAAGAAGCATACACAGATGTCAGATGGGCTACAAAGAAAAGCCAGTCTTCATAATAAGCCATGAAGGTTACTCTCATCTCGCATCAACCTACTTACGAGTAACAGAATTTCTTTGGAACAGAGACAATTAATTTTAATTAAAGTTGATACAACTAACAGTGTCCTTTAATAATTCACAAATAAAAAAAGAACATAATGAATTCCACCACTAGAAAGATATATCTGCAGAACATATGAGAATTATTCATGGAATCCTGGTGTTCCTTTGGGACACAGTTTGGGAATAAGTGTCATAAGTCACCTATTGATATTCATAGTGCACACAGTACATACCTGGAGCACTGTAGTGCCTTTGCATATTTTACAGCTTGGTTAATACTATCAATGAATTTCTCTTCAGCTCCAGGAATTGCTGCAAATCCCAGTTCACCTTTGGTGACATCACCTGCAAGTGTGAAGCAGTGGTGTAAATCCATGTAATATGTGATGCTGGCCTACCACTAACTGTTGATTATTTCAAGATGCTGCTACTACTGGGGTTACTTGGTGTTTAACCAATTTAAGAAGAATTTTCAACAGAATGATTTATGGAACGAATGAAAAGCAACAAAGACAAGTAAAATCTATGGACTGGGGGTTGATAGTGTAACTGGCCAAGAGTTGGAACAAAAGAGTCCCAAAAAGGGCAGATTTTTCTCCTTTCCAAGACATCCACATCAGCAATAAGAGGTACCCTGCCAATTACGGGCATACCTGGGAGTCTCCCAGGGCGTAAAACAGTCATGACATCAAACTAATAACTCACTTACACTTATTAGTGTTGTAGCTAAGAATTCGTGCGGCTGTAACTCCAAAGTCTGCAAGGCTTCATTAAGGACAGGGACAAATTTTTCATTACATATAAAATCCATTTCAGTGCTGCGCTGTCTACAGTACCAACCACGGTAATTTGCCTGCGTTATACAACCTATGTGCAAATGTGGCCATACGTGTTTCAAATGATATGCGATTACGAAATTAATGTAACTAACAATTAAGTCTGGTTCCGCTAATACATCACATGTAAACATGATGAGGTTGGCTTACAAGTATATTCTTACCTACAAAGGCATTTATTAAGATCTGTTCAACATTTGCCTTTTTCTGCGCAGCAACAACTTCCTCCACAGAATGTACATACGGAAATGCACATTCCACAGCTCGAAAACCCACATCTTTTGCAAGCTGATATCGTTCCAGAAGTGACGATGTCTCTTGGAACATAAAGGATAAATTGGCACAAAATTTAAGTGGCATTTTGAACATGTATATTTATACTTGCGTACAAAATGCGGTTTACGTTCGGATACAGCTACTGACTACTGACAGCATTTACATCTGAACAAACGTATAAATGTTATTGATTCGTAAAGCTTAAACTATCGTTCAAACGTTCCCACTTATGCTTTCAAGCAAACACCCACGTACGTTATTACATAAAATAAACGACACGTAATTTATTGACACAATCATTTCCAGTTTCTTTATTTCATGTTGGCAGCACACTGTCTCCAATATCGCCAACTGTCGTCGCTACTGTCATTACCTGATACGCAGAACAAACACGTGTAGTACTACATTTGTAAAAAAGATGGCAGGAACCTACTGCGCCTCCGGCAACGGGTCTGTAAAAATGAAGTGCTGAGTTGATTGTGTTATTGCAAGTTTTTCTTCTTTACTGGGCGATCGTAAATCATGATTATAGTGGCTTATGGTTTTCTTCCGTTATTTCAGATTGCAGAAAAGTAGGGTAATGTGAGCTGTAACCAGGACAGTAAAGGAAATAAATCAGGAAAAACGAAAACAATTTTTTCGAATGTTATTATTTATTCCTCTTTTCTTCGTTTTTAAACATATATAGTGTCCTAGAGTGAGTCATGAATAAATACATTAAGATCCCGGTATTGGTAAAATAAAGATAATATAACGTACGAAGTGATTTGTTATTTATTGTTCGTCGTACACAACACTGTGGTGCAAAGTTAGGTTATACAACAATAAACAAAGCTACATGTTTCAACCCCATGGGGTCATCTTCAGGCTTATAAAATATGGTATCATACAAGGTACGTCTGTTGTTACTTGTTATTTATTGTCCGTCGTACACAACACTGTGGTGCACAACGGGATGGAAAAACCCTCAATTTAGTACGAAGTGATATTATGGGGCCAACTCAGTCTCCTTCTCAGTGGGTACCCGGATCTATTTCGTCTACGGTAAAACGGCCTGGGAGGTAAACGTACCAATTACCTACGTGTAATGTTGAGATTAAGAATAAGGGGGCTGTAAGGGATCTGTTCAAACAGTTCCCGCACTAATTGAATAAAATACAAACACCTTCTAGAGAAAATGTATAAACAATTTCTGGTTCGCAATAATTATATTCTGCATTAATACAACGATTTCAACGACGTTCATATTTGTCACAGAATTCCACATTAGAGTCTGAAACAAATCTACATCAGTCGCTTCATTGTTTTTTCTTATATTTTCTTTACCGATTCAGATTGACGTCATTTTCAATGAATATACTTTTTCGGGAACAGGAAAAAGCCTCCTGAAAAGAGGCCAAGGCTGTAGGGGGGGGGGGGGGGAGAAACCCCGGGTTTTGTTTTAAGGAAAAAGGTTGGGAAAAAAAACACAAAATATGCGGGAAAAAAAAAGTGGGGAAAAAACCCCTTTTTCTTAAACAAAAA
>Ga0123354_10021354_pt1 | contig 10199 bp, 13 predicted proteins | sample TergutLab28metaG_2_FD_97872 | JGI IMG/M metagenome (GOLD analysis project Ga0123354, IMG submission 97872) | Labiotermes labralis P4 segment gut microbial communities from Petit-Saut dam, French Guiana - Lab288 P4 | ecosystem: Host-associated > Arthropoda: Insects > Digestive system > Gut ...
CTATGTGGAACGCTATCAAATGCTTTCTGGTAATCAATCCAGGCTATACTTAAGTTCTTGTTTCTTCTCCTGCAGTCCTCATATATTGTCTTTGATATCATTAACTGATCCTTGCAACCTTTATTATTATTATTATTATTATTATTGTTGTTGTTGTTGTTCTCGTTGTTATTGCTATTATTAAGACAACTACAATGACTACAATGATTACGGTGGTGGCAGTGAAGGAGGCAAAGGAAGAAGACCAAGTGAGGTTGCTTTATATTACGGTTTACAACACTGACTAAACTGTACATTCTCACTCTAGTGGTTAAGAGGAGCAGACTGTTAACTGTTGTACCTGTATGCTTGATACAGGCTCCAGACAGCAGCTGCACAATACACACTTTCCCGCACACTTGCCACTTCTTTGTCAGTTGATAAAACAGGAAACATACCGGTGATAGAACTCTGGTACCTCAGAAGTTGCCGCTTCACTATGATTTAAACACAAAGGATTTATTCGTAACAATTCAGGATTATTTTTGGGTAAAGTATAATCAACATACAGAAACTACAGGGTATCCTACTTCTTGCACTAAATACCCAGTAACACACCAATAAACTGTAGTCTATTCTGGCCATACAATCATACTTGCATTATACAGGAATTTATACTAACGGAGAATGAAAACACACATGAGTCCTCATATGCCACTTGGCTATTACATAACAAGATAACTTAGTTTATACAAATATGATAAATTATTTAAAGGGCAACCATATTCTGCCACTGCTGAGTTTAAACTACATTTAAGATACTTTTTTCCCAAACACAATCAAGCTGATTACTCCTTAGAGCAGTGCATGTACATTTATGGGTATGAAAAGGTGCAGACACATTTTCCTTTACCCACACTTCATATCTGCTGCATATGCTTTATATTTCTGATGAAAGAATCATTCTTGAAGGTCATGCACACAGTAAGAAATGCTACTAATCATAAAGGTACGTTTCTAATAATCCTGCCCCATGCAGTAAAGACACTGTACTGACATTAATAAGTAACTACAATGTTAACACAGCTTACCCAGTCCATAGTAAATGTCAAGCTGCCGCACAGTATCTTCATAATTTGACAGTTTCAAGCTCATGTCTATCTCAATCTGGCACAAGCTGCCATGACGTAATGTTCTGAAATTAAAGAACAAAACTTGAGTTATATCAATAGGAGTGTATCAGGTTTACATTTGTATAATAATGTAATTACGTAAAAGTTCATCAAGACTTTAATTACATTATCAGGACTGTAAAGTGGCAAACAAGAAAATACACCTTGACATATAGCTTGGTAAGAAAATGGTAATTCAGAATAATTCTGGAATAAAAACACACACACACACAGCAGAAAAACTTTCTGTGAGATTTTTTTTACGTCTATGTAGGTTCACTGTCCACTCCTGTCACAAGCTACAGCACAGTCATAATTTCTCAGAATGTTATGGATGAATATATTCTCATACTTCATGCAGAATAAGAAAACATAGATGTGTACTTGCTTCATTCAGATACATATCAAGTGAAAACAAAATTACAAAACATCTTACTTAACAATGCTCATTACACCTCAGATGAAATTAGAAAATGTCACAATAACAACTGACTATGGAGTTACTTTCAATTCCTTGATTACATTGTCATAAACTTAACCAATTTTCATTTATTACTTTCAATTTTAATTGTATAATAAAAGGAAATGCTACCTTGGAACAGCCATTTTGTCCTTGAATATATAACAAATGAAACAAAATAAAACTTCAAGTTGTGGTGCAAGACATTCATTGAGGTTTGCTCTACTGGGAATTACTCCTCTTGGTAACAGTTCTCTTTAAAGCTTGGCATTGTTTCTAATGTAATGGCAGGGATCTAAAAATAGACACAGAAAGCACTGTTACTGTCTGAAAGCATTTAAAAACTAAGCAGGTATGGCAGACTGAAAGTGAACTAAAATTAGTGCAATACAGCAGAATAATTCAACTTCAGTTAGCACAACTCACTACCAACACCGCAAAATTAATTAACACATACTGCAACTACTAAAAAATAAGCTAAAAATGAGTTTCCTACACTAGAACCCCATGTATAAGAGTCCATGGAGTGGCAGGTATAACTGATAACAATTGTTTCCTTAATAATCATCCATTACCCCACAATATAAATAAGCAAATAAATATTGAATATGTACACATTTCCAGCCAGCTGGAGATAAATGAAGACACTTGAAGATGAATGACAAATATGAATTATACATCTGTACTAATAATGGCAGTGAGCGGTATCACATGATATTAAAATTATCTTGAAGAAAATGGATGGGATTTATCTGGCTCAGGATAAAGATATCGGAAGGATCTTGTGAACACAGCAATGAACCATCAGGTTCCATAAAATGTGGGGAATTTCTTGACCAGTTAAAGAACTACAGTAGTAGCCTCTCAACACAGAATCCGCTCCACGGAATTAGTTACTTAGTTAGCTGGATGGCTGGTTGGTTGGTCTGTTTATCAAACTCTCTCATTTTGGAATATCAAGTTTGGCTAAAAACTGCCAAACAAGTTGTACTGGGTGAGCAAATGTACTGGTGTGCTGTAGTTGCTGCCAATCCACGTAATGTCACTTTCAAAGCCATGTATGATACACTGCGTCCGAGAACAAAACTTGAAAACATAAAGGACTTAAAAGTCTAACCTTTTCAAGCATATTCTTGGTGAACAACACACTCACAATTGAGAAAACAATCAACATCTCTGTTAGCCTTTGTCAATCATGGTGAGAAAGTAAAAGTCCATTAGTTTCAGGGTCATAATCAAAGACCCAAGTTTCATTAGCTGTTTAGATATTTTTTTATGTTTTCATTAGATTCTGCACAGTCAAGCATTATCAACACCTACATAACAACAGCTAACCACCTGCTTTTGTGGTATCGGCAGTCACAAAATCATCTTTCATGAGATACGCCTCATTTCCAATATCTATGATTAAAATGGCCTGATATGAGCGCCTTTAAGTAATTACCATCCCTTCAGACATTCTGTGAATGTCGCTTCCATCACCTCATATAAATAAAGTGCCTGATACACTAATTAATCATTTATATTGGTTGATGGTAGTTAGAATGTCCATTACATTCCACCTTCAAAATAATGGAACCACTCAGGAACTCAACACACTGCACACCAGCACTGAAAACCCACACATTAGAATCATGCTCAGCTCATTTTATCTCAAAATTATTGCATGAACTCATAAATTTAACCAAAATCTTTCTGAACTTCTCATAAAATTGACTGCTTGCACATTGACCTGAAACCCCAGACACCGTGAAATAGATGAATGACAAAAGACTCTCATTAACAAACTGACCAAGTGAAACAATGAAATGAACTTTAAACATAACCAAACATGCAGTGTAATATTTGTATAAGGGCATGTTCCTCACAGCCGCATTATTGTGTTGCATTATTTGCTTAAAATATGAACTGTCTCACTACTTAATGATCAGTCCTTGTAGCCACATTCTCATCACATTTGGGTACATAGTATACAGCCCTGCAGTTAATGCACAATTAGTAAATAATATAGCATGACACACAAGACAGCTACTGTTTGAAACACGCTTCATTCTAACAATTCAGCTAGATACCATAAATGTACATAAGCCCTCATGTAAAGTACCTGTTACTCTTGTCAGATTTTAATGAAAATTTAATTTATTTTATGGATTTTTAAAAAATCCTCAAATATCAAACTTAATGAAAATCCATCCAGTGGGAGTTGTTCCATGCAGGTGGAAAGACACTGCAAGCCAATAGTTGCTTTTCACAATTTTTTGAACTTGCCTAGCAAAAGGTGCATGTAAATCATAACAGTACTGAGCTTCATGAGGTACCAGTAAAGACAGTTACTTAATTCATATTTCTTTCTTCTTCTTCCCACACAAGAGTCCTTGGTGGACCTTTGCCTCTTCCAGAATTGTCCACCACTGCTCTAGGTCCTGCAACTTACGTCTCCAGTTCCTCACACCCACGTTCCTTAGATCCTCCACAACTTACTCAGGCAACTTCAACTTAGGTTTTCCTACACACTGAGTACCTTCTAATTTAATTCATATTTAGAAGATCAAATTCCAGTCCCCGTATCTTGGTTAAAGATATCTTAAGCTTCTAATGGCTTTTAGAGACAAACAAAGGCTAAAGGTGGCACCTTTGCCATATTACCGTTTTGTCTCATTCTTCAGTTAGTAATGGAAATGTATGCAACTGTCAGCATTCCTTTTCAGGATTGCAATAAATAGGAACATTTTTAAGTCCAACAATCCCTAAAATCTGTCGGCATCATATTTGTAACTCACATAACACAGCACTGTGAGGGCTCAAAAAAACTGAAAAATTTGTAGACATCAGTACTGCCAGAGAACACCAGCAGTTATTTGCTGGTTACTAAGATGTTCCAGGATACTAATAACAATAATAAGCTGTTAAAACCCCAGCATATTATTTACTTGCTGCTGAATGACAATTCATTTCCTCTCAAGAGCAAAACTGATTTTTGTTATAATGGTCCACACAACAAATAGATGACAATTACACCTTAGCATATGTCCACTTAAATGCCAGTTTCCTGCTGTAGCCTGACCACTATCCCATTTAAGTGATTACTGCAGGGCAATGTTTTCTCTGCTGGACAAAAAGGTGTAAAATGTAATGGGACAACATCCCATTTGTCCACCAAAGATTTAAGCAGAGGCCTCCAATAATGGATAGACATGTATATTGTTATGTGCATAACTTAACGCAAGCATGTAAGGGCTATGAGATCTCATCACCCAATCACAAGCAACTACATAAATATTTATGGTATAATGTTGAATTTTCCTCACTGTTTTTAACATTTTTGACGTGATGATAATTCTGATAACAGGGTTTAAACATGTTACCAAATCGTAACTGTTAACATACAGAAGTGAAAGTGAAACAACAGTTCCATTTGTTACAATAATTGATGCACACAGCAGGATGTTACACCCCAACATAAAAATGAATAATGTGAACCCAGATGCATGCAGCTACAATTCTGCATATAAGGAAGGGAATATAACTATGTAAGACCAAACCTGCTGGCGACCCGTAGTTTGTATGGGAACGTAAAACATACCACACTCACCACCTGTGGCGGGCAATTGTGGAAACTTTGCACAATGCAGTGCACACTGTGGATGAACTGAATACCATCCTTCTTCTTAAGTTTTTGTGATGGTCACTGGTGCACAAGGATGGATGATCTCGCGTTTTTACTATCTCTTCTACAAATCATTCACCATTTCTCCACTATTCGTTATTTATATAACACAGCTCCTACGCAGTTACCACATAATGTTCAAGTACAGATGTTATAAACTAGCTCTCCATTATACGCATGTCTTGCCATAAATATGCTTGTACCAAGATAACTACTACATTATCGCCTGAGTATTCTTTTTGGGTACACTATAGAACTCTGTACAATTAATGAACTTTGCAACAAGTAACACAACACCTAAACCCGGCCAAGTACGCGTCCCGTATATTTAAAAATCGTGGACTCAACTTCTAACCATATAAAAGGCTACATTACACAATTTCAACGACGCAAGAACATCATATAAATTTCAATCCCAATTTAACATGTATCAAATACAACACTCAAACATTCTCGCACATCGCACGCATGTACTACACTAGAATTTGGGGCTACGAATTGCCAACGTAAACGGCGGGGAAGAAAGTAATCTTTGGCACAGACTGGAAACTCCCTGGAAACGTAAAATTACAGCGCCACAAGTGGCTGGAACGTCTGTGTGTAATCTGTGTGAATCTGCGCCATGCTCGTGGTGGGTTTTAGGCCAGTGTGCGAAACGGCTATCGTACGGGATACGCAGATGTTTCGTGTAATTATTTTCAAATAGATGCATTTATGTTGCAACGGGATGGGCCTGCGCCTGGGACATGCGCTCAATGTGACCCGTTGCGTAACCGTCTCTGACGATTGTTTTCCCGTGCTCGCTACGTTGACGCGCAGTTAAAGGCGAGGGCTTGTATTTTTGTTTCGCAGTGCTGCGATGTTTGTGCTCCTAGCCGGTGTACTGTGCTGTTATGACAAAATTGAGATTCCTCACAATGGACGACGAGAAATTAATAGAATGTGTAAGAACATATCCCGTTATTTACGACATGAGTCATCCCAAGCATTTGGACAACAATTACAAATCATCTTTGTGGAAGAAAATATCGGAGGAGATGAAAGAAAAAGGTACATAGAGTTTCATAATTTTATTTATTTTGTAATCTTAGTACACAAATCATCCATGTAGTGGGCCCCTGTCACCACGGCATGGCGCATCCTCCGGTTGCGGATAAAGGAACGGCCTCCGATAAGGAGGGTAGCTGCGAATAAATGGAATAAGCAGTCGCAGACAGCCGACAAGGGGTGGTCCTCCAGCTTGGGGGTTGGGCGAGGTGCTAACAACCCCTCCCTGTAAAACATTTATGTTAAGAAACACTCACATGAGGGATGATTCTTCTGATGACAAAACAATCGGGAGGTAAACTACTCCCCCAATCGGATCTCCGGCAGGGAGTCTGTCTAGGGAAAGCATCGCGCAACATACAAAGAGAGATGAAAACAGGTACTTAGAACTTCAGGAGTCTTTATAGGACAGGGTCCCTTAAGGCAGCAGCGAGGGAATTAGTGAGGTATAAATTAGATGTACTGGGTGTGTAGATGGGTGGATAATATTAGGATGGATCTCCAGGAGGTGGGATGGGCATATATGGACTGGATTGGGCTGCCCCATGATAGGGACAGGTGGCTGACGCTTGAGAGTGTGGTAATGAACCTCCGAGTTCCGTGAAATGCGGGGAATTTCTTGACTAGCTGCAAACCAGTTAGCTTCTCAAGAAGGACTCTGCACCATGCAGTAAGTAAGTAAGTACATATATCTTAAATTGTAAAACAATGACGTGAGATTTTTGTTTTCATTTACTTTCAATGAAGTTTACACGTTATTATCTGAAGGAACGATCCTACCAACTGGTGGAGAAAAGTAACCTTTACAAACTTCTCTAACTGCGAAGGCGTTATCTGTTGCTCTTCCTCCTTGAAGCGGTAAAGAATTTAAAATCTGTGCTGTACCCGAAGGCCCATCGGTAATTGTATTTGTTTCGTTTGCAGATTTATAATTTCGTTGTCTTATGAAATTGGGCAATACACACGCTGCCGAAATAATGTAGTCAACATTTTCAGGAGATGACTTCATAGTCCTTAAAAACATTCTAAATTTTTGGGCTACAGTACCAAAAGCATTTTCAGACACTCGTTGAGCACACGATAGCCAGATATTGAAGTATGTCATAAAATCAATCCCACTCAATTGAGGTCCAGGATATGGTCCAATTAAGTATGTTTTTAATGGAAAAGCTTCGTCTGACTATGACAAAAGGCGCTTCTATATTGGTCCCAGGTAGACAACTGTCCGGCGGTATATTCAGTCAACCGTTTTCCGTACGTTTACCGAGTGCTGAATGTGAAAGTATGCCACCATCACTGCTTCTTCCAAAAGAACCAACATCAATCATAATGAAGTTGTAATTAGCATCTACCAACGCAAGTAAGATAAAGAAGAAAGTTTTCTTGTAATTAAAATAAACTGAGCCACTGTTGGCAGGTGCTTCGATGTTAACATGCTTTCCATCCATGGCCCCTATACAATTCAGGAAATTCCAGATATTCCAAAAGTCTTTGGCAATAGCCTTCCATTGTTCTTCAGATGCTTCCGGCATCACTTCTTGCATGAGCGTGTTAACTATCACCCGGCATGTCTCACGTACGATCTGACATACAGTTGCATGGCCCAGTCTATAACTGTAGGATACAGTTTTAAAAGAATCTCCTGTCGCCAAATACCTGGAAGAACAAATATGTTTAGCCATATCAAAGTTTATAAATTAATATGAAATTAGTTTATTTTGTTTATTTATTGTTATGCTTATTGTTACAGATGTCTGATGCAAAAGACGAGATCGTTCAAGAAATCCTTCAACAGATGGAAGACCAAAAGTGGACAAGCGGCTGACTCAAATGTAAAGAAATATAAATACGAGGAGGTTTTGCGATTTTTGGAGCCTCATATTCATGAACGATACACCATCTCTAGTATAGAGCAACCTTCTGAGAATGACTCGGATATGGTGAATTCTCAGGTTATGGCATCTGCTGATGATGAGACGTGTGAAGAAATCATTGCAAGTAACAGGAATGCTGATATCCACCAACCTGAAAACCAACAAAAGAAGAGGGAGATCGTACTACTGAGACCGCTTCAAGTGCTTTGATAAAATATATAATTGAAAACAATAAAAAACAAAATGATTGTAAACATCCCATTGATGCCTTCATGGAAGGTTTAGCCCCTACTCTGAAAAACCTTCCACCTTACTATCAACACTTGGCAAAAGGAAAAATATTTCCAGTTGTGCAAGAATTAGAATGTCAAACACTTTTCTGCTCACCTGCTACAGCACACTCTAGTCGTGACTCTTGGGACGACCCGCAACAACTTTACACACTCTGCTGCCGATGGACACTTCGTCCCCAGCAAAGGAAATTGCTGACTTTAATATTACTGTTTAACACCCCAGCAACCTTCTACACTTGCTTCATACTCTGAGAACTCATACACATGCCAATTAGATGACTTGGGTTTTGATAATGTTGTGTGTAATGATTCAGTTTGCCTTGCAACTTCTTTAATATTAACATGAATGTTTTCTTAAAATTACATTTCTATTAAATTTTTTTTTCATTAACATAATACATTATTTTTCAACTTACCTTATGCATACTGCCAATCTTTCCTTAGGTGATATAGGCTTTTGAAATCTTGTTCATTTTTGTATAAGTAAAGGGCCCACTTTCTTGAGTAGAGCAAAAAAACATTCTCTGTTCATCCTAAAATACCCATAAAATTTCACTTCGTCTTCAATCAGTTTTGTAAAGAGTGACAAATTCTCCTTTTTCTTTCTGCACCTTCTTCTTCGTCTAGAGCTACAGCGATTGCTGCTAATTCAAGTAATTTTAAATCCATCATCACTTCATTAATTAACGTAACAACTTGGCATATAACGTTTTCACAATGAACACTACTGTATGACTGAGTAGTACGTGTCGTGCCTGCCCACAGCTGGCCTGTTATAGCATACATACAAAAGTCGTGACGGGCTCGGTGTAACTTCGCTCCCATATCGCACACATCACATTCTAACAAATCTAGCCTTCTTCATCTACGCAGCCATACATCTGTAAAACAGCCTCCTGCTCTACCACCCCCACTACTCATAATGGCAATCTCAATACATACCACCCCCTCTTGCTGATGGGGTAAAGCTACCTGAATGCAACAAACACCTTTCACCCCCATGGTACACAGGTTATGAATGATGGCAAGGTGCGTTCTTGGATGCATCATCAGAGCGCAGTGTGTAAGCAACAACACCCACCCTTACCTTCCAGTAAATACTGATGATTGCAGGAGTTCCGCTTTGATAAACTTGTCCCAATTCTCTTGTGATTTCTGGCGTAGTGCACTTAAAAACAGCATGCTGCCAAGGGAGGTGTGGCACAGTAACACATCCTGTCATAAGCATGGTAAAGGTAAACTTCACCCTAGAACAGGCCACAAAGGCCCATAGGGGGAGTAGAGGAATGGCTCTTTCTTTAACCTTGGCACTAGTTGGGGTGGGTGGTCAATTCTTTACCCCCGGGAAGGACCCAGTAACCATTGTATAGGAGGTTGGGTAGGCCCCAGGGCCATTAAAGGTAAAGCAATCCCATTATAGGCCTGGACAGGCCCTAAGGGTTCCAGAAGTTTGAGTCCCCAAGATTTCAAGACAATTGGCACATGAAGGTGGTAAGGTTGTCAGCCCTACACACTGGCCGCCTTTACCCCCAGGAGATATTCCTGGTACTCAGTTCTGTTGGGAGGCTGAGTAAACCCCAGGGCTGTAGTGCAGCTGGAAGGATTGTCGATGAAAAATTCCCAATGACACCATCGGGAATCGAACCCGTGGCCTTCGGCTTGTAGAGCAGTGCCTCAACCAACTGCATCAGTTTAAAAATACAATGC
>Ga0123354_10021356_pt1 | contig 10199 bp, 7 predicted proteins | sample TergutLab28metaG_2_FD_97872 | JGI IMG/M metagenome (GOLD analysis project Ga0123354, IMG submission 97872) | Labiotermes labralis P4 segment gut microbial communities from Petit-Saut dam, French Guiana - Lab288 P4 | ecosystem: Host-associated > Arthropoda: Insects > Digestive system > Gut ...
GTGAAATGCGGGGAATTTCTTGACTAGCTGCAAACCAGTTAGCTTCTCAAGAAGGACTCTGCACCATGGAGTAAGTAAGTAAGTAAGTAAGTAAGTAAGTATTGATGTTATGTTGTTTAACACCCTGTGTACGTCATGGACACTGGTGAAGGTGAAATTGTCTTTTGGCCTGAGTCCTATCTGATGGGAAATGTAGAGCATCCATGGTTTGATTCACAGCAAGAGCAATGTACTTGTATTTTTCGCATCTCCGAAGTGCCCACGCCATTCCTGGTTTCCATTGCATCTTACTGGATGCGTTCAGTGGCGTTTTCCCCAGGAGTACAGCAGCCAGGGGCGTGAAGTTAACACCCACATCTATCTAGTATCAAGGTTAAAAATGGACAGAGCTGTACTTCCATTTCCCCATATGCCTTCATGATGTGCACAGGGACAACTTTGCTTTCTTACTTTCTGCATTCCTATAATAATTTGTTTAATTTAAATTCCTATGACTAAAAGTCAAATTTGAAAGTGGCCAGCAGGTGGTTTCGGCCTGTTTGTTCATTCATTCATTAAAGTGCTGTAGGAGAATAGATTTTCATATTACAAGATCCATTCACTTTAAAACTATGTACAGTCAGGACGCTCATTTACTTTTCTAGGGTTGCCATCTGATCTAAGTTTTCCACGTTGTTCTTTATTCTGCCTAATTAATGCTAGTATCATATCTCAAATTAAAGCGTGAGCCATTTCCTTTTAAGTATTTTATCCTCTCGTAATCCTGACTCATTTTCGTGACTGACCGGATGCTATCTGTTTGCTGTTTTCTGGAGGCCCCGCTTTCCATTATCATTCCAGATTCTCTCCGGTGAGGTTTTTTACACCCGGTTTTCCAGCAGGTGGTGTAACATTACCTTACATTACAGGACAGTTATTCATTTCTATATTCTCTGTTCGTTCACAATCGTCCCTCCATTTCAAACGAAAATTCTTCGTATGTCACGCACCTATTAACATCTTTCATTGTTCGTGCTCACAGACTCTGTCACTCGCCGTGAGTTTACAGCTAGTGTCTGTATTCAAGTTTGAAATGAAAGTTTTTTTCAGGATATTTTATGCACGTGACGTCTTGTGTCGTCAGGAGCTGCTACTCACAGCACAGTAAGGTGCATTTATTTGCACTCGATTACAACATGGTTCTAGGGAGCCTCCTCATACCATTAATTGGTTTTGATTGTACAAGTTAAACCTGACATGGAGAAAATTAGATGTAATTTTATCATAATTAAAAGCATACTAATTTTCATTTGGCACAGGATGAATAAGAATCGAAAGGGTTAGTTTGTGGGTGTAGCACGGACTTTTTGCGCACAATTTGGTGACTAATTCTTTTTTAAATGACCACATTTTTCATCATCTTTCGGTCGGTGAATGCATGAACGCTATTACCAGTGGGTATATAATTCCTTTCGACACAGCTGTGTATTAATATTGCTGGCAGTCCTGATAAATGTAATGGTGACATGTGTCTACCCACATTTGAGGTATTCTTCACATAAAATAAATCCCAATTGCAGGCCAGTTGTATTTTATTTTATGTGAATATTGGCCTGAAGATGGTTTCAGATGTGAGTAGAAATATGTCACCATTACATCGATGAGGACTGCGAGCAGTATTAATCAACAGCCGTGTCGACGGCAGTTACGTACCCATTTGTATTATTGTAATTCACAATGGGATGTCTAAGTTAAAATCGATGAACATTAGTTTGGCCTGGTTCATGCCGTATTTTTCTTCATGTGTGGCAACAAATATTATTATAAAATGTAGAACCATTATCAAAAGTGATGCTAGGTGTTCTTTTTGTGGTAATTGAAACATTGTACTTCGAAATATTGGAAAACTGGCACACGTAATATGTTCTTGTGGTTTCACATGACCAGTGTATATTGGCAGTAAATTGAATATATGGTGATATAACTCGCTAATTGAATATAAGGTGATGTAACTCGCAAATTGAATATATGGTGATGTAACTCGCTAATTGAATATATGGTGATATAATTCGCAAATTGAATGTATGGTGATATAGCTCACAAATTGAATATATGGTGATATAACTTGCAAATTGAATATATGGTGATATAACTTGCTAATTAAATATATGGTGATATAGCTCGCAAATTGAATATATGGTGATATAACTCGCTAATTGAATACATGGTGATATAACTCACAAATTGAATACATGGTGATAATATGGTGATATAACTTGCTAATTGAATATATGGTGATATAGCTCGCAAATTGAATATATGGTGATATAACTCGCTAATTGAATACATGGTGATATAACTCACAAATTGAATATATGGTGATATAACTCACAAATTGAATATATGGTGATATAACTTGCTAATTGAATATATGGTGATATAACTCACAAATTGAATATATGGTGATATAACTTGCTAATTTAAACTTCTAACCAGACTCTTTAAAAAGTTTGTGGACAGTTAAGATTGGGAATTGTTTGAACATTTCAGAGATAACAGTTCTGATATCTTGCTGTGACATAATTTTAGTTTTGGTTTGTATTGCAATTATATTCTTCTTCTTCCATTGGCACTACAGCCCACTGTGGGCTTTGGACTGTCAAACAATGTCCTTCCATTTTTTCCTATCTGCCACCAACTCTTTCCATCTTCTCACTCCCAGCACTTGAAGATCTCTTTCTACTTCCTCTTTCCATCTTTTCCTGGGTCTTCCCCTTCTTCTCGTCCCTTCCAGTTCTCGAGTGAAGATCTTTTTGGCCCTCCTATCCTCCTCCATTCTCTCTAGGTGACCTAACCAGCTTATCCTTATTGCAATAATATTGGTTTTCCTTATTATAAGACTGTGTTTTGGGCTGTAATTTTTTTTTATTTTTTGATACTGCAGTTGTCTTGAGTGTTCATGTATTTTAACTGAAGGAATTTGGTTACAGGATGTGTGGCTGTCCCCCAATCAAGAAGTTGCAGTAATACTAATTCTGCTACACATTTTCAAAAACAAATGAGGTAAGATTCCTTGCCTCTTCAAGTTGAACGTAATTTATTGATACTTAACGTGTAGGATACAAAACCTACACATTAAAATTTTCATGTCTGTAAAGAGAATATGATCTGTTTTCAGTGTAAATATGGAATCGTACACTGGACCTCCCAACTTGAGTAGAATGCCAACCTCTGTCAATTCTTTTTTGCAAGACATCATATCTAATGCTTTCATGCCTCCGTCAGGTGAGTTACAACTATTCTCAGAGGAACGGTACTGAAGGATGACACAAATTTGGCGTTCTGTGTCATTCCTGTAACTGTTTGTTTCGGATTTTGAGAGTAATTCTCTCGAAAGATGCACGCTGAAATGAAAACGATGGTAAAGTTGCATCCATGCCTAAGCACCAAGTCATGTAGGTGTGTAGGGATGTATAAATATAGAATGTAATGTCAGTCAAACACAACAAAACTTTATTATGTTTATTATTGTATTAGGGTAACATGTTTCGATTCTTATAGAATCATCATCAGGTCCTTCTAAGAATACAGATCCTTACTTAGCAATGTGCTGCAACATGTTTCGATTCATACAGAATCATCCTCAGGCCCTTCTAAGAATACAGATCCTTACCACAACATTTTAGTAGCTTGGATCTATTATTCTTATAGAGACTGATGGTTTTTAGCTTGACTGGCTACGAATTTAATGTCTGCCATCCCAAAGTGTTTAACACATATATAAATATACAATGATATATCAGTCAGACAGGCCAGAATGTTATTATGTTTATTATTGTATTAGGGCAACATGTTTCGATTCTTACAGAATCATCCTCAGGCCCTTCTAAGAATACAGATCCTTACCACAGCATTTTAGTAGCTTGGATCTATTATTCTTATAGAGACTGATGGTTTTTAGCTTGACTGGCTACGAATTTAATGTCTGCCATCCCGAAGTGTTTAACACATATATAAATATACAATGATGTATCAGTCAAACACAACAAAACTTTACTATGTTTATTATTGTATTAGGGCAGCATGTTTTGATTCTTATAGAATCATCCTCAGGTCCTTCTAAGAATACAGATCCTTACTTAGCAATGTTTAAAATGCGCTGTGGGATCCAACCACTTAGCACTGGAGATAGGAGCCTAAACATTCGTCAAGAATATAATATCAACGTAGGGACGATATCACTAAACAAGCACAACATTATTGCATAATGTTATTGACCCATTACATATGGTGTGTCTTCAAAACAAATCTGCATAATTGCAAGCAGCTGGTGGAAGTTGATTTGCTTTGTACACAAATACAGTGACTTTGTGTTAGTTTATGTTGGGTGGGGTAGAATGACCTTACGGTTTTTGAAAGGAAAGGACTATTGGAAATAAAAAATTCAATTTATTAGCAGTCATTCATGACTCGGTGGAAAATAACTCTAACCGTCAGCAGATGGACGTGAGATCTTCATTGCCACCTCTGCATTGTTGCATTCGACGGAGGCATCATATGTTACAGCTAGTTGTTAGGGATCCGTCACGACACTGCTGTGTAGTGTTTTATGTTACCAGTGCTGGTGGACAGTACATGTCTAACACACTTTCGCCTTCAGGAAAATTTTGCTGCGAAAGATGACCGGCCAACTTGCGCACCAAGCTTTTGGCAACAGATTTTTTTATGTTGAACTTCCCAAAGGCCAAAATGTATGGAAACATACCGTCTACCAGCATCTCTGCATTGTAGGTGCATTTGCAAAATGATGAAAAGCGACTGTTAGCTTCGTCATACCCGTCCGTTATTCTGCGTGGAACAGCTCGGCTCCCGCTGGGTGTGTTTTTGTGAAATTTGATATTTGGGTGTTTTTTTGAGAATCTGTCGATAAAGTTACGGTTCCATTACAGTCTGATTTGTTGACGAAGACCAGTATGCATTTTTCGTTGTATCTCGTATGTTTTTGGAATGAGAAATGTCTCAGGCAAAAGTTGTAGAGAAAATCAAAACAGACTTTTATGTTCAATTTTATTTATCGTGCCGTTTTTGAGATGTGGAAAATTATTGTAGAGCCAGACAGGTCACAGATGAAATTATGGTTTATGCACTTTTCATGATGGATACCTAAGGCACCAAACACACACTCAGAATATGTGATACTGCTTTTCTGATGCAGTAGGGGCTGCGTGAACGCATCTCATTGTTACATTATGCGTACATCGCCAGTCTTGTTTAGCAGCAACTTAATTAGTGTATTCAAGCAATGCCTAACAACTTGCTTAAACATGTGATGGCCTCTCTGCCAGGTTGAATACTGGAGTGCACAGGCAATTTCTGTGGTGAATACGGTGATTGTGTCACCAATTTATGTAATGCCCAAGCCGAGCGGTAAGTTTGGGCGACCCTACTGTGGCTATTAAGCGGCCTATCCTGGAATTCCCACAGGAACAGGGAATAGGCGGTAGCGATAGCCAGTCGGAGGCTTCGTGATTAACTAGATATTGCTAGGGGGTGGAGGACACCTTTGGGTTCAGTGAGCGAAGAACCGCTTAACAAACTTAACTATGAATTCTATTGTCTACTATAAACACGTTAATATACATGTAAGTTATACAAGTCCGAAACAGGTTGCTTAAGTTCCTTGGTTACGCTGAATATTCTGTTACAGAATTATAATTCAATTAACCGTCATGCCACTATTCAATCCCAATCAGTAATCGTACAATTTTGAAAAGTATTTAGTTTCCGAAAGTGACTCGGTAAACAAACAATTTGAATAAACAGTAATGGAGCCCACCTGAAAAATGGTGTTTTCCAATGCTGATGGTTCCACTTAATTTTCCATTGAGTCAAGAATATGTGTACGTATGTACTAATAAAGTGCACCTTCTCTTACGTTACTTTCACTTCAAAAACCAGTAGGTAATTGTGCTCCACTTTGTATACGATATCAGAGCATTTTACTGTATTTTGAGACAGAAGACTTGTGGGGGGTCATAGGTCAGTAACCAATACTATTGTGTGCTTTCTTCTCTTTCTTGTCCTAGTCGTTATATTATGTGTTGTTGCTTCTTCTGCATTATTTTGCTTTTATACAGGTCTGTTACGAGAAGTTTGTGCCACCATCCCGTGATCGTCCCTCTTCGATTTCCCATCATCTGTCCGCTTCTTCTGTCTTGAACAAACCTGACATTTTAGATTGCCCCATACTTGTCTGTTGTTTGAAAATTGTAATTCTAATGACCTTCTCTGTGTCCTTGTTCTGTCAGGTCTTTTTCACATGGTCAAGTAACTGGAGTCGTTCTCTTCCACGCGGATGAATTTCCGATTCGAGTGTCTTCTCTAAAGATGCTCTTTCTAATTTTCTCCGCTCTTGCGGTTCTCTCAGTACGGTGCTTCTTAGAAATTTCATGTCTGTTGGTTAACGGTTGCATTTGTTTCTCATTGTAAGTGTCTTTTTTTTTGGTGTTGGATATTAACCCTTAACCTGCTAATGTGGAAAATAAGGTGAGCTCCTAATAATGCCAGCAGATGGCAGATGGGATTTAACTTGGTGTTTGAAGGGTTAATAGTCGTTTAGAGGAGGGGTTGGCAAACTTCGGCCCCCAGGCTGCATCTGGCCCTCGGCTTCATTCTGTCCTGCCTGCCGACAGGATAACACCTTCCTGAATCAATAGTTCATATCGTATAACATAAAACACACTGGAGAATAGAGTTAAATTTACATTGTTTGGACTCTTAAGAGTTACGAAGTTTTTGTCCTTACAGTGTTGTAACAGCGTAACAGTGTGGTAGCTTTATCAATTTCTTTTTTTTTTTTAGTTAATCTGTTATCACTGAGGATCATTCAGTTGTAGAGATATACTGTTTATTTAAGTGGCTTTTACAGGTGAGGTGAAAAGAAATGGAGGAATCTTGTTACAGATAATTATCATCTGATGAGCATTGACAGTCGGTTTTGATGATGTAGAACGCTAACTCTGAACCCACGTTAAGCGTAATGTTGTCTCAAAACAAAATCCGTGCTTCTTGCTGATTCCTCCAAAAAATCTGATTGCACATAATTGTATTCTGCAGTATGTGTATTCTGATATGTTAAACAGTGCAGATGTTGTTTTCTGTTCTTGTATATATGATTTTGCCATGTCCTGTTGGCCTGCGAAGTCTGGCCTGTCTCTGAAAATGTTTGCCAACCCTTGGTCTAAAGAATATGCCCTACTTTGTACACATTTGTTTTGCATTGGTTTGGGAACTTTCTGGTCTGTAATATGTATTTTATAATTTGCTACAGCTTGGAAAGTTTTGGTTCGTCTGTTGATTTCACAGTCAGTTTTCTCTTCCAACTTTTATTTCATTTTCCAAATAAATGTGATAAGAATTTTATTTATAACATAACATTGTGACACATTAGCATAATGTTTATTCCCTCAGCTAGCCTCTTCCAGGTCCTGCTGGTGACCAGGAAGAGGTGGAAGTCCACCTCTTCCTGGCCACCAGCAGGCAGCATCACCAGTGCTTTATACCACAAGCCGTAAACACAGTCTAGTGTTCCTGAGGATGGGTGAAATTATCGCCCGAAACATTTTGAGCTGATTGAAATTTTTAATAAATGTATTATTGTTGCCTCTATTTGGCTGTTTATATTATTCCATAAAATTTAATTTGGTAATGAGATTTTACTTGCAGTATAAGGATGCTTTAGACGAACATTCAATACATTAGCAGCGTACAGTATTGGCAAATCTTGTGCATTCCATTGCTGTGAAATATTTCTCAATTTTTGTTTGAACTTTTTATTTTCTGTGACTTTTTTTCATTGTTCTCTTCAGAGTACTGCCAGATTTTTTTTTCAACACCAATTTGAGCCTCTGTAGCAGTAATTTTTTTGTAGACTTACACATTTCACTCTGTTTATTTGTTGTGAATCTGATGCAGGCGGACAGTAGAGTGTATCTACTTCATGGACATGTCGTTTTCTGTGCATCACACTGGTGATGCTGTCATGTCTGTAAGGCTGCATTTGCATCCTCTTTGTTGAACTTCTTGTTGAACTTTGTTGAACTTTTTCCTGTGGTTGGGGTGTACTGTGTCGGCAGTTACATGTGTGGAATGTGTCATAGTTAACAAATTTGATATATATCTGCTAACTGCAATTGGGTTGACACCCGGTGGCAGCAGTACAGTACACATGTACACACAGACAACACACGGAACAACACAATAAAACAGAATACCTAGAACGGAACATACATAACAGTAAGGGTACATAAACATAACAATAAATACACAACATAGCAATAAGAATACATAATATAACAATATGAATGTGTAACATGACAATAAGAATACATAAAATAACAATAAGAATACATAAAATAACAATAAGAATACATAACATAACAACAAGAATATATAAAATAACAATAAGAATACATAAATATAACAATAAGAATACATAAAATAACAATAAAAATACATAAACATAACAATAAGAATATATAAAATAACAATAAGAATACATAAAATAACAATAAGAATACATAAATAAAACAATAAGAACACATAAAATAACAATAAGAATACATAACATAACAATAAGTATATATAAAATAACAATAAGGCTACATAAACATTACAATAAGAATACATAAAATAACAATAAAAATACATAAATAAAACAATAAGAATACATAAAATAACAATAAGAATACATAACGTAACAATAAGAATACATAAAATAACAAGAGCACATTAATTAAACAAATAGAATACATAAAATAACAATAAGAATACATAAATAAAACAATAAGAATACATAAAATAACAATAACAATACATAACATAACAGTAAGAATACATAAACATAACATTAAGATTACATAAATTAACAATAAGAGTACATAAATAAAACAATAAGAATACATAAAATAACAATAAGAATACATAACAATAAGAATATATAAAATAACAATAAGAATACATAAATAAAACAATAAGAATACATAAAATAACAAGAAGAATACATAAATAAAACAATAAGAATACATAAAATAACAATAAGAATACATAAACATAACAATAAGAATACATAAAATAATAGTAAGAATACATAAACATAACAATAAGAATACATAAATAAAACAATAAGAATACATAAAATAACAATAACAATACATAACATAACAATAAGAATACATAAACATAACAATAAGAATACATAAAATAACAATAAGAATACATAAACATAACAATTAGAATATATAAAATAACAATAAGAATACATAAAATAACATTAAGAATATATAATATAACAATAAGAATACATAAAATAACAATAAGAATACATAACAATAAGAATATATGAAATAACAATAAGAATACATAAAATAACAATAAGAATACATAATTTACATAATTACATATACGAAACTACAAATTTACTGTATGGTATTTTTAACCTCCCTAGTAGAAGTGGCATTAATAGACATGAAACAATTTATGGATAGTATAGTGATTAATCGGATTCACAATATTAGTACATTCGAACACCAATGTAGCACCTCCCTGGCATAGTGCCATTGTCACGTTCATGGAGTTTTTTGATTTACTGTCTTTCTGGGTTTGCCACCACCATACATATATTTACTTACTTACTTACTCACTTACTCCATGGTGCAGAGTCCTTCTTGAGAAGCTAACTGGTTTGCAGCTAGTCAAGAAATTCCCTTCATTTCACGGAACCTGAAGGTTCATTACCGCACTCAAGCGTCAGCCACCTGTCTCTATCCTGGGCCAGCCCAATCCAGTCCATATACCCACATCCCACTTCCTGGAGATCCATCCTAATATTATCCACCCATCTACGCCTAGGTCTCCCCTGTGGTCTCTTTCCCTTCGGTTTCCCCACCAAGACCCTATACACCCCCGTCTCCTCACCCATACACACCACATGCCCAGCCCATCTCGTTCTTCTTGATTTTATCACCCGCACAATATTGGGTGAAGGGTACAAATCATTTAGCTCCTTGTTATGCAATCTCTTTTATTCCCCCGTTACATCTTCCCTCCTAGGTCCAAATATTCTCCTCAACACCATGTTCTCAAACACCCTCAGCTTCCTTTCCTCCCGCAATGTCAGCGACCAAGTTTCACACCCATACAAAACAACAGGCAAAATTATA
>Ga0123354_10021357_pt1 | contig 10198 bp, 3 predicted proteins | sample TergutLab28metaG_2_FD_97872 | JGI IMG/M metagenome (GOLD analysis project Ga0123354, IMG submission 97872) | Labiotermes labralis P4 segment gut microbial communities from Petit-Saut dam, French Guiana - Lab288 P4 | ecosystem: Host-associated > Arthropoda: Insects > Digestive system > Gut ...
ATCCATCTTCAGGAGCTTGCGACTACTTGTTGCGTTGTGTAGGCTGACTTGAGGCGTGCTGGTGTTATGTAGCGGGATTGGCTGTTGGTGATGTGGTATCCGAGTGTAGGCTGAACCACTACTCAGCCTGCACTCGGATACCACATCACCAACAGCCAATTCCGCTACATAACACCAACACGCCTCAAGTCAGCACATTACAGCCTACACAATAACGCACCAAGTAGTCGCAAGCTCCTGAAGATGGATGTATTAACATTCGAAACATGTTGAGCAGTAAATTGACATAATAAAGCAAGTGTCATCAAGTTGGTCAACCTTTATTCAAATATCAAGATGATGCACGGTCCAATACGCATAAGTCTGTTTAATAGTAATGACAGATATATTAGAATGACGTTAGTGTATCCACCTCGAAATTTAAAAAAAAAAGTGTTGTACTGACAAGGTTGACAATAAGAATCATAAGAATGTGATATCCTAATGAGACATGCAGATACTGAACGAGACCTGCAACAACACTTGCAAGGTCCTCAGCCCTTGACGATCCGGTGCAAGACGCAGTCGGAGAGCAGCAGACGCAGCGTACCCATACACATCAACGTGCAATGGAATCTGAGAAATAGATTTTGTTTCTCATAGTGATGCACTTGGACGTGCAACCGACGTGTCCCTTATCTAACAAATTCATGTTGCTTACTTCCGTTGGAGGTAGTGGTTATTATACCTGGATTTAAGGTCTTGGATTTTTGGGCGTTCTGTTTGTTTTTACTGAAAAAACAATTGTCATGTTGCCAAAGATATCTCACAAAGAGGAATGGTTCTTAAAATTACAATGCATCTTTTGGGGAAAAAGAACAGTATTTTTTTTTATCTGACATCCTCATATTGTGTTACTCAGGAAAACTCTTCATATAAATAGGAAATCAGAAAACGTAGCTTGATTTAGAAAGCCCAAACATGAGATGTATGGTACGTAATTTCGATTTTTAAATCTTAGGCGGTTACTCCGGACATAATAAATAGTTCTCTTATAATCACTTAAAATTAGTCAAGTTCATTCAGAATATTTACAGGAGTGAAATTAAATTACGCTTTACTACTACCTATACAAACAATTTTCGGAAAACTTAAATTCTGTAGTTTAAGCCTATCTTTCCATACATAGGAAAGTCAGCTGACACGACGACCGAACCGAATATAAATTTAAAACTCAGCCGTTATTAGTAGTGGTAGGAGTGGTTCGGAAGGTTTGGGGTTCAAATCCCTGCTCGGAGATTGTATATGCTAATAAACTAAAATTAAGTTTTCCATGTTTGTGCCAAGAAGGCTAAACGAGGAGTGGAGTTACAGCTCTGTCCGTTGTTTACCTCGGCAGTAGATGGAGGTGGGTTGTCAAATTCACGCTCTAGCCCTCTTACCTCCGTGAAACAAAACAGGTACGCGCTAAATAGGAGGCTGTGTGAGGCCCACCAGCAATTGTTTTGGAGAACAGAAAACCACTTGTCCCTTCCGGAATTCGAACCCCGAATCGTACAGTCCGTATCCTAGTCAATACATCTATTACGATATTCCAGCTGTCTTAAATGCCGAACTAATAGCTTAAATTATGCCTCGAGCATTTCTTGCTACATTCCTTCGAACTGATAATTCGCTTAATATGTTATCAATGACACAATACATTCTTGGTAACTAAAAACGGTGTTCAATGAATCATAAATAAATAAATTATAAAGAAGTAAGACGACCGATTTGCAGTTTTCGTATCAAATGTATAACCCTTTCTTTCTGCAGGTGTCAGAACGTTACCCTGATGATGAAGACCGTGTAGGTCTCCGAAACTCGTTTGTACGCAGTCTCATGAGGCTGCCGGTTCGCGAGAATGTAATTGAATTTCTTCCCTGTGAAACCTTCAAGACATATATTTAAAGGGCTCCTGCTAGCTTGATGGAAGGCATCACGATATGCTAAGGAATATACTAAAATATTATTATATACGTCAGCACAACTACTTTATTATAAGAAGCTACATGTTTCGACCTTTTAAACGGCCATCTTCAGGCCTTCTAACCGATTCTATCAACAGATGCTGTGTACATGTTGGGATCCCAATATGTTTACATCGATAAATTACATAAAATCTGGCAGGTCAGTTACTGACCTGCCAGATTTATCGATGTAAATACTCGTATATTGGAATCCCAACATGTACAGCATCTGTTGACGCAATTTGTTAGACGGTCTGAAGATGGCCGTTTAAAAGGTCGAAATATGTAGCCTCGTATAATAAAATAGTTGTGGTGACGTATATCAATTAATATTTTAGCTCCTGCTAGGTTGACCTGTGTGTGTGTGTGTGTGTGTGTGTGTGTGTGTGTGTGTGTGTGGTCTATTTCACAAGAGTAACATCTGTAGGAATTTGTGTCAACGGAGTTGCTGATGGGACAGGATTCCTCTATCCTTATAAACGTACTCAAAGCAGTAAACCTAACAGAAATACGAGTTTTTAACTGTAGATTTCAGACCGGAGGAATTCTGAGAATATTTGTTACAAATAAGTCGAAGAAGAAAAGAAATGTACAAAAATGACGGCGTCTGATCGTCTGAAACTAACCTACTGAAATTTGTAAACGTCTGTGAGAATCAACCAAAACTCTTTCTGTCATTCTTGCTCCATGAATTATTAGCTTACTCAGCTGGTCAGCATGTTCTCCGCCTCATTTTGTGATGTTCGTCAGAGGGTGCACAAAATATCTTAATTGGATTTTATACAGAGAAAAAAAATCCGCTAAAAATTTCACACTTTGCGATTCTAAGATCCACAATGATATTATCCTCGTACCTACGGCAAACTGGGATAGCTCAGGCAATAAGTGTCTCGCTAGGGACTGGAAAACCGAGGTTCGATTTTCAGTAAAATATAAAGGGTAAAGCAATCCCTGTACAGGCCTGGACAGGCCCTGAGGTTTCCAGTAGGTTGAGGTTCCTAAATTTAAAGACAATCGGCACATGAAGGTGGTAAGGTTGTCAGCCCTATGCACTGGTCGCCTTTACCCCCAAGGAAAGGTATGGGTAAAAATTCTGCCACCACCACTTCCAAAGAGGCTGTGGAGCCCTTCAAACCTTGTAGTCAGTAGACACCGAGATTTCTTATCCCAGAGCTGCAGCGAGAGGAGGGTGACAGTGTCAGGATAAGCAGTGCTTGGAATTACACGTCTGTATATGTCAAAGACACTGATCTTAAGCGACGGACATCGTGCATGTCAGGTCATCACCTTCGTGTGGCCTGTCATTCTGCGATTTTTGAAATCAGTGTAGGCCTAATACATGTCTTTGTCATGTAGCCCAAGTGCGCCTTATGTCTCGACAATCCACTTCTTATTTGCGTACTTATTGACGCTAAAAATATTACGAAAAACATGCTTCTGGCATCCATCCTTTCCTCAGAGTTCGTCTATATTATAGATAATTAACCGAAAGTATGTCACTCTTACACAAATCACTCAGTTGTCATAAACAATACAAAACACAGAATACAAACATCTATAGCTTTGCCGCTGAACAACACACAGATCAGTACATTTGACAATCGAGAAGGAAAGAAATATATCGAAATGACGTCAGTAGGCACATGGCAACGCAGTGTGCAGTGTCGTTGAATGTACGAAACCATCAGGCTACGAAGTGAAATCACTTAATTAAACTTAGAAAGTAACACACAAAAAGAGTAAGAGAAGTAGAGGTAAAATCTTTGGTGGTGTTTTATTTCCTTCTTGTGATTTATCGTTTTTTGTGGCTTGTTTTATGAAGCTTTCAGCGTTGATATTATAAAACGTCGATGGTAGGATGACTGATGAATGACGAATTGTAAAACATTTGGAAGAATGCGGTCGTGGCCTTTTCGGGTTACTACCCAGGCACACGCCTGTAAGAACTGAGATAAACAACGAAAAATCTCAGTCAGAATAGTCGTGACCCAGCCAAGATTCGAAATGGATGCCTCCCGTATAAAAGTATGGATTTTCTGCTATACCGGCTTATAATGAAAATATGGTTTGGTGTGCAGCAGCCTATTAGGCACTGATAATTTTTTAATAACATTTAAACGAAGGGCAATTTTCTACACTGGATTAGTAATACGCCTTATAACGAATAATGGACGGATTAAGGAAGAAGAAGCGCAAAATAGCATTTTAAGGTGAAGAGAGAGAAAGCAACAAGACGCAACTAATCTGATGTTTATTGTCAAACTTCTAACTCAACATGTTTCAGGCATCATTATGCCCATCATCAGGAGAACAAGATTTTGTACTACCGCATATGGTTTTCTGCACTGTAACATCTTGTTACAGTGCAGAACACCATATGCGGTAGTACACGGTCTTGCTGTCCTGATGATGGGCTTAATGATGCCCGAAACATGTGGAGATAAAGGTTTGATAATAAACATCAGATTAGATGCGTCTTGTTGGTTTCTCTCTCTTCACCCTACGTCCATGATGCACGGTTACAAGAACCTAAAATAAAAAAAAAAATTAGCAATTTTAAGTTCTGTATTTGAGGCTGTGGGACAAACCTGAAAACTTTCTAAGTGGTAGAAGATTAAAAAAAATTTAATTTTCAGGCGCACAGTGTTGGATAATGTCGTTGTTTGCACTGATTTCACACAGTTAATAGCAAATAATAATAATAATAATAATAATAATAATAATAATAATAATAACAACAACAACAACATAGCTCTGATTTTAACTCGGACTCTCGTAATGAAGGCACCAGAATTAAAGTCTGGTTGCAAGATTTCGAGGTTTATTTTTCTTAGATGCTAAGAGAACATCTTCGGGTAACGTTATAATATGAGAAAAGTTGAGTTTTTTTTTTTCCACTTTCCTACACACCAAACCTTCATAATCATATTAACCTTCTAAATATAATACTTAAGCTGAACTATATTTAAAGTTTCGGTACTTACCGAGCAGTAAACACTTTCCGCCTCCACTAAAAAACAACATGTATGCGCTGCCTGTGTGCAGAATGTAGAATACCTGAATGTTAAACGTGGTGGTACACAAAATAATCCTAGTTTTTAAAGGGATAATATACCTTGTTCAATTGTAGTAGTTGATTCATTGTTGTCAAGTACTCTACTAATCCTTTAACAACGGACGTTCAGCCAATCCTCCTGTTAATGTAGACGATAGTAACAAACTCTCACTCTGAACAAAAAGTTACATTTCACATTTTTGCAGCACCTATTTTGCAGTGTTTCTTCTTATGTGTGACTCGCTCCCTCAAGGAATCTACATCCTTTGAGACTTTCCAACCGAATCCATTTATGCAGTTCTCATTTTGCCCGATCTCATTTCCTTCTCTCGACACAGCAGAGTTATCCTGTAGCTCTGCACTACAAACTTTCTTTGTTGCTTACGTTTCCCCCAGCCACTTTAAATTTAGTCTGCAAAATATTCAATGGCTTAATCGGATCTTGGAGTATCAATGGGTGTTTCATTTTGTATCTTAAGTGAAAGTTACACGGCTTCATGATCACTCTGAACGTGAATGTTTAGAAAACCTAGATACCTTCAGGATAAAAGATAAAGAAATAAAGGATATGGGCCCGTACCGGCACCTCTATCCTTTTCAAGCGTGTTATTTCATAGAAGCTTTCAGTTCTAATTCCCTATAACATCGATGATAGCCCAATAAGTATGTAACATTGGTGGAATGATATTAACGAATGAAAACTGAACGGCTGTGAGAAAAAACATTTCCAGTGCCGCTTTATCCACATTGGCTGCACTGGCGGTGATAGGCCAAAGACTATTTACCTCAACCACGACACGCCCGCAGTTTTGTTACTGTATTATTAGCATTCTTTACGCATGCCTCGGGAGAGTTGCTTGCAACAATCCACGGCCGTCCTCTCATTAGATATTTTTATTTATACGCGTGTATTTTTAATTTATGGATTATTTAACCGCGCAGTCAGTCGCCTAGTCCAAATAACATCAAATTATGCGCTGGTTCGTGAACAAAGACGTGGATAGGATGTGAAACTTTGAAGTACCCTCCCATTAAATTTATGAAAGAACAGGAAAATTGGGATAAGCCTGTAGGATAACCTATCTCTGGACTGAGATTTAATCTCCCAAACAATAAGAAGGTATTATGCTATACACACGCCAGCAACCTCACAATTTTGAAAGGTTAAGTAATAAATCCAACATAATAATCTCTCGGTTTTCGAGATAAATTCGTTCGCCGATAACCATTCATAAGGGGAATGTTAGAAAAAAAACTAACCCCGTTTATTTCCAATGTTTATTAAATTTTAATTGGTTTTAGAAACAAAGTTGCTCCCCGTACACACAAATTTCACCTTAGTGCAACACAGAACGGTACCTGAGTATAACAAGTGTAACACTAATGTCCCTGGTGCATTTAAATGATATTCCTTTTAAACAAAGACTACGTAATTAAATGTGGATGGAAAATACCTAAGCATTAAGTGTCATCCTTATTACAAGTACGGGTGCAACACAACTACTTATTACATATTGAAAGATAAATTCTTCAGTGTGCGTGGGTTGGTGGTCATTGGGATCAGTTGCGCCAGAAGACCAAACTTCAACCTACACGTCTGTGTCTGAAGGTCCAGCAACAGACGTCGACGATAGGTGTGCGAGAGGAAGGAGATCATATACACCGACAATGTCTCGCAAATTGAAAGAGGGATATCAATTTGTGCATCTAATATAAGCGAATATTCGCAAACCTACTGTTGATATACAAAAGAATTATTATGTAAGCTTTTACTTTTTGGCTGTTTAGTTTCAGTAGGCATTAGGTGCCAAAAGTTGGTGGGATGCAACAAAACACATGCTATAGCTTTCTCTATCATGCGTGCTGCAATAACTTATTCCACACCCATCACTACGATAGGATATTTACCTATTCAGTTCCCATCTTGTTCCAGTTTGAAGTCGTCCTTCATGAATTTTCTAGCGCATGTAACAAGCTTGTTAGAAACAGAGGAGTAGCGAGGTAAGTGACTTATTTCTAAGTCATGGACAGTCAGAAGCCACTTCATTGTTTTGTTTACTGCTAGAATGATTTCATGTTGCTTGTTTTTAATTAATGTAGTAGTTTATGTGATGCGTTCGGTGCCTGTACTTGGATATTCTTACAGAGTTACGAAAGGTGTGTAACATGTAACAGCTGACCGAGAGGTCGACCTGTAAATGACTTTCACACGCTCTCGATTTTATCGAAAGCCTCGCCTACTCTCTGACCAAAACAATCTGTACTTTACTTTTTATTCTTTGAATCCAGTGCAGGAAACCCATGTGCAGATACTAGAAATGTTCATAAAAATCAGGACAAGGGGTAGGTAAGTATGGACAGTAAATTTTCAGGTTTTGTACCAACAAAATACGGCAGCGTCTAAAATATATACCACAAGAGTGAAATTAGTACAATTGTAAGCTTGGATTCAAAAATTTTGTTAAGAGCTGAAACTAAAAGCTGATCAATCAAGTACTCCAAATCATGCGCAACGTGATGGGTTACTCCGGACACATTTCTTCTCATCGTGGACATTTCTACCGCCCATAGTTGCAATGAACTTACTCAAAAAAACTAAACTGCCATGCCAAGAAGTTTCATCTAGCAAAACAAAGAGAATTCCTTCATAGAAACATATTTTTTGGGTATTTCCCATATAATAGATAGAAGATATGCAGGACGTTGCAGAGGGGCCTTAATCTTAAGATACTTGGCCTGTCTATGTCAAGTCATCTTTGACCGGCCGGATACACACAAATCTAATTCTTATCCTCTGACAACATCTTATAAAGTTCCATAAATTTTTGCAATTTCCTTTCACGTAATTCAAGGACCAGAACTAAGTCCATGGTACAGGGTCTTACTTGAGCACCTGATTGTTACTCAGCTCGTCAAGGACTTCTCTGCATCCACATAACCCAGATGTCCATCGACATGTTCTTGAAACACCCAGTGAATCTTGAAGAGAAACTGTTCTAAGACATATTTTAATATTATTCTACATCCATCTTTACTCATTTCATGGGTTCTCTTCTCTTGGGGCTTTCAAATAAAATCTCTGTATTAATTTCTCACTTTGTAAATGTCCGTCAGCTTATGGTTATTCCGCGCTGATGGCTGTGACCGTGCGATCTGTGAACCATCTTTTGCTGTCAGACACTGGGATCGTGGATTTGAATGCCACAAAGGGTACGGACGCATTGTCCTGCGTAGGTCTTGTTGTCCTTGCCTAGGGCCAAAAGTCCATCAAAGAAATCTTACACTATGTCTATAAATAGGAGGATCGGACAAACAGGAGGTCCGTGTGCACGTTGGTCTGTGGAGCGACTGGACAGAACCGAAGTTACTTCATACACAATGAATACATTTATAGGCGTTTGATTTCCCTGTGATAGTCAATTTACCATTAATAATCACCTTGTAGTCTCATTCGACGCCAAAAAACCCATGCAGTTGAAAAATGTCCTTCACTAATCAAAGCTAACATAAACGATAAATTAATAACGAAATCTCATGATAATAATTTAGTAATCTGAAACATTTAGACCAAATTCTAATGTAGGAAACAGTTTTCAATAGCACACTTTTAATGCGTTCAGTTAGGTTGCTTATAGAAATTAAATGAATCAGTGGTATCTTATTTGGTATGACCTATAATATTTAATTGGCAAAAATGATTTTACGTGTTTGCTTTCATTACGACAGGCGTGCTGGAAAACATTTATTATTTTTGGTGGAATTTTTCACTTAAAGTTTAAAAGTTCCGCGACGAAGAACTTGGAATATGTCCAACGTCAAGGTAATAAGAGGGCTATGGATGGGTCAACCATAATTCTGTGCATGTGAACAAACAACGAAACCGAATGTAGAATGATTACCTCTCGAATTTCTCTTGCCCCTTTACAGGCACCTTGAAGGAAAATTAATAAATAGAATAAGTATACTATAGATAAATTTGTCCCTGTCCACGCCATACAGGCAAATGGGGGAGAAGCGGTATAGTTCCACGCATTCTTAAACTGGGACAAAGGTTGAAATGAGTGATCAGACTCACGCCCCCAGTCGCTTTAACCCTTCGTAAGAAATAATCATTATCCTGTGAATAGGAGGCTGGTTGGAGACGAGGGTCAATTTGGTCGCTTTGGAGAACAGAAAAATCGTTGTCCTCTTTCCGGGGATAGAACCACGGTTCCTCGATCTTCCATTCCTTAGACTAGTTACCATATCGATTACGGCATCACGGTTCACAATCCTGTTTGTACTTGGGTCCATAAATGCGTTTTTCTTCGAAAAATCTTTTGTTTTTTTATATTATCGGCAGTGTTTTTTGCAGTGTTTTAGTATATATTTATGAAGAAATATAATTTAACTCGTTGCAGCCTATTATTAACAAAATATGGCGAGAATCATCGCGATTCAGGTTGAATTCATTTATTTTCCCATTCGCGCTTTAGTCCATTGTTAGAGGTTCGGCTACCAACAGGCAGAGACACAAAGACGTGAAATCTCAAAGATTTGTTACAGCGCAGCAGAGACTTTAAAAATGTAAGCCTCTTTTGCAGGAAATGCCAATTGGAAGGACGTGACTGTCGGAATCGTTCATCTCCGAAACTAAATAATGAATTTCGAATACATTTCGCGTTATGGTCTACATTAAATTTCACCGTGCAACCGTAGTTTTTATTCGTATTCTTCAGATGTAACAGCTACTTTGTATGCATCTGAGATCCAAGCGCATCGTTTTATAAACGAAAAATTCTCAGCAGCTCATAGCACAGAATATAGGCTTCAGCAAATGTCATTGTAAACATTTTCAGTATACCGTATATTTAATTATACGAAGGAACCTTATATATATATAAGGTAAAGTGATCCCGTTACAGGCCCGGTGTGGCCCAGAGGGTGGGTAGTGGTATAGCTCTACTGTTCCATGACAGCGGCACTAGAAGGGAGTGAGTGGTCAGCAGCACGCCCCGACCGCAGTTTACCGCCGGCAAAGACTCGGTGCCCGTTTTACAGGAGGCTGGGTGGGCCCCAGGGCCGGTCTGGACGGGCGGAAAATCTCGTCCCCACCGGGATTCGATCCCGGACCGTCCAGCCCGTAGTCAGTCGCCATACCGACTGAGCTACCCGG
>Ga0123354_10021358_pt1 | contig 10198 bp, 7 predicted proteins | sample TergutLab28metaG_2_FD_97872 | JGI IMG/M metagenome (GOLD analysis project Ga0123354, IMG submission 97872) | Labiotermes labralis P4 segment gut microbial communities from Petit-Saut dam, French Guiana - Lab288 P4 | ecosystem: Host-associated > Arthropoda: Insects > Digestive system > Gut ...
CCGTCCAAAATCGGACACATGTTTATATGAACTTTTTTGATCACAAAGGCCTAGGAAATCACCTCCTGCAGTTATGCCCTAAAGTCGTGAAACACCCTGTATATATATATATATATATATATGTAAAGTCTAATAATTAAAAATTAGAGAATGCCACTGTCTTTTATATGGAAAGAGGCATTTGGTTCCTGTAGTATGTACACTCACATATCATGTGTGATCCCTTAACTTTTTTCTCCCTTGTGATGGCTCACTCTGAATCGAAACATGTCAGAGAAATATAATGTAAAATAATAGGGTTAATTTACTGCCCAATAAGTGTATTCATTTGGTTTCTAGTAAGCAGTGATATAGTGTATTGAAAATGCAAAATATGAAGATTTGAAACTTCAATCTTCCAGGTTACGGGACCTTGTTATCTGAGTGGTGGATACCGAGGTTTTCATTTGGCACATACTACCTCCATATTCTGATGATAGGTGAACAAAACATTAATAACCATGTACCAGACAATACAGTGTCCTAATCCAGATCGCATTATGAATCCTCACCACTGTGAGCACCTCAAATTCTGTACCAGAAAATATTAAGAACAACTGAAGTGTAGATGAAGATGTCACACTGGGAAAACTGAATTGCAGGTTGTGCTGTATTCTGTAAAAGAAATGAAAATGGAACAACTGAACCCTATAACACAATTGTAGATAAGGTTGTGTGTGAATGAACTTCACAGTGCAGTTGTCCTTACCTACTGTAACCAGAGTGCTGACAGCTGCTCATAAATTGTGCAGCGAGGCTTACTTTTCTTACACTCTGTGCATCAGGGTTCAGTGTCTGTTACAATGGGCAGCAGGTGGTACAGCACGCTCTGTTGACAATTCATACTGCTTCGGTATGCCCTCCCACTTGACAGTACAAGTACATCACTTGCCTTCTACAGTAATTCCACACCCAACATTCATTGCATTGCAGGGAATGCCCAGTCTGCCCACAGCTGAGCCCTGTGTAGAAATGAAACCAGAAAACACAGAAACGAAAGTGGTATTCATGTGGTTAATGTATTATTTTACATTCTCTATACAATGTGAATTCCAATGGTGACACAAAACTATTCACAGTGTGTAGTGTTGGTTACAACATACCATTCAACTACTGATCATTTCTTCCGAGTTCAACGTAAGAGGGTTGATAAAACCTTGGAGATAAATGAATTGGAAGGTCAAGACACAATTTAAAAATACTCAATGTGAAAATTAATGTATACTATTGCTTACAGTTGTTGTACGTGGTCCTGAAATTAAAATATACAAGTACACTAACATCTGTCATCAGTAAGTATTTCAGATCTCATTTCTTCTGTTTGTGTGAGAAGCAAAACATGAAACAAAGTGTACACAACTGGTGAAAAAAGAATATGGTATTAAGTACAGTGTATGTAAAACACATACTGCACTACCTGTAATTCACTTTTCCCAAAATGACTCTCCATCCACACTTAAGTTGTTCTTAATATTTTGTAGTACAGTATCTGAGGTGCTCACAGTGATGAGATTGATAAAGCAGCCTGGGTTTATCTTCACAGGCAGTATATTCCAACAGCAAACCTCAGTACCCACCAGACAGATTACACAGTCCCATAACCTGGAAGACTACAATTTCGAAGTTCCTATGATTTTTAGTGCGTTTCCAAAGAAAGGGGTGGGGGTGGTAAAGGGTATGGTATTGTATGAGGCAGCATAACCAATGCTATGCTATTTAGTTGCATAACTTACCACCAGAGGACATGCTGTACCCACACACACACACACACACACACCAGTTATGCATGTCTTTTAAGCTTGTAACAATGTAGTCAGTGTACACTTTTACAGAGATTCTAATTTGTATGCAGTATGTGACATTAAATGTGAAGAAACATAACACTAGCAATGTACTTGTGCATTTATATAAGCTGCAGTACTTTTTTCATTCCTATTCTGTTCTTCCAGTCATTTGAGCATGGAACCTTGACTGGAAACTTACATACGTCTGTTTGGTACTGTCGCTAGCGTAAACTGTCTAGCATCACACGATAGGATAAATAATGAAATGAAATGATGTACAAAGCATTGATGATGTAATTTGATATGAGGTCTTGGAATTTGCTTGGAGGGACTGAGAACCATACAAACAAGTCAGGATACTCTGTGTGCTGGCTGAGAATTCAGTTGTATATCAGACATATACAAGTCAAGTGTCCCTGATTCGAACACAACTGGTACTGTTTGGAAAGAGATTAATTAGTTTAGTTCAAAAGAGTTTCACAAAAATTCACACTCACAACTGGTTTGCTCTAATGAATACAGCTAGGATGGCAATGTTAGCATAACAACTAAGCTGTGTGATATGCAATCTGGGAGTCGATTCCTGGCAGGGCCAAGAGATTTTTCTTTTCTCCAAATGTTTAGGCCAGCTTGGTGGCTCACCTGGCCTCCTGTTAAAATGAGTCAATGGATTCTGGGGGCTTTATCTGTGGGGGTACAGTGCCCAGGACATGAAGTGAACCGCTAAACACCATCTAGCGCCAAGGTGAAGAATGAGTGAGTGGAGATACGCTTCATATTGACTCCTACCTTCCGAGTACATGTAACTACAGTGAAAACACAGAAGAATCTGATGCACTAATTTGAACACTGAGTGTGTAAGAACAAACAATATAGTCTACTTAATTAAACAGTACTCTAATGCTTTGGAACACACAGTCCTTCTAGAGATGCCAACAGTCACTCAAATACGAAAGAATTTCCTAGCATTTTATGGAACCCATCAGTTTATTTTTGTTGTTACAAAAGCCCACCACTTTTCCCTATCCTGGTCCAGATCACTACAGTCCAGACCCTTTCCCATCCTACTTCTTTAAGAAACATTTTAATATCCCAGCTGTGTCTAGGTCTTCAGGGTGGTTCTTTCACTCAGGTTTCCCCACAAAACTGTATGCATCTTTCCTGCCCCCCCTACATGCCACATGACCTGCCCATCTCATTCTTCATTTGATCACCCAAATAACATCTGATGTGGAGTATAAATCATTACGCTCCTCATTATGTAGTCTTCTCCACTCCCCTGTTACCTCGCCCCACTTAGGCACAAATATTTTCCTCAGCACCCTATTTTCACACACCCTCAGCCTATATATTACCCTCTGTGATAGAACAAACTTCACACCCATACAAAACAGCAGGCAAAATTATAGTCTATAAGTTTTTATGTTTATGTTTTTGGACAGTAAACTAGACCAAAGTTCTTGACTGAATGGTAGCAGACATACCCATAGTTCAATCTGGTCTTATGTTCTTCGTGAATGCACTTTTCATTTGTTTCAGCAGTTCGTATTCGTCCTGTGTGCCTACATGGCACAGAGAGGAACAATTTCACCTGCCTGTCTCAACCATTTGATACTGGAATTACATGCATGATGTACTCTGCACAAGACACAATTTAAAGGCCACCATTACTTTTCATCTACTTCGCGAAAACTCTGTTGACATTCCTTTTTCTCAATATGTCACTGCAAGTTGTCTTTAAACACCAAAGGGTTAATAGCCACGCACATACAAAAAGTGTACATAAATGTACTGTTAAAATATTTATGTTCAAAATATACATTGAGCCGCTTGTGTCGCCACCAAGCCATGTTTCCGCAGCTCCATTAACTATCACCGGGGGAACTCATTATATCTACCAAACTTAAAACGAAAAACAGGACTGCCAGGCAGTGCGCTACTTGGAAACAACCTTAGAACCATGTTGAAAAGTGCGTCAACCAGTGTGCGCGCGCCCCTGTTTTGCGCCTTCATGATTAAACGTATTTCGTCAATTTACACTCCTGAATTTGCGCTCTCTCATTTTCAGTTTAACACCCTTCGGCTGGTTTAGTTACATTTATTTCTGTGTGTGTTTTTTTTTATTCTGCCTTCAAACACGACGATGACAACCCTTCGAAGACAAAAAAAACCTGCCACGAATATGAATAATCTCAGCAGTTATTCTCACGGTTGTAATGTGTATTATCCGTGGATAATGTAGTGAATTTCGTAATCCGTGACAACGACAATGTGGAATAAGTACCATTAGGGACAAGGGTATGCAAACTTTTTTTTAAAAACTATTATTATTATTATATATTTCTATATTATCAGTAACACAGTAATAATGTAATAAGTCAATACATGTACATAGATTGAATATGAACAAGCTGTCATTGATATGATTGCCCTTAACCCTTGTGCATATTCCATTATTTCATTTGGCAATATCATCTTTGATTTACGCCCACTTTTTCAGGAACGCAAGTAGGGCGTAAAAGACGGGCTGTGTGTGGTTGGTGGTGTAATTATGTTACTATGCTGAAGCCTTTTTTTTTTTTAGCTAAATGAGTGAAAACCGCAAATCTACATCTAGTGAAACGAAAATAAAAAGACAGCGAAAGACAATCTGTATTGAAGAGAAATTAGAAGTAATAAATCGGCTTGAAAAGGGTGAACGCATTGCTAATATTTGCCGTGCCCTTGGCTTGGCCAAAAGCACAGTGCGTACAATTCGCAATAATGCTGATAGAATTAAAGAAAGTGCTAAGTCAGGAATTAGAGCGAGTGCTAAAAGAATTTTTTATTCAAGAAGTTCGACTATGGAACGTATGGAAAAAAAGTTGAGTATGTGGATCGAAGATCAGAATCAACGCCATTTGCCTATAAGCATGCTTGTGGTTCAAGCCCAGGCTCGTTCTATTTACGAGGATCTGTCAAAGGATGATAATGCTAAACCATTTAATGCAAGTTCTGGTTGGTTCTGGAACTTCACTAAGAGATACAATTTTCATACAATTAGAGTGAGTGGGGAAGCTGCTCCTGCGGCTGCTGAGGAGTTCATTAAGGAACTGCAGCATATCATTGAGAAAGGAGGTTACTTACCTAAACAAATTTTCAACATCAATGAGACTGCTGTATTCTGGAAAAGGATGCCTTCTAGGACTTACATCTCGCAAGAGGATGCTGCTGCTAAGGACAAATTTACTCTCCTCTTAGGTGGTAATGCTGAGGGGGATTATAAATTGAAGCCAGTGATGGTGTACTATTCTGCAAACCCCTGTGCTCTAAAAGGCTATGTGAAACATCTTTTACCCTTGCATTTTTATTCAAATACCAAGGGGCGGGTAACGGGCTCTCTTTTCATTGACTATCTGACTTCAAAACTTGAAGGTGAACTGCGAGAATACTGTGCGAGAGAAAATATAGACTTTAAAATTCTCCTCATTGTTGACAGTGCAGCTGGTCATCCTACAATAATACAGGACCTTTGTGAGCACATACACGTGGCATTCATCCCTCCAAATTCAACATCTCTAATACAACCAATGGATCATGGTGTGATAGCAACATTTAAGACCTATTATTTGAAGAAAACATTTGATATGTTGGTGAAGGCTGTGGATGATAAAAACATGAGTGTAAAAGAATTTTGGCAAAATTTCACTATTCGAGATGCAATAATGCTTGTTGGTGAAGCTTGGGCTGCAGTTACAAGTATGTGTATGAATGGAGTTTGGAAACAAATGTGCCCTTATCTAGTGCATGATTGTAAAGGATTCGCTGTTGATGAGGATTTGAATCAAACAATAGAAAAAATTGTACAATTGGCAAATATTGTTGGGTTTAATGAGGTTGATTTGGATGATGTCGTCGATGTATTGTCTGACAAAGAGGAATTTTTGAATGAAGATTTAATTGAACTAAAAGAAGAAATTAGGGAGGTGGCAGGGGAGGAGGGTACAGAAGAGGGTGAAGTTGTGCGTATGCTTACAAGTGAAAGGTTGTCCGAAGCATTGCGAATCATTGACGAAGCTCTTGCTATTTTTGATGAGGAGGATCCAAACACAGAAAGAAGTTCTAAAGTGAAAAGAGAAGTTTTAGCATCAGTAAGATGTTACGCTGAAATACTGAAAGAAAGGAAGATGAAAGTGTCCCAGAGATCATTGGATCCTTACTTTCAAACAGCAAAAGGCAGTGTAACACCTGAACCTCAGCCTTTGAACTCTGGCTTCCCATCAGCTGAGCAGTTACCTGGTGTGAATGAAAAACCCTCCACCTCTGTTGCATTACTACCACCTGCTTCATCATGTGACTCAGATGAATGCCTCTCCCTCCTTTAACTCTAACCCAGTTACTGTCATCACCTTACCCACCCACCTACTACCCTGTTCTCCATCTCCAGTGCAGCTACAACAAACACCAGCAGCTTCCTCAAGCGATCTCTGCCAAGATTTCACATAATTGTAACAGGTTGTTTTAAATTCCTTTTAAATTTACATGGACTGAAAAAGAATATTAATCTTTATCCTGATGGTGTGGGTATTTAAATTACAATGCATGGTTTATGAAAAATGTGCTATTTGAACATAAAAAGATAAAATTGTGAAATAAATCAAAGTTTGTGGAAAAAAAGATTATAGAGCATTTAGTACAAGTGCCATAAAATTCTTTGTTACCTTAATATATAAAATTAATTTCTAGGTTTTTTTGTAGGTGTTCACATATTATGTGAATGCAGGTCTTTAATAAAAGGTTAATTGTTTATTTCTCTAGTATTATCAGTATGTGTCTATATACAATATATGAAGAGGCTGTCATTAGTTTGTATTATTTGAACTTAAAATATACAATTGTGAAATAAATCATAGTTTGTGGAAAAAAAGATTATAGAGCATGTCTTACAAGTGTCATAAAATTTATTGTTGCCTAAATAAATAAAATTAATTTCTAGGTTTTTTTTTGTACGTGTTCACATAGGTCTTTAATAAAAGGTTAATTGTTTATTTCTCTAGTATTATTAGTATATGTTTATATACAGAAGAGGCTGTCATTGGTTTGACTGCCCATAAATTGTTTCATATGGGAGTATCATTGACTGTCACTGTTTTGATTTACATCCACTCTTTTAAGGAATACAACTGGGGCATAAAACAGGGGCTCTCTGTGTATATTAATGACCATGTGCAGAGTATTTTTCTTACATAGAAGTACATCTGTCCAGTGCAGAGGCATTACACACAGTTGGATGTTTGGTGCTATGTCAACTTCCAAACAAGATGAGTGTGATTATCACGTCTTCGATACTCCCAACCAAATGTGCATTATGTATTTGCTATATGTTTTTTAACCACATCTCTCCTACTTGTTTTGGTGTGTTATATGTAGCAAATATATAATGTTTATAGGTAAAATGTGCATTTGGTTGAGGTGTTAAAGAAGTGATTAATATATGAGATTGCATGGAATGGAAGACTTCACAATAAGATGAGTGTGTGTAAATTTCTGTAGCTTTTTTCCTCAACTCCAATTCATTGACCGTTTGTGTTTATGTTGTCATTCAGTCACCACAGCTAACAGTAGTTATGTGTCACTGATGATGAAACTCTAGTGAATCAAGATTTAATGTGGCAGTGCATGCACAATTACTCTTGGGACAGGGATGTGTTTTGTGGTGATTCTGGACTCAAACATGGTCCTGAAAATATTACAGATATTGTAGACCATTTTCATTTGTTTTTTTGACAAGCACTGTGAGAGCAAAATTCAGGGTACCAGCAGATATACAAACCATAACAAAATTACAGGAGGATATCTCTTCTTTCTGTTCTGCAAGGATGTGGAAACCTGTCATGGGAGGTGAAGTTTATGTTATGTTTGTGCTTCCCATGCTTAGTAAGTGACTACAGGTCTTATTTTTAAAAAAAACTGATATTAATGTTAACACCTGGTTTTATGGGTATCATGAGTAGAGCCACACTTGAGCTGATAATGCAGATATTGTATAGTCAGTGACAGAGTTGATATACAAGGGCCCCATAAAAGTGATTCAAAATGTATCATATATTCTGCCACATCTTTGAAAGGTGCCAAATAGCCTAACCAAACACAAAATGTAAGTTTGACATTGTAGAAGGTGCATTTATCCTTCAGATCAGTGAGGTACAACCTTGTTTAACTGCAGGCCACTTGGACACAAGTGAGTTGGTAAAATGCCACAGAGGGTTTTTTCAGACATACCTTATTCAATGTATTATAAAACTGTATGTTACTGCTGCCTTAGTGGGTCACATACGAAGGGCCACAGCATGTTGCCGCTGCTTGGGACAGTACTTGCCTCTGGAAGCTTCAATGTTTGGCAGTAAGTCAAACGTGATTTGACCTGAAATTAAGTTTATTTAAGGTCTGCGCTGTTCTGGGGTATTTCACAGTGTATAGTAGTAATTCCTTACGGGACAACCTATTGGTCCCACCTGCAAGGTCAAGAAACTTAAGAAAACCAAAATTTGGGCAACAAGGAAATTTATTGTATTTTTAAGACAAGCTGCATAATATCTGTTTTATTTTCTACAAAATGCCATTTGTTTCATAATTTTATCTTATTCTGTTCAAATGATATGTTTTCCAAAAACCATGTCCTAAAATTTAAATACCCACCCCACCAGGATAAAGGTTAAGAAAGGCCTGAAGCTTACAAAACAAGGGTGAAATAAAGTTTTCTTTTAGATGAATGTCTTGTGCAACTTTAAAAGACTAAAAAGAAACTGACAGTGTGTGTAAAGGTACAGTTCACCCTAGAACAGGCCACGAAGGCCCAGTGGAGGAGTAGAGGTATAGCTCTACTGTTTCTTTAACCTTGGCACTAGTTGTGGGTGGGTGGTCAACACCATGCCCCGGCCGCTTTACCCCCAGGAAAGACCCGGTACCCGTGTAGTAGACTGGGTTGGCCCCAGGGCTGGTCTGGACAGGTGCAGAAAATCTTGCTCCCACTGGGATTCGATCCCCGGTCCGTCCAGTCTGTGGCGAGTCGCCATACAGACTGCGCTATCCCGGCCCACGAAACTGTAGGTAATAGTTGCAATATAAGGAAACAACTATGAATGGTTATGTTTTAACTAACACAACCAGGATGACACTCCTTAGTTAATTAGGACCGTGTGTTCTCATATATACAGAGTGTACCAGGAGGAATGTGCAAGACTTCAGGAGAGTGTTCCTTATGTTAAAGTATACTGATATAACCCAAAACACCTATATCCAAAGTTGAACGGTTACGGAGATAATGGGCAGAGAAAAGTGGGGGCTTCTTGCGGTTCCAAATACTGCAACCTGCACAGCTGATGTGTCACGCAACAGGGCTAATGTCCTTGTGACTGGAATGCAGTGTTAATAGTGCCTGCGTGACGGTTAGTTGCTTGCAGGGAGTTGCAAGAATGCCTTTTGTGTTTTTCCACGTGGAATATTGTGACATGCATTTTGTGTATGGATTTTGCAACAGCAATGCACATGCTGCTGTTGAAGAATACCAAAGGCATTTTCCCGACCGAAGGATTCCATCTAGAGGTGTTTTTACTCGTATTAACCAGACATTGTGTGATACTGGCTGTCTTCCCAATGTTGCTGTGCGGTCTGGAAGGGAGGTGGTACGAATGATTAACACACAAGAGAACATTCTTGAGATGGTTCAGAGAAGTCCACTCGTAGAATGGCCTCTCGCATCGGTGTATCACGTATGCAGGTGTGACGAACTTTACATAAGAAGATTTATATCCTTACCATGATCAAAGGGTACAACATCTGGAACCAGGCAACCATGCTCAACGTATGGATTTGTGCCGCTGATTAACAGCACATCCCGAACTGTTAAGCGTCATTTTATTCACAGATGAGGCGTCTTTTACCTGGGACGGCGTAAATAATTCACGGAATGTGGGTATGTGGTCCCATGAAAATCCACATGAGACACGTGTAACCAACTTCCAAACTGCTTAGCAACTGGAAGAGGACACTTTGAACAATTACTGTAGAGCAGGTACTGTATTTTAGTACAGTTATGTAGTAGGCTTATACCAAAATGCGCAGTCAGCAAAGTTAAATTAGTACTTCCATACTGCTGAATATTCATGCGCCATGTAAAGTGCTTGGAACCCTAAGGACGACTACGGCATTAATGCGGGTGTTAATGTAGTTCAATTTAATGGCTTTATGTCACTCATACGTTAATTATATGATAAGTACAGATATTAACATTACAGAAACCACACATTCCTGCCAGTTTTAATATGTATTTGGTAATCAATAAGTGTGTAACAGCTGTCAAAGTTTCAAACTTCTCTGGCCATTATCTCCGTAAC
>Ga0123354_10021359_pt1 | contig 10198 bp, 9 predicted proteins | sample TergutLab28metaG_2_FD_97872 | JGI IMG/M metagenome (GOLD analysis project Ga0123354, IMG submission 97872) | Labiotermes labralis P4 segment gut microbial communities from Petit-Saut dam, French Guiana - Lab288 P4 | ecosystem: Host-associated > Arthropoda: Insects > Digestive system > Gut ...
GTAAATTTGAGTTCCGCCTGGAAGTAATCTTCAGTAAATAGGTAATTATATGGGCTCCTAGAGAATAGGGCTGCCAGAACTTTTAGATATTCGGCAGCACTTCACACCCTATATCTTTACCTCCCAGGAGATACTCCTGGTTGAGTCGAAGCCAGGATCATAGAGTGGCCGAAAAGATTAAGTCCATGGTTCCCAAAATGTGCCTCGCAGTATCCTTGGATTCTAGGGTAATGCGACCAGTTCCCAGGGGTTCCAAGTATATATTTTTGTAATGGCTACTTTGGAGTTCACTTGTTTATTTAATTAAAGGAATAAAGTGTAGTTACAACTAATCGAAGAACTTCGTTTACTGGCGATATGTTCATTTCTTATGACCATCAGAATATCGTAAGAGACTTCCGGGAGTCACGAAGAGAGCGACATTCAAAAAAATTAGGATCAAATAATGAACGGTGTTGTTTCGTATACTTGTGGCATGTACTGTGTGCTGCGATAACTCAAACGGCATGGCGAATCGCTACGGGCTGGACGGTCCTGGGATGGAATTCCATTGCGGGGAAGTTATTCACACCTAACCAGATCAGCCCTGGGCAACACGCAGCCTTCTGTACAGTAGGCAGCGGGTCATTTCCGGGTGTACAGCGGTCGGTGTGTGGCGTTGACCACCCACCCCATCTAATGCCGAGAATAAGAAACGGTAGAGCTTTACATCCGGTGATGGAACGTCTTCTGTTTCAAAACATCCCTAAAAGGAACCTGTCAGACACATTCTTGTCTACCCGGACTCTGCTGTATATTTCAGTCAGACTCATCTTTATTAATCGTATAAGGTTCCTAAGGATACCAAACACAATGAGAATCTTATATAAGACCTCCAATCTAACTGATTGGTAAGCTTACTTGAAGTCTATTAATAGCTAATGAACTTCTTCATCGTATTCCCATTTTTTCTGAAGTATTTGGCGAATGCAGAATATACCATCAATAGACGACCTGCTGCGTCGAAAGCCACATTGAAGATCCCCGATAATTTCCTTCATATATGGAATTAAACTTGAGAGCAGTGTTTTGGAACTACACTTTAACATACGCAAGGAAATGGGGGTAAAATTAGACAACGAACACTGGTATGAGCATTTAATAATATACTCGAAACAAGTCGTGAAGTTAAGGTCAACATATTAATGAGAAAACCATTGCAAACCGACAGAAACGTCCGTAACAATAAACCGGGCATCATAATATTTTGAATTGAAAAAGAACACGTATGATAATAAAATGTTGCAGTTTCAAGAGAGAGAAATATGATCAAGAGAGAAAGAGAGAAAATTCTAAAATATAAAGATCTTACAATAAAAATACAGCTCATTTGGAACGCAGAAACCAAAGTGATACCGGTAAATAGAGGGGCAACTGGAACACACTCAGAATCATTCAGATAATTTCCGAGTAACATACCGGGAAAACACGAAATTAAGGAAATACACAAAGCAGCCACACTTGATATTGCACACGTAGAGCGGAAATTACTGCTATAAAGCACAAATGTGTATCGTGGGAAATAATATTACATGTAACATATAAAGAATTAAAGAATACCTGCAACGAAATGTAGCGTAGGAACATGGTTTGTTTGTGTTATAAAATTGTAAATACTAGGCATGAAAGTGACAAATATAATAATAAAAATACGCGAAGTCACAACTGGATAACACAACATAGTATAAACAAGTGAATATTTTAATGCAAGTGAAGATTAAAAATGACATGGAATTTAATTTTTATGCCATTCAGGTTGTGCCTGTCTGTCTGTCTGGTCATTCGGTTTCACAGAACACCACCAGAGTGCGAGACACAAACAAAATAATTTACTAACACATAACGATGCGCTCACTGGGATGGAAATGTGTACTCTAGTGGACCCCAATTCATTCAATGATTTATCTAAATTGTCATTTAATTATTTTTACTTAATATTATATATTTACGGCATAGAAATTTTAATTACCTGTATAAACAAATATTTGCAGATATTGAACAAATTAAAAATTTTCTTTATACGTGAACACTACCAAATTATTCTGCGATAATTCGGCAAATTCAAGGTAACGTTAAAAAAATTTGGCTACTTTTTGCCCTTAGGATATATGGAAATAAAGAAGAGGAAAACTTAAAATTTGTCAAAGAAGAGGGCTTCACAAATTTAGATATAGAAATTGAGGCAGAAAGAGTCTGACATAATGCATACGCGCATTGGAGTAGCTAGTGCCCGAAAACAAGGACCATTCAATTATTCATTTACACGAAATATTAATAGAAAAAATAAGGAATAATAAACTGTATTAATAATATACACAAGAGTGTTGGAATATTATGTTGTTTAAATCTTCCTTACTGGTTCTGTAGACTCCTTGAGAATGAGGAATTATGGCTCATAATTGTAAGAGAACACACACAATCACACATATACACATATATAAACAAATATATAAATACACACATATATACTCACACAAAAATACATGCATATATATATATAAATAAACACGTACATAAATACACATATACAAATATACACACAAAATAAATACATACATAAATACACACATACATAACATACATACAAACATAATTCAATATATACATACATGTCTACACATATATAAATATATACACATATATACAAATATACACAAATAATTAAATAAACAAAAACACATAAACTCATATATAAATACAGAAATACATACACACATACTTAAACACATAAATAAATACACACATAAATACCTATATACATACAAATATTCATACACATAAATACATACAAAAATGCACTAATAAAAACATACACACATTCATATATACACACATATATGCACACGTACATTCACAAAAATACACATACACATAAACATATCTACACACATATATAAAGACACACATTCATACATACACACATATATAAATAAACGCATACATACACTCATACATAAATTATCACATACGTATATATGTATATGAATGCGAACATACATACACACATATTTAAAAACATACATACATACATAAATACACACTTAAATACACTGTTACATGTATACATAAATATTAATACGCACGCACACACATACAAACACAATTACACACACACATGCCAAAATAATAACATACCTACACACAAACATACATACATGCAAATATACATATAATTACACAAATACACACATAATACATACTTACGCTCATACATGGATACAAACATACATACATACACACTAACGAAACTACGTTCATACATACACACACACATAAATAAATACACACATATACAAATTCATACACAATCTCACATATATACATAAATAAACAATACATACATATATACGCAAACACACACACATATATGTATACATATATATAGACACATATATAAATACACACATATACATATACTTGTAAATACATAATGCCTATAAATATACTTACATTCATACACATGTACATGTGATCATACATGAATACATACATACACACATTCATAAATGGACACTCATATACACACATACATAAATACACGCATAAAAACGTACCTACCCACATACCTAAATTCACACATGCAAACACACATACAAAAAGACGCACTTACACACAAAAATACACACATAAATGCATATAAATATTCATTCCTAAACACCTATATACTTAGACACACATACCAATACACGTATATAAACATCCAAATATATACATACAAATATACACAAATACACATGTTCATGCATACACACATACATACACACACATACATACATACAGACATTCATAAATAAACAGAAAATATATTCATAAACACACGCATATACACGCACATACATACATACATACATACATACATACACGCACATACATAACATACACACATACATACATACATGCATTCATATACACATATATACAAACATATACACATATATTTATACAGGGTGTTTCACGACTTTAGGGCATAAATGCAAGAGGTGATTACCTAGGCCTTTATGACCGAAATATATCATATAAACATATGTCCGAGTTTGGACGGTTCCGGACTTAAGACCGTTCGAACTAAGAACAGAAGGTAAAGATTACTTTCAATAAACGGAACAAAATAATAAACCAGCATAATACACGATACATTTAAAGTACGAATGTAAAGTTAACTTCGAGAAATTACTTTTATTTGCTTAAAGCTGATTTTCGAAAATGCCACCGCCGGCCACAACTCAGGCTTCCATTCTGTTGCGAACCACGCGGGCAGCACGTAGCAGCTTCAGCTGGCCGTTTCCGATGTTGTCGACGGCGTCAACAATGCGACAGAGCAATGCATCACGCGTTTCCAACTTTTCACTGAAAACTAGTTCTTTCATCCATCCCCACACATAATAAAACTGTGGGCATAAGTCTGGAGACCTGGCTGGCCAATGGTGGGGACCGCAAATTATAATTCATCGCCCGTGGAAAAGATAGTTCAGAAAATTTTTAACTCCATGTGAAGAATGAGGGGGAGCTCCTTCGTTTTGGAAATACATAAGAATTCGTTTAACCAAACGCGCAACCACCAAAAGTTCGGGCAATTCCTACTGTAGAAATCTCAGGTACGCCTCTCCTCTAAGACGACCTTCCAAAATAAAAGTACCTATCACCTGATCATCCTGAACTGTAAAAAACACATTGACACTGAAACGATGTTGAAAAATTGCTTTCAACAAATGCGTGGGTATTCTCATCTCGCCACACATGAGAATTGTTTGTATTATTGTCATCGTCGCGATTAAATTGCGTTTCGTCTGTAAACATGATGTGACGATGCAACTGGCGACTGCCACTGAGCCACATGCAAAATTTCAGCCTCTCAGCAAAATTGCCACGTCGGAGATGTTGAACTCGCTGGACGTTTTATTGATACATGCCCTCTGCATGCAGTGTTTTCCACACTCTCGTGTGGGGAACAAGTAGATGTCTTGCAATTCTTCGCGTACTCGTACGTGGACTGCGGTGTACCATACGAACAATTCCTTCTTCATTGACGCCTTCATTAACACCACGCTCGGCTGAAATACGAACGCCGGTAAGTCTACCGGTACCTCGCAATGCCTGGTAAACTCCAGTAAACACTCTCCGGTTTGGTATTCGACAATTCGGTAAACGTTGCTGATATTCAGCTTCGGCAAGAACTGATTTATCGTCACAAAACCCGTACACATGAATCATATCTACATACTCTTCAAATGAAAATATAAATGGCATCGTGAACGTAACAACGCACCGAGAAGAGAACTGTTCTGAGTACCAGTAGCCGGCACACTGTAGCCTTCGCCGTCCATACCAACCCACCCAGCTTTCCCCGCACGTCTTAGGCACCACCCAAATGTCGAGATAACAGGAACTCCTTGTCTGTAGCAGACTAAAAATAGCGACCAGCCAGCTTATAGATGCGGTTCACAGGAGCGCGGTACGGGAATTAAGAAACGGTCATAATTCCGTAACTGTCCAAAATCGGAAACAGGTTTGTGTGAAATTTTTTTTAATTACAAAGACGTAGGAAATCTCCTCCTGCATTTGTGCCCTAAAGTCGTGAAACTCCCTGACATACACAATACCATAAACTCTCTTACATACATACATTCAAATATAAACACACATATACATACATACATAATAAGTACTTAATTACATACATATATACGATCATATGAACGCACATTTTCATACATATATATAAATATAAATAAACACTTACATACATAATACATAAATACACACTTACACAAATAAACACATGGGTACATATAATTTAAATTAAACACTTACACATACATAAATTCACACTTTCATATACTTACACACATTCATAATTACACAATTACATAAGTTAACACATTCATAAATAAACAAATACATACATACAAACGCACATACATAGAAGCACACACACAATACCTACATACGTACGTACAAACAAACATACATACTTGAAAGTATAAACATACACATACATAAATATATGGATTCATACACACATACATAAATACACAAAAAAGTACATACATACTTACTTTCACCCTTACGTACATATATACGTACATAATTACGTACGTATGTACATATTCAATTAAATAAATTCACACATACATCCATATATATATATGGATATATATATATGTACATACATAAAAAAAGAGAAACATACATACATGTACACAAATAAACAAATACGCACACATACATATATATACGTATAAATATTAAAGAAACACACGTATATATACTTGAATAAACACAATCCATTGATAAGTACAGAAATATATTTATATATACACAAACACACATATATAAATACACATATTCATGCATACATAAATACATACTTCTATTTATACATATATACAAACACATATAAATACAAAAATACAGATATATATATATAAATATACAAATATATTTCAATAATATATACACGCATACACAATTACACACATTCATATTACATACATAAATAAACACATATATTAATACGCACATATGTACATACACACGTACATAATTACAAACATACATACATGCATTTGTAGATACGTACATAAATACAAAACATACAGACATATAAATATTCAAAAAAATTCATACACACATAATAAAATAAACACTTACATACACAATACAAATACATACATACATCCGTAAATACACACATAAATATATGCATATATATACACACACACACATTTATAAATAAATAAAAATAAATATAAAATATTCAAGTATACAAACATTTACACATACATATAAACATATGTATAAACACACATAAAATTAAACAAAAAATAAACACACACACATATAAATACACAACACATGCATACAAACATAAATGCATAAAACATACATAAATACACAAATAAATATATACATTGATAAAACACAAAGAATAAACAAATATATAAATACACAATTATATACATACATACATACATCCAGACACACATATATAAATACACAACCATCCATACATACTTATATAAATACAGAACATACACTCATACATATGTAATTAAATATTTACATATACACATGCAGTAAGACAGATTTACATATACACATATATTCATGCATAAATATGTACATAAATACACACATACCGATATTCATACATACATACGTAATAAAAACACAAACACATTGCCAAAAAAATACATACATATGCACGTACACATATACACACTAACAATCATACATAAATAAATATATACATATAATACGTATATACAAACACACTTACAGACACACATATTTACACAAATATATACATACACACAATCATATCTACTCACATACATAAATACACACACATTTACATATATACACACAACCCTACGTACACACATTATTACATACACACATATATATACGAACATGCATATTTACATACACACCAAAAACATAAATATATGCATACATACAAACATTCATAAATATATTCATACACACAAAAACATACATACATAGATACATACATCATCACATACATATAAAATACATACATAATTACACATAACATAGATACAGATAGAAAAATAAACACATACATACATACATAAACACACATAGATTAATACACACTCACATACATTCGTAAATACATAAACACATCCATAAATACACACATATATACAAACATAAAAATATACATCATTACAAACATACACACACACGTTTAAAAAATTAAATTCTTATTTACATACGCACAAAAACAAATAATTAATTAAATACAGATTACATTCATACATACACATACACATATATAAATAAACACATACATTTCTCTATGCATATAAAATCACATACATATATACACACACAATACACACATTATAATTACACAATACCTACAAACACACATAAATAGACACTTACATACTTATATACGTATAAATACAAACATAAATGCAAACATACACACACACACATACGTAATAACAAATATAAAAATATACATAAATACAATTATACATACAAACATATACACTTACACATATATAAATACACGCATACGAACGTACATAAACACATAGATAAAAAACACATAAGAAAATATATACACAGACATATACACGGTTATATACATACATAAATATATATATTCACAACTATATAAATACACACATATACAACCATAAATAAATACATACACACATTCATAAATACAGATATATATACATACAAAAACAAAAATACATAATCAATCATATATTCATGCATACACACATACGTAGCTACGCAAAATTTACATGTATACACACATACATAAATACACAATATATACATACATACACGTCCAAAGATACACATATATATATACAAATATATATAAATAATTACATAACAAAAAACATACATACGTACATACACACACTCATATTTAAATATACATACATATCTAAACACATAATCTTATAAAACATACATCTATAAAAAAATGCGTACGTATATTCACACAGAAATAAATACAAACACATATAATTTTGTAAAAACCATCATAAACAAACACATAAATACAAATATTCTTACTTATATTCACACATATATGAACACAAACACACATTCACACACACACATACAGAATGGAAATCATACATACATCCACATACTTACATAAATTTTAAAATAATTACACACCCACATAAAAATTATATACACATGTAACTACAAAAATTGATACATACATATACACATACGTACATGAATACGTTGATAAATTCACACATGCTGGTATACATAAAACATCCATACATACATCCATACAATTGCACACTAGAGTGTAAAAATATACAAACATAATTTCCTACATACATAAAAGCATACCTAAACACGCACATATATAGTTACTTACATATATACAAATATTCAAACTTTCGTACGTACGTAGTAAACGTACAAATACATACGTACACATACATAAATACACACATACATACATAAATAAATAGACACATATATACATTCGAAAATGTACCTATATACAAAAGGACATAAACCCATATATAGATACATATTTCCATACGAAGTACACAATTACATACACACACATATATACATATACATTCATACAAACGTACACAATAATACAAATACTCACATACTTACACACATACACACATTCATACACACACATATATACATACATATAAACATGCATAAACGCACATACATACATACATAAATGCACAATACACACATACATAAATAGGCACATACAAACAAATATACATACATATATATAGACATAAATACATACAAACACAAGTACACACACATAAAACACACACATATAATAACGTACATGTATACACACATTCATACATACATGAACATACCTACATACATACGTACATACATGCAAATAAATACACACATAAACACATATATAAATATGCACATGCACATATACATAAAAAATACACACATACATACTTCCATACACAAACATAAATACGCACATTCCTACACAATCACATACGTACATACACATATACATAAATACACGTACGGACACATACGTATATATACGCACATAAACACATTCATATACTATATACATATATAAATTATCAAATCACCCATCATTAAACACACATAAATAATCACTACAGACACATATAAACACACAAATAAATACATACATACACACAAAACTACATAATTGTATACACACATGCACGTACACTTAAAGAATACACACATAATACATACATACATTCATTCGTACATACATACATATACAAATATGTAAATACACACATACAGGCATACGTATTTATATATATTTACAAGCATACATAAATATATACATAATCTCTTACATCCGTACATACATACATGCATATAAACATACATACATATATAATCCCACATTCAGTCTTACACACATATATATACATAATTAAATAAAGCATAAATATATACACATAATTCATACATAGTATACACTTACACACATAGACAAACTCACAAATAATAAATAAATGCACACATATGACATGAACCGCATATATACATGCAAACATAAACACACTTATAATTACACGCACAATACCTACTCACATACTGAAGTAGCATAAATACACACATATACATCCATACGCACAAACACACATATATA
>Ga0123354_10021360_pt1 | contig 10198 bp, 7 predicted proteins | sample TergutLab28metaG_2_FD_97872 | JGI IMG/M metagenome (GOLD analysis project Ga0123354, IMG submission 97872) | Labiotermes labralis P4 segment gut microbial communities from Petit-Saut dam, French Guiana - Lab288 P4 | ecosystem: Host-associated > Arthropoda: Insects > Digestive system > Gut ...
ATATTCGATAGAAGCAGGCAGAGGTATTTTATTCTCAAAGTCTATGATGTCGTAGAAACGGGTAGCCGGAGGAAAAGCGCCGGCTATGGTAGCATAAGGAATAGAGGCAGCCTCCGAAGGAATACATACATATAATTTCCTTGTTTCTTCCCCACACTCCGATTCAATAGGGATGACCGTTGGAGTATAGATTGGGTCGTTCACACAATCGCCCGACGGCACAAATCCATAGATAAAGCGTACCCCATCAAAATAGTACCCCGATCTTGCGCCCACGCCGCTTGCAGTTCCGTTAAGAATCAATACGGGCTCGCAAGTACCCGAAACAGCAAGCAGATTACATTCCTCGGTAACTTGAAGAGTAAGTATTAGTTCTGCAAACACATCGTCTTCCGTAAGAGTGGTTAAAGGCAGGTAATCTATTTCCCATATAATCTGTCCCATGGCTCCTACTAATGGATTGAAGATTACCCTGTTACCAAGCACCCGCAGATCATAATTAAAAATTTCGGCAGAAACAAATTGGGTAAGGTAGGGAATCATCACTTCAATTTTAAGGTTTTCAAGTGGTTCCGACCCTTTGTTTCGCAGTTTCAGGGTATATTGAACCACAGAGCCCGGAAAAGCTACTGCGCTGGAAATGTCAAGTACAGGGTTTTCGTCTATAGTTAGCAGTTTACTTTCAATTTGTGGTTCCGGAATATGCGCAAACACAGATGCCGCTAAGTTGTACAGTATGTAGGTATCATCCCCTGCGGTAAAACGGAAAGAAGTACTGTGCTGGTCGTTATCAATATTTAGATTATCAATATTGTCAATACCCATCATAGTAATATTCATACCGGTATTATTAGCAAGGCTTGGATTTCGGGGTAGGACTCCGGTGTATATAGTGTTTGCAAAGAAGTTGGTTTCGCTTCCGGAAACGGGATTGGGTATAGGGGTATAATTAAAGCCGCTGCTGAGAGAGATACTAAATGTGTCATTGGTTCTGCTTGCGGCACCGCCTCCTGCCATAACACCAACATTTACGCCAACGGGTCCTTCCTCAACGGGATTAAATCCGTCAATAAAGGCTTCAAAATCTCCGCCTCCGTTCATAACGGTATATCCATCTAATACGGATATACTTCTGGGTATCATCATTTCATTTTCATACACCACAACCATTCCCCAACCGCCAAACAGTCCGGGTGTTCCGCTGGGTCCTGCTTGCAGCGCGATGTCGGCTACAAAATATTCGCCTTCTCCCCATTTGCTCACATAGTCTGTAATATCTGCATACCCCACGTAAACGCCGGTATTCTGGTCTCCTTTAGCCCAATAGATGTCATTAGTAAAACTATTAGTTTGCGCCCGCAAAGTAAAATAGGTATCATTTTCGTGTCTCAGTTTAATTTCGTCTTTTCTGTACCATATAACCGTATCCACTACATCATAGATATCCATTCGCATTACTTTTGTTGTTACCCTCAGCCGCTGATTCCCTGACGAACAATTTGAGCTCATTGATACGCCTGATATTTGCACAGAGTCAAGTCCGTTCATATACACGGTTATGCCCGGAAAACCCCAGGATACGTCTCCACTGGGTGAAGGGATAATGCTATAGTAACCGGGGACATAGATAGGGGGACTGGGCAACCAGTTATAGGGTGCTCCTACCCAGTCTTGGTAACTCATACTATAGGGGATTACCATCCCGCCCCAGCTATAATTTGTTCTAGAAGATGCAAAAATCCTTTTTTGTTCCGGAATGGTAAATACTTGAATAAAACCGGGACCTCCGCCTGATACACATTCCCAACCAAATTGTTCAGGTGGGTTAGTGGGTAGATATTCAGTACTACTATACCACGCATGAATCTCATCAACTACCACATAAGCAGTATCTGTTCTCCAAACCACTACCGGCACGGAATCGAAGGTATTGTCGTACGTAATACCCAGATAGTCATCGGGGTCGTAGTAAGGAACTGTTGGAAATGTGGGCGGTGGAATATTGTAGGTTCTGCCTGTCCAGTACACGCCTGCGAATATCACGCGCGAGCAAGCCGGAACGGCGCCCTGCTCTGTAGAAAACCTCAGGGTAGAAGAGGAAGAATTTCTCAAACTACTGGAATTGAGGAGGTCTGTATTCACAAACTCCATCCAGTTGTTCATAATATCGTGGTTAAAACCATACCTCCAATGCCACGTGAGGTTGGTATTCCCCATTGTAATAAAGTCGCCTCTAATATTATACATCGCTTTGTTACCCGCAAAAGGCGAGGTTCTAGGTTCAAAGGATACTTGCTCTACTATTTGCCCGAAAATATAAGTCGGAAATAGTAAAACCATCAAGAAAAACATTAGTACAATTTTTTTGCTTGCTTTTTTTGCAAAAGGATAGAAATTATTCATAAAAGTTGATATTAATTATTTTAGTTATTTTTTTTATCATTTATAAAATTGTTATATTTACATGAAAAGTGACATTTCAAAATAATAAATGTTCAAAAAATGATTATTATTCTAAAAAACTGTCAGAACATCACATTATAAGATGCAAAAATATATTTTTTTTTAAAAAAAAACTTTTTAAATAAAAAAATTGTGCGCAGCCGATTGTTAATATCTACTCAAAAAACTATTGGATATTTCCCAAAAATAGTATTATCTTTGCCGACCTTCCTAATCATTAAAATAATTTTAGGTAATGCTCCTCCCAAAAACCTACTACCTGAACCCTGAGGTTCTCTTTTTGGCTAAAGATTTGATTGGCAAATATCTTTTTACAAAAATTGAGGGACAACTTTGCGGTGGAATGATTACAGAAACGGAAGCCTACAAAGGGATCGCAGATCGCGCATGCCACGCTTTCGGAGGCAAACGAACAAAACGCAACGAAATGATGTATGAAGAAGGCGGGGTTGCCTACGTTTATCTTTGCTACGGAATTCACAATATGTTGAATGTGGTTACCAATCTGAAAAATATTCCCGACGCCATACTGGTTCGCGCTATTCATGCTACACACGGCGAAGAACTCATGCTGAAACGTACCGGAAAATCTCAAATGAATCCGAAAGTTACCGAAGGACCGGGAAAGGTAACCAAAGCATTGGGAATAACATTGGAAAACAACAGAGAACCTCTTCAGAATAAAAGAATTTGGATTGAAGACAGAGGCTTTGAACTATCAAAAGCAGAGATTTTGAATACTCCAAGAATCGGAGTAGCTTACGCAGGAGCGGATGCGCTTTTACCTTATCGGTTCAAGCTAATCAATATAAACCTCTAATCCAACCCTCTACCCCATTGCAAAACCTCATTCCATCGAAAAGGTAAAATACCCGCTACTAAGGGTGGGGAGCGGAGAATTGCACCACCGCATCTGTCCGCAACATTCTGTTTTGTTTTTTGAATGCAGTGCAATAGAATCATTCAGAACTTCGTCTATCATAATCGCTCTCTTCTCGGTTCTAAAAGCAATAATTTCATTATTACTTTCGCAAAACTTTGTTCCTGTTTCATATAGAAACTTGAAAAAAGTCTCATCCCAGTTCACAAAGCAAATACCTTCAAGTTTTTGTACTCTTTTTTTATGATATTTTTCCGGCAAAATGAGATGGTTTATATCTCTTTTGAATTCTTTATGGTTAATAACATCTCTGTAAAAAAAAGCCTCGAACCCTAACTTTCTATAATAGTTTTCCAAGTTAGGATCTGCAGCACGCAAAAAAATCCCCGCAATATTTTCATTACGCGCCTCCTTGTAAATAGTTTCTATCAGTATTTTCATTATGCCTTGCCTGCGATAATGGGGATGGGTGGCACAAGCATAAATGTAACGTAATGGTAGATTTGTGATTTGAGATTTAAGGTTTGAAATTTGCGATTTGCACTTCTTAACAAAGGATAGTGTTGTGGGGAGTGCAAAAGCCATCGCTGCAATGTTGCCGTTAATTTCGCAAACATAGCCGCTCTCGATCCCAAAATGAGCCATAAAACAAGCAATGAATTCTTCAGGGTCTAAAAAAACTCTTTCCCAAAGTAGTTTGATTTCAGGGTAATCTGTAGTTGATGCTTTTCTAAAATTCATGGAGATTAGCGTTCCTCATAAAACAATATCTCATTGTATCCCTTTGGCACTACGGCGCTTACTTTCGGAGCCGAATTGAAGGTTATCTTTTTTACCTCTATTTTTAATTCATAGTCTTCACTTTCACAAATTAGCGTTTGATAAAACGGATATCCCTCATTTTCACCTTGATATGATAGTTCTAAGTCTTCCGGAATGGAAACGGGAAATCTGTTAAAAATAGCTTGAATCGTGTAAAAATCAACCTCTAAACCCACTAAATTTTCAAAAAAAGAATAATCGCCCTGGTAGAAATTCCTTTGCAATTTATTAATTAGCAGAAAACTATCAGGTTTTGCTAATACCCTGCCTATCTCTAAACCTGCAACATTCAAGTGAATATACAGGAAACTGTCAATTACATTTACAAAATTGATTTGACACGTTTGGAACTGCTCATTAATGCTAATCATTGCAGAACCACGATAGTGAACAGAAGTGTAGTCAGGGGTACGAGGTACGGGGTGCGGGGTTGGCAGTACATCGTAAGAGGTAGAGTCTTGAGTTTGGGCAAATGAGGAAAAAGTGAGCAGAAAAAGAAAAGAAAGACTATGTAAGACTCGCTTAGAAAATTTCAACAAAAGATTCATTATCAAATACAAAAAATTAATTATCCAAGGTGGCAAAAACCCTGTAAAGTAGCCCGCTCTGACTCCCTCGTAAGGATGGGTCTTTTCTTATCGCATCTTCTTCTATTGCCATTTTCCTAAAGAATCCGGCTACCATCTGTTGGGCTGTTGCATTCGTAATATCTATAGGAGAAGGAGAAAAACTTCCTATTATTTCAGAGTATTTTTCCTGTAAAGAATTCCATCTGTTAAAAACATCTAATTCATTCAAGCGGACAAATAAAACGGAAGAAACTAAATTTGCAACAAATTCGCTTTGTTTGGTTGCTTTAACATATTCTGTGATAGCACTATCTCCTCCATGTAAAACTGAATATGGGCTTGGAAAAGTAATATCCTTAATTACAGACGTCCAAAATTGTGTAATGCTGTTTCCGCACTGTTCGGCTGCGCGGTTTAGAAAATAGATGAGGGAATCAATCTCATCTTCATAACCGTGTGCTATGAGCGTATCGGTTATGGGTTCGGCTATCAATTTTATACGATAACTTTTCGAATCATAATAGAAATACCCTATTTGTTGTTCAACAGTATCTACCATACAGAGTAGATTGCAAGTTTTAAATGACGTTGAATCAATACATTGCCTAAGCGCTGCTGAAATCTGATCATCTGTAAAAAGTTGTTCTACAAATTCGCCGGATTTGTCTCTACAAGAAGAAAAAATTAAAACTACAGATAATAATAAGAAATAAATACGTTGTTTCATAAAACCGAAATTATAGTCGGCAAATAAACATGTTTTTTTTAAAAAATAAGAATTTTATCCATTTTGTAGAAACCACACGCTCCACTAATCTGCTACTCAACGAAATTGTTGAAAACAATAGAACTATCGGAACAGTGTTGTTCGACTTTTTTTGTGTGGCTACAAATTTTCAAACCACCGGAAAAGGACAGGGCAACAAAAGTTGGATGAGCAACAAAGGGGAAAATATTTTAGCAAGTTTCTACTTCAAACCCTTACTTTTGCCTCCTCAACAAATCTATTTTAACTATTTCTTCGCCTTGACTATTCGGAAAGTTTTGTCGCAATATGTTGATGAGGTAGCGATTAAAAAACCCAATGATATTTATGCGGGCGATAAAAAAATAGCAGGTATTTTGATTGAACATCACATTCAAGGAGAAGAGTTGAAGTATTCGGTTGCGGGTGTAGGAATCAATGTTAATCAAACAGAGTTTGACCCCTTGCTTCCTAATCCAACTTCATTAAAATTAATTACAGGAAAAACGTTTTATAGAGAAACCATTTTGGAAGAGATTATTGAATTTGGCAAACTCTATTACAGTAAATTACAGAAAGGTTCAACTATTGAATTAGAAAATGAATACGAATCGTATGTGAAAAACTTTACAATTTAAGAGAGATCCGTTTAATAGAAAAATACTCATTTTTTAAGTATTTTAAGATAAGCTTTTATCTAAAAATGCAACAAATCATTAGAATAAAAGGATATTTTTGCCCCGTTCATTAGCCTAAATTCATTAGGCTGACTATTAAACAATTAAAATTTAAGTTATGATTAAAAAGTCTCTACTCTTTCTTACAGGATGTTTATTAGCATTTTCTACTCCGTTGAAAAGTCAACATGTTATTCCGGTATTTGATGCCGTTTTATTTTATGATGGCTACAATACTTTAGAAGCTTTAGCTGATGAGATTGTGCCGCTTCCGGAAGGTTTCTACCGCCTGAGCACCAGTGTTATTACCACTAAATTGTCGGAAGAACAATTAAATATGTTAAGCGGCTCCATTCAATTGGATGTGGTGGTAAAAGCGGCTTGCGATAATTACGATAGGCTTGGGCACGTAATGCTTGCCTTTGTTCCTAAAGATTCCGCTTTATATGACCCAAATAATACGCAACGGATAGAAATTGCACGTTTTATCACTCCTTTTATGAATAAAAACAAACAGCCCGATGCCGTACCATATACTTATCAAGTGGATTATTTACAACATCTGTTTCAAGATAAAAACCTTCGGGAACAATACAATTTTTGGCTTGAATTGGAGATTTTCGGAGTTCCCTACGCAGCAAACACACAAGTAGCAGGCTGCAGCGGAAGAAGTGATGTCTTTTATGGAACGCTTTGGTTTACATCTACTGAAATCGCAAGCACAATGGAAAACGACAATCTATTTATTCCGTTATTCATGAAAAATCGTTTTAACAATTATCAGGAAGGCGCTACCGATACTATTGGCAAAACTGTTAAAAATAAATTATTTACAGTTGAAAAAGATCTTATTGATGCACATTTGGTATTGATCACTTCTAATCATGGGGCGAATAGCGGTGGAGAAGAATACAACCGCCGTTGGCATTACGTTTACATTGACCATGAAGAAGTTTTGAGTTACAAGCCCGGACGAACCACGTGCGAGCCATTTAGAGTTTATAACACGCAAGCCAACGGCATTTATGGAACAACTCCAAAAACAGACGAGCAGTGGCAATCGTTCAGTAATTGGTGTCCGGGAGATGTTATTGATAACCGAATTATTAACTTGGGCGAATTAAAGGCAGGGAACTACCTGTTTACCATTAGTGTTCCCGATGCCCGTTTTGTAGGAAAGGAAGGAGACTTCCCATTATCACTTTATTTTCAAGGAAAAACTAATGAAACAATCGGAATAAAAGAAACAACCACTTCAAATCCGGAACAGATCGTTTTATTTCCTAATCCCGTGAACTATACCTTTTCAATTAAAACCTCCGAAACGGTAAAAACAGTTACTGTCCATTCGATTACAGGACAACAAATTATTCGAAAGAATGATACCCTTACCGTTAATATAAGTTCGCTTCCTTCCGGTTTTTATATTGTTCATGTGGAATTGGTAAATGGACAAAAATCTGTTCATAAAATGATCAAGCAATAATTTTATCAAGGGAAAACTATATTTTTGCGCTCGATTTATACAAAATTTAACTTAATTTGTGTAACAATCTAAATTTGTATACTCATGCGAAAAATTATTATTTCACTGTTCTTTGCCATTCTTTCATGGGGTATTTACGCTCAAAATACAGAGCATTATTTAAAAATCTATATCAATGACCGCACCGAGTTGGAAACACTTACCCTGTTGGTTTCTATTGACAACGTTCGAGGGAACGAGGTAATTGCATTCGCCAACGAAGAACAGTTCGAATATTTCATTACCCTGAATATTCCCTATGAAATTTTGACAAAGCCTGTTTTAACGCCGGAAGAACTGAATATGTTAGACTTTGAAGCGATAAAAAACTGTAGAAACGATTGGAATTATTATCCTGATTATCAGGCTTATCTTGATTTAATGGACGAATTTGTAACCAATTACCCCAATCTTTGTCGAAAGGTAGAATTTGGTACCTCTGTTCAAAACAGAAAGCTTTGGGCGTTGGTGCTTAGCAACAATGTGCATGTTCGTGAACCAGAACCGCAAGTTTTTTGGACATCCTCCATGCACGGAGATGAACTTACCGGTTATGTATTAATGCTCCGTTATATTGACTACCTATTAAGTAATTACGGGACAGATGAGCGCGTTACTTATTTGTTGGATAATATGGAAATATGGGTCAATCCGTTGGCAAACCCCGATGGAACATTTAAGACAGGAAATAGTTCTGTTTCTGGAGCAATCCGGTATAATGCAAATAACGTGGACTTGAATCGCAATTATTATGGAAATAATCCAAATGCTTGGCAAAAAGAAACAAGGGCTTTTATAGAGATGCAAGCAGAAGAAACTTTTGTATTAGCATGTAATATCCATGGTGGTGCGGAACTTTTTAACTATACATGGGATAAAAACTGTACGCTTCCTGCCGATAATACTTGGTGGAAAATGGTGGGCAATGAGTATGTAGATACCGTGCACAGTCAGAGTACAAGCTATTTTACAGGTGAATATTGCAATTATTGTTCAGGTCAACCCTCAGGATATTTGGCAGTTGTCAATGGCGCAAGTTGGTATCCTGCTTCTGATACGCGCCAGGATTATGCTAATTATTATAATTACACCCGCGAAGTTTGCTTAGAGATATCCAACACAAAAACTCCGACCGCTTCACAACTACCTATTTTTTGGAATCGTAACCACCGCTCATTTTTGAATTTTACCGAACAAGCCTTGTACGGTATTCATGGCGTTGTAACAGATGCTTGCTCAGGGGAGCCTGTGTATGCAAAAATTTTTATTAATGGTCATGATGTTGATAATGTTAATGACCGATCTTTTGTAATGACCGACCCTCGCGTAGGATACTATGCCCGTCTGATAAAAGGCGGAACTCACTCGGTAACCTATTCCGCAGAAGGCTATGTGTCTCAAACAGTTTCTATTGCTGTAGAGGACAGGCAGCAAATAGTAAAAAATATAGTTTTGACACCCACAGCACCTCCTACGCTTCCGCCTGTTGCCGATTTCACAGCTGATCACACCATTATTGATGGCGAAGAAACAATGATTGTACATTTTACCGATCTTTCAACAAATTGCCCTGATAATTGGCTTTGGTATTTTGAAGGTGGAACACCCGAAACCAGCACAGAGAGACATCCTGTTATTTCCTACGAAGGTAGCATTGGTAAATCGTTATCATTTGATGTAAAATTGTTAGTAAGCAATGGGGTGGGGATAGATTCTATAATGAAAGAAGATTACATAATTGTGTTGCCTAATCCTCCCGTTGCCAATTTTGAAGCGGATATAACAGAAATATTTGAAAATTGCACGGTCAATTTCATAGATCTCTCAGAACATGCCACCGCTTGGGAGTGGTATTTTGAAGGAGCCGATACCGAAACAAGCATCGAACAAAATCCAACGGTTTTGTACAAAAATCATGGTAATTTCGACGTAAAACTAAAAGTAATGAATGATGCCGGTAGCGATGAATTACTGAAAGATAATTATATTACTGTAAAACAGATTATTATACCTCCTGCTGCCAATTTTGAGGCGGATGCAACAGAGATATTTGAAAATGAAACAGTCCGTTTCATTGATCTTTCCGAAAACGCAACCGCATGGGAATGGTATTTTGAAGGCGGGACACCCGAAACAACAAACGAACAAAACCCAGTAGTTTTGTATGAAAATTTTGGCGCTTACAATGTGAAACTTACTGTAACAAACGAAGGGGGTAGTGATGAACTGTTGAAAGAAAACTATATTGTTGTAAAAGGGTTGGCAGTTCTTGAGAGGGAAGGAATAAATGTGAAAATATTTCCAAATCCGGTTTCACAAGAAACAAATATTACCATTAATGCGGATGAAGCTATTTATAAAATTGAGTTGATTAATTTGTTGGGAGCTATTGTAAAAACCAATTATCCTGATAGAACCCCTTATACGATTTCTGTTTCCGGCATTGAAAAGGGAATCTATTTTATGAGAATAGAAACCCAAAAAGGAGATTATACTACCAAGATTCAAATTCAATAA
>Ga0123354_10021363_pt1 | contig 10197 bp, 6 predicted proteins | sample TergutLab28metaG_2_FD_97872 | JGI IMG/M metagenome (GOLD analysis project Ga0123354, IMG submission 97872) | Labiotermes labralis P4 segment gut microbial communities from Petit-Saut dam, French Guiana - Lab288 P4 | ecosystem: Host-associated > Arthropoda: Insects > Digestive system > Gut ...
AGGACGTCGTGCTGATGGGCGCCACAGGCACCGGCAAGACGGCGACGGTCGCCTGGCTGGCCGAGCGCCTGCAGCGCCCGATGCTGGTGATGCAGCCGAACAAAACTCTGGCCGCCCAGTACGCCGCCGAGCTGCGGCAGTTCTTCCCGGACAACGCGGTGGAGTACTTCGTCAGCTACTACGACTACTACCAGCCGGAGGCGTACATCCCGCAGACCGACACCTACATCGAGAAGGACTCGTCGCTCAATGAAGAAGTCGAGCGTTTGCGCCACAGCGCTACCACCTCGCTGCTCACCCGCCGCGATGTGGTGGTGGTGGCGACGGTCTCCGCGATTTACGGCTTGGGGACGCCCCAGGAATACGTCGACCAGATGCTGACCCTGCGCGTGGGGCAAGACTGGGACCGTCAACAATTGCTGCGTCACCTGGTGGGCATGCAATACGTGCGCAATGACATGGCAGGCACGCGGGGCACCTTCCGGGTGCGCGGCGACACGCTTGAGATCTTCCCCATGTACGAAGAGATGGCGGTGCGCGCCGAGTTCTTCGGCGACACCATCGACGCGCTGACCGTGATGCACCCGCTGACCGGCCAGGTGGTCAGCGTCGAGGACGAGCTGTACGTGTTCCCGGCGTCGCACTACATCGCCGGCGAAGAGCGCATGCACAAAGCCATGGAAGGCATTGAGGCAGAGCTGGTCGAGCGGCTGGCCGAGCTTGAGGGCCAGGGCAAGCTACTGGAGGCCCAGCGGCTGAAGATGCGCACCACCTACGACCTGGAGATGATGGCCCAGATCGGCAGCTGCGCCGGCATCGAGAACTACAGCCGGCACATCGACGGCCGTGGCCCCGGCAGCCCGCCAAACTGCCTGCTCGACTACTTCCCGGAAGATTTCCTGCTTGTCATCGACGAGTCGCACGTCACGGTGCCGCAAATCGGCGGCATGTACGAGGGCGACATGAGCCGAAAGCGCACCCTCGTCGACTTCGGGTTCCGGCTGCCGTCTGCCCTCGACAACCGCCCGTTGCGCTTCGATGAGTTCCTCGAGCGCATTGGGCAGACGATCTACTCGTCAGCCACCCCGGGGCCGTACGAGCTAGCGAAGTCAAACGGGGTGGTCGAGCAGATCATCCGGCCGACGGGGCTGGTCGACCCACAGATCGTGGTCAAGCCGTCGAAGGGACAGATCGACGACCTGATGCACCAGATAGGGCTGCGCACAGAGCAGGGCGAGCGCGTGCTGGTGACCACGCTGACCAAGAAGATGGCGGAAGACCTGACCGACTACCTGCTGGAGCATGGCGTCAAGGCGCGGTACCTGCACTCGGACATCGACACGCTGCGCCGCGTCGAGCTGTTGCGCGATCTGCGCCTGGGCACGTTCGATGTGCTCGTCGGTATCAACCTGCTGCGCGAGGGCCTTGACCTGCCGGAGGTGTCGCTGGTGGCCATACTCGACGCCGACAAGGAGGGTTTCCTGCGCTCGGAGCGCTCGCTGATACAGACCATCGGGCGGGCCGCCCGCAACGTTTCCGGCGAGGTGCACATGTACGCCGACGCCATGACCGACTCGATGCGTGCCGCGATTGACGAGACGAACCGGCGCCGGGCCAAGCAGGTGGCCTACAACGAGGCGCATGGTATCGACCCGCAGCCGCTGCGCAAGAAGATCGCCGACATCACAGATATGCTGGCGCGCGAGGACGCCGACACGGCGACGCTGCGGACGGCGAAGGGCCAGCGCTCGGTGCTGCCGCGGGTCTCCAGCCGGGCATTGGACCCGGCATCGCTGGCCGAAACAGACCTGGCGGCGCTGATCGATGAGCTGGCCGGCCAGATGCACGGCGCCGCCGAGAACCTTGAGTTCGAGCTGGCGGCGCGCCTGCGCGACGAGGTGGCCGACCTGAAGAAAGAGCTGCGGGCGATGACAGAGGCCAACCGATAAGGTTTAGGTATGAATGTTCACCCCTACACGTGGGTCATCACCATCGTGGTGCTGGCCGGTGTGCTGTTGGTTGACGCATTCGTGATTGGCCGGCGCCCCCACGTGCCCACGATGAAGGAGTGCCTGAAGTACATCGGGTTGTACGTCGGCCTGGCGCTGGTGTTCGGGTTGGGCATCTGGTGGTTCTCATCGGCGCAGTACGCCATGCAGTTCTACTCCGGCTGGCTGACGGAGTACAGCTTGTCGATGGACAACCTGTTCATCTTCCTCGTCATCATGGAGCGGCAGGAGGTGCCGCGCGAGTCGCAGCAGTTCGCCCTGCTGGTTGGCATCATGGTGTCATTAGTGCTGCGGGGCGTGTTCATCGGGCTGGGTGCTGTCATCATTGAGCAGTTCGCCTGGGTTTTCCTGATTTTCGGCGTCTGGATTTTCCACTCGGCCTGGGGCGTCATCCATGACTTCGCCAAAGGTCATGGCGCCGATGCGAAGGCGGGCGAAGACGGGCGTTTCCTGCGCTTCGTCAAGGGCCGTCTGCCAACAACCGACACATTCGACGGCGACCGTCTCATGGTGCGGGGCGATGACGGGCGCCGGCGTTTCACCCTGATGGTGTTCACCATCGTGGCGCTGGGCGCGACGGATGTCATGTTCGCCCTTGACTCCATACCGGCCATCTTCTCGCTGACGGCTGAGCCGTACATCGTCTTCACGGCGAACGTCTTCGCCCTGATGGGGCTGCGGCAGCTTTACTTCGTGCTCGGCTCGCTGCTTGAAAGGCTGTACTACCTGCCCGTCGGCCTGACGGTGCTGCTGGCGTTCATTGGCGCCAAGCTGATCCTGCACGCCATGCACCACTACGGCTGGGACGCCGCACTTGGCTTTAACGGTGAGATCGGCACCCCCGTCTCGCTGATCATAATTGTGGCGATACTCGGCCTGACGGCGGTCGCCAGCCTGATCCGGGCGAGGCGCATCGCGTCAGCAGCACCGCATCAGGGGTAGCCGCTTGTCTCTCTCACCTGCTGGCAGACGCCCGGTGATCCAGGCGAGCAGGTAGTTGTCGGCGCCCCGCACAACCGTCGCCTTGCCGGAGCCGCCTATCACAGCCGTGACCCCGGAGTCCGACGCGATGCGGATCGCCTGATGCGCCGATGTGCGCCCGATCCGCTGGGCGTTGAAGGCTAGTAGCCAGGCGGCAACCTTTGGGTCGATCTGCTTGTAGGTGTAGCCGATGTCGAGGTCAATGTGGTGCAGTACGAGCTCGTTCAGGCGGGCGATCGGCAGGCGGTCCAGGCGAACGGTGAGCGTCGGCGACAGGCGCACGAGCTTGTCCGGCGGCATTGTCATCAGCTCCGCCAGGTTGGCGTGCAGATGCCCGGCGCTGGAGTCGAGGTCGACCTGCAGGTCGAGCGCCGAGCGCTCGGAGCCGCGCTCGATGGCCTCATTCCGGGTGTCATCCGAGTCGTACATGCTTGTGGGGTGGCCGTGGCGCAGCTGATCCATGACGCGCACGAAGGCGTCGGCATTCCGGGCGATGTGGGTGGCGACGTGGGCGCGGGTCCAGCCGGGCAACAGGCAAGGCATGTTCCACTGCTCGTCGGTGATGGCGATAGTGTCGCCCAGCAGGCTCTGCGTCGCTTCCTGGCGCTGCACACGCACCTGCGCCAGATCGAGACGGGACCTATCCATGCGCACCTCCGCGTATTTGTGCGATCAAGTCCAGCACTTACGCCCGGTAAAACCAAATGTCGGTACGCACCACTACCATAGACTTTGTGCCAGAACGCCTGATCATTCGCGGTGCCCGGGAGCATAACCTGAAGAACGTATCGCTGTCGCTGCCCCGCGAGGCGATGATCGTGTTCACCGGGCTGTCCGGCTCGGGCAAGTCGTCGTTGGCGTTCGACACCATTTTCGCGGAAGGGCAGCGTCGTTACGTCGAGTCGCTGTCGGCCTATGCGCGCCAGTTTTTGGGCCAGATGGACAAGCCGGCGGTCGACTTCGTCGAGGGCCTGTCGCCGGCCGTGTCGATCGACCAGAAGTCGACCAGCCGCAACCCGCGTTCGACGGTGGGCACCATCACCGAAATCTACGACTACCTGCGCCTGCTGTTCGCCCGCATCGGGCGCGCGCACTGCCCGGTGTGCGGCGAGCCGATCGAGAAGCAAACCCCCCAGCAGATCGTCGACCAGTTGCTCGAACTGCCCGATGGCACACGCTTCCAGGTGCTAGCGCCCGTTGTGCGGGGCCGCAAGGGCGAATACACAGAGATGCTGCGCGGCTACGCCGGCCAGGGTTTCGCGCGCGCCCGCGTCGACGGCGCGGTCTATGCGCTGGGCGACGCCCCCGCGCTGGACAAGCAGAAGAAGCACGACATCGACATCGTCGTCGACCGTCTTTCAATCAAAGAGTCGGTGCGCGGCCGGCTGACAGACTCCGTCGAGACGGCGCTCAACCTCACCGGTGGCGTCGTGACCATCGACTTCGTCGACCGTTCGGCCAAGTCGGCTGACCGCGAGCGGCGGTTCTCGATGCACCTGGCCTGCCCGAACGGGCACGACATAGCGATCGACGAGCTGGAGCCCCGGCAGTTCTCGTTCAACGGCCCGTGGGGCGCCTGCCCGGTGTGCTCCGGACTTGGCACGACACTCGAGGTCGACCCGTCGCTGGTTGTGCCGGACGTCACCAAGTCGCTGGCCCAGCACGCCATCGCCCCGTGGTCGACGCCGATGGTGGCCAGCCACTACGGGCGGGTCTACGACGGCTTGGCGCAGCAGGGCGGCTTCTCCGTCGACACGCCGTGGGAAAATCTGTCAGAGGCGGCGCGGGGGCTGCTGCTGAACGGCTACGCCGACCCGGTCTACGTGTCGTACCGCAATCGGTTCGGGCGCACCCGCACCTACACTCAGCGGTACGAGGGGGTGCTGCCGTACATCAGGCGCCGCCACGCCGAGGCCGAGACCGACAGCGCGCGCGAGCGCTGGGGCTCATACATGCGCGAAATCCCGTGCACCACGTGCAACGGCGACCGGTTGAAGCCATCGTCACTCGCCGTCACCATCGGCGGACGCAACATTGCGCAGGTGTCATCGCTCAGCATCGGCGAGGTGCGCGATTTCTTGGGCACCCTGGTGCTGACGCAGCGCGAGGCCACTATCGCCGAGCGGGTGATCAAGGAGATCCACGAGCGGCTGAAGTTTTTGCTGGACGTCGGCCTCGACTACCTGACGCTGTCGCGCGCGGCGGGGTCGCTGTCCGGCGGCGAGGCGCAGCGTATCCGATTGGCGACGCAGATCGGCTCGGGCCTGACAGGGGTGCTGTACGTGCTGGACGAGCCGAGCATCGGCCTGCACCAGCGCGACAACAAGCGCCTGATCGAGACGCTGCTGCACCTGCGCGACCTGGGCAACATGCTGATCGTGGTCGAGCACGACGAGGAGACCATCCGGTCGGCCGACTGGATCGTCGACATCGGCCCGGGCGCGGGGGAGCACGGCGGCGAAATCGTCGTGTCCGGCAGCCTGCAGGACCTGCTGGCCGAGCCCCGCTCGATGACCGGCGCGTACCTGGCGGGGCGCAAGTCGATACCACTGCCGGCGAAGCGGCGGCCGGGCAACGGGCTCGATGTCACGGTCGAGAGGGCGGCCGAGAACAACCTGCGCGACATCACCGTCAGCTTCCCGCTGGGGCGGTTCATCGCGGTGACGGGGGTCTCGGGTTCTGGCAAGTCGACCCTGGTCAACCAGATCCTGTACAACGCGCTGGCGGCCCGCATCTGGGGTGCCAAGACGATTCCCGGACGCCACCGCACCATCACGGGCGTCGAGAACATCGACAAGGTGATACACGTCGACCAGTCGCCGATCGGGCGCACGCCGCGGTCGAACCCGGCGACGTACACCGGCGTCTTCGACAAGATCCGTACCCTGTTCGCCGCCACGCCGGAGGCGAAAATCCGCGGCTACATGCCCGGCCGGTTCAGCTTCAACGTGCGTGGCGGCCGGTGCGAGAACTGCCAGGGCGACGGCACCATCAAGATCGAGATGAACTTCCTGCCCGATGTTTACGTGCCGTGCGAGGTGTGCCACGGTGCCCGCTACAACCGCGAGACGTTGGAGGTGCGCTACAAGGGCAAGACGATCTCGGAGGTGCTCGACATGCCGATCGAGGAGGCGGTCGAGTTCTTCGCCGCGATCCCGGCGATCGCCCGGCACCTGGCGACGCTGAACGAGGTTGGCCTGGGCTACGTGCGTCTTGGCCAGCCGGCCACCACGTTGTCCGGCGGCGAGGCGCAGCGCGTGAAGCTGGCGTCGGAGCTGCAGAAGCGCTCGACGGGGCGCACCCTGTACGTGCTGGACGAGCCGACCACCGGCCTGCACTTCGACGACGTGGCCAAGCTGCTCGGCGTGCTGAACCGCCTGGTCGACCAGGGCAACACGGTCGTGGTGATCGAGCACAACCTCGACGTGATCAAGGTGGCCGACTGGATCATCGACATGGGCCCAGAGGGCGGCAACCGGGGCGGCGAGATCGTGGCGCAGGGCACGCCGGAGGACGTGGCCGACGTCGCGGCGTCGTATACCGGCCAGTTCCTGAAGCCGATACTGGCTGGCCGCGCGACAGCCAGTGAGTTGCCGTTGCCGGTATAAAATGTCGGTATGCGTGCCGGTTCAGGCAGCTCCGGGAAGCTTCATGGCATCATCGTCGCGGCGCTGCTTGGTACTGAACCTTCAGGTGCTAGTGAGTGGTGAGTTTGTCCCGCGTCAGTTGGGGAGGGTTGCCCAGGCGGGCTCGTTGTCGGGGCTACTGTCAGTGAACTAACTAGTGCTTCGTGTTTGTCCAGCATCGATCCCGGCGCGGGACAAACTCGTGGCTCGTCGCCTAAACCTTGGTCCTGGGAGTCCTAGATGTTCACGAGTGGTGAGTTTGTCCCACGCCGGTTGGGGTGATTGATGAGGGCAGGCGGGTGTGTCACGGCGGAACCTAGCAGCGCTAAGGTAGCCACATGGACAACACCAATGCTGAGCTCTTGGAGGCCATCGACATGCGGCGGGCCCGCCGCCGGTACATCCCGGAACCGCTTGATGACGCCACCGCCCAGGCGATGCGCGACGTGATCGCCGAACAGGCGGGGTGCCGCATGGAGCTGGTCGTCGACAATGATGCCGCCGGGTTTTCCCGCAGCTACGGCATGTTCAGCGGGGTGCGCAACTACGTCGGCATGATCGCGCCGGAATCTGACCGGGCGGCGATCGAGCGGCTGGGCTACTACGGCGAGATTGTCGTGCTGCGGGCGGTCATGACGGGGCTTGGCACATGCTGGGTGGGCGGGTCGTTCAGCCGTAGCGCCTGCCCGTTCAAGTTGGAGGCCGACGAGCGCATCGTCTGCATCGTCACACTTGGTCAGGTGGCGGTGGACCTGAGCGTCAAAGAGAATCTGATACGGGGCGTTATGCATCGCCGCAGCAAGACAGTCGAGCAGATGAGCACCACCGACGGCCCGGCACCAGACTGGTTCTGGGACGGGTTGCGGGCCGTGCAGAAGGCGCCATCGGCGGTCAACCGCCAGCCGGTGATGTTCGACTACCGGGACGGCGTGGTGCGGGCAAGCATCCCGCAGCCTGATGATGACGCCATGCTGGTCGACCTGGGCATTGCCAAGCAGCACTTTGCCATTGGCGCGGGTGGTGGCACTTGGCAGTGGGGCAGTGGCGCGGAGTTCACCCACTGCTGATGGGACAAAGTCGTGGCTCGTGGCCCAAAGCTTGGCCCTGGGGGCTCTGAGCGCTCACAAGGGGTGACTTTGTCCCGCGGCGGCTGGGGCAGGGTCTGAGTAGCGCCGGCATGGAGTGCCCAGCACCGGCATGGGCTCTACCTAGCATTGACTTGTTGGAACGCATGACCCCAAACCCGGCGCGGGACAAAGTCGTGGCTCGACGCCCAAAGCTTGGCCCTGGGGGCCCTGAGCGCTCACGAGGGTTGAGTTTGTCCCGCGGAGGTTGGGGCAGGGCGGACTGGACACTCCCGGGTACGGGTTGGACAGCACCGGGTACGCGCTGGACAGCACCGGCATGGGTTGGACAGCACCGGCATGGGTTGGACAGCACCGGGTACGGGTTGGATAGCGCCGGTGCTAGTTGCACACAAGCGCTACGCTTGACGCACTGCGCCTTTCACCACAGGCGTCGGACCTCGAGGAGTAGACGAAATGATCGACGATCTGCTTGACCTCATCGCCGCACACGGCGACCGGGGCGCCGTTGTGCCCATCTCGCGCGTCGACGACCTGCGCCAGGACATGGAGGCCCTGCGCGTCGGCGACTACCACACCGAGGTGCTTGATCGCCGGGTCAGCTTCATCGACCGGTTCATACCGGCAGACCTTCCCTTCGAGCCCAAGTCCGTGATCGTGGTGGTGACCCCGAGCCCGAAGATGGCGATCGAGTTCAGCATTGGCGGACGCCCGTTCCAGGCCATACTGCCGCCCTCATATGCCGACATGGGCCCGGCAGACGCCAAGGTGCTCGCCTACATCCGCGAACATCTGACCCCGCTGGGGCACTTCGCGGAGGAGGCGGAATGGCTGCCACTCAAACCGCTGGCCACCCACTGCGGGCTGGCCCTCTACGGGCGAAACAACATCGGCATCAACGACGAGTTCGGCAGCTACATGCGCATCCTGGCGTACTTCAGCGACATCGAGTGCGGCGACACGTTCTGGCGCCCGCTGGGGCGTCTGCCCCAGTGCGAAACCTGCCACGCCTGCGTCGAGTGCTGCCCGACCGGCGCCATCGACCCGGTGCGCAACATCATCGACGCCGACATCTGCCTGACGTGGATTAACGAGAAACCGGACGACTTCCCAGACTGGCTGTCGCCCGACGCCCACAATTGCCTGGTCGGCTGCCTGAAATGCCAGGACTGCTGCCCGCTGAACGCCGAGAACCGCAAGCACGCCACGCTGGGCGGCAGCTTCAGTCAAGACGAGACAACCGAGTTGCTTGCCCACGTCCAGGGCGATCCCTACAGCAAGGCACTGCAAGCCAAGATCGACGGGATCGGCATCTCGCGGTACGCCCAGGTACTGCCCCGCAACCTGGCCGCCCTACTGCGTTAAGCCTGGATCCACCGATGCTGCGCGTAATGAGCAGCACCTGAGGGGCGAGGCCAGTGTGCCGCTCAGGGGCGGCGGAATAGCGCATGATCGGTGGATTCAGGTTAAGACCACCTGGGATCACGCGGCGAACGCGGCCAGGATGTCCGCCGCGAGTCGCTCGTCGCCCGCGGCAAGCGCCTGCTTGTAGTCAAGCGAGAACTGGCCGCAGTCGTAATAGTCGGGGTCCTTCGGGTGGCGCTGGTGCCCAGCGGCGCGGAACCGGGCGTACCACTCGGGCGTCAGATTTGGCATGCACCGGGCGTAGAGCGCGCGCTTGGCGGCCAGCAGCAGCTTGCGCAGCGCCTCGGTAGCGGCGGCGGGGTCGCGGGCGGCGCCGTGCGCCAGGGGATCGAACGGTTCGAGGTACTCGACGTGCGCGGCCCGGATCTTGCCGGTTTCGTCGAACTCGTAGGCCGTAACCTGCGGGTAGTCGAGCATCGTCTGGCCAGTCATGTCGTAGAAATCCAGGGCCAGGCGCACAGAACCACCGGTGTAGAGACCAAGAACGTCGTCAAATCGCGGGCAGAAGGTGCCCTCGCACCAGACGGCCAACAGGTGGCCGCCCAGTGCCTTGGCCAGCATCTCGTCGTAAGACTCACGCCGCCGCTGAACGGCCAGTGGCTCGGAGCCGCGCAGCGTCCATGTGACGTCGAACATTTCGAGCAACACGGTTTCGAATCGCGATTGACCGCTGTCGATATCGACCAGCGGGCTGATCACCCTGCCGGTGGCATTGAAGGCGGAAGCGATCACCAGCATGACGTCGTCGCCGTCCTGGTGCGTGGCGCAGATGACGCCGGGACCACTCGTCGGCAGGTTGCCTGTGCCCTCGACATCGAGCGGGTAACCGCGCAGTAGGTCATCGGCGCGCCCGACGACGCGTTTGACCGCGGGGTGGGTGGTGAACCGGATCAAGCGCTCACGGCTGGCGGCCCGTCGCTGGGCCCGATCGTAAAGGGGGCGCAGGCGGTCTTCGGATCGGGTGGCGCTGCGACCGTCTGGCACCAGATAAACCCTACTCGCGACTGCCAAGCCAACTATGTGACAGTGCACTACGCTTGACACCATGGCAGACCCCGCCACCTACCGACC
>Ga0123354_10021364_pt1 | contig 10197 bp, 9 predicted proteins | sample TergutLab28metaG_2_FD_97872 | JGI IMG/M metagenome (GOLD analysis project Ga0123354, IMG submission 97872) | Labiotermes labralis P4 segment gut microbial communities from Petit-Saut dam, French Guiana - Lab288 P4 | ecosystem: Host-associated > Arthropoda: Insects > Digestive system > Gut ...
GGCGCCCCCCCCCCCTTTTTTTAACCCCCCACAAAAATCCAGTGCCGGGGGACCCTTCGCCCCCCCCCCCCCCCGGCCTACTTACTACCAGGGAAGGAGGTAGCTTTACTGCACATGCAGCGTATGGTATTTATCATGTATCTGCATTGACTAGCTGCTAGCACGATCTGAGCTACCTCCTAATGATGAATAGTTAATCTGTTCGAAACATGTACAGGGTGATTATTGAAATAAATTTAAAAAAAAAAGTGTAAATTTGTATTTTACAAGTAGTATGTGTTTGATATTTTTTTTTGTCGTTTTTTTTGTTGTTGATGATTTTTGTTATAGTTAGGGTGGCGTTTCTCACTTTGTTAGAGCGTAAGGTTTTAGGTTATAATCACATTCGCAAGGGTCCTAATAAGCTTTCCTGCAAATGTTGTGTTACTGCACCTAAATTTAACTTTTTTCATGGCCCCTTGGGTAACCATGTATATAGGTTTCTGTGTATGCCTCAGACACTGGACATGTTGATAATAATCACGAAGTAATGAATGAACTGTTGTTGCATACCATAGAGAAAAATTAGGATTTCACCGTGTGACTAGCTTGAGGGTGGGTATGGGTATTCAGGTGATGTTGCATTAAGTGTCATTTAGCATTATGACATGTACGTCTGTAATTAGTGTCCTGTAAGTCGGCATTTGGGGTTACGTGGTGGCGCAGTTGGTTGAGGCACTGCACTACAAGCCGGAAGGTCGCGGGTTCGATTTCCGGTGGTGTCATTGGAATTTTTCATTGACGTAATCCTGCTGGCTGCACTATGGCCATGGGGTCGACTCAGTCTCTAACAGAAATGAGTACCAGGAATATTTCCAGGGGGGTAAAGGCGGCTGGTGCATAGGGCTGACAACCTTACGACCTTTGTGTGGTGATTGTCTTGAAATCTGGGAACCTCAACCTCCTGGAACCCTCAGGGCCTGTCCAGACCTGTAATGGGATTGGTTTACCAAGTCAGCATTCGGACATTCTGAGCCATAACTTAGTGTTTTGCGAGTGTGAGTCAGTGTCCTGAATTTTGATATGTTTCAGCTCTGGATGTCCTGAAGAGTCAAAACAGGAAGGACCTGTTCTACCAGTTTGCGCCAGCTCTGATGCCAGTTGTACCAAAACAGCTGGTTAATGTGCTTATCAGTCAAGGAAGAGGCTTGAATCCCGCTAAGCTGTTGCCTGCACTCGTTAGTGTCGATGATGATCAGGTTAGTGTTTGTTATGGACGCACACATGTTGATGTTGTCGTGTGATCCACAGTTTGATTCCCGACGGGGAAAACACATTTTACCCTTTTCCAGAATGTCCAAACTGGCTCTGGGGTTCCCAATTCTCCTATTCAGTGGGTCCTTACAGTTTCTTTCCCATGGGTAAAGTGGCTGGATCATGAATCTGACCACTGACCTCCACTTGTGCCAAAGGCGTGAGTCAGCGCACTTAAACCTGCTCTCCACTTCTCTGTTTTAATAGCTTAGACAGGGCAACACTGCCTTTACCATGTGTGAGGGCATATGTAGCCAGCGCTTGTCACATGCTCAGGTTATTGATGGTGGTGACCTTCACGTGCGGAGCATAGAGCAGAGGTACTGAACGAGAATTTGCAGAAAGGTGGCAGCTGAGGGTCAGGCTGCGCGCTCACCGCTCATGTTCATACAAATCACCACATGAATGTCCCACCGGACCTGAGACTGACCCCTAGTGTCTGAGTGACCTTGCTCTGTGGAACCAGTCAGTGGATGTGTTTAATAGAGTAGCATCACAGAGATATGTGGGAAATTATTATATAATTAATCTGTCATTTGTTTTCGTGGGATCCAAGTGATATTGCAGTGTCACCTCAGATAGCAGTTAATAGAGTTGGAATCCATGGTTTAGTTGGTATTACTGTGTTGATCATTGATGGAAATAAATTCTCCACCAGATAATGCAGCCTTTTAATTAACCTTTTAATGCCTAGGATTTAACCTTATGTACCGCCAGTTTAACATTCAGCAATTCTACGTTCTGCCCACACAGTGTATTTATGTGTTTTATGTGGATCTCAGAATAAGCAGCAATTGTTTCTCTATATAGCATTAACTTATCTGTTTTTATAACCGAGACAGAGCGTGTTTGCTGTGCGGTATGGACTGGGTCTTCCAATCAGACAAGTGTGGTTTCGTCCTTAAAGGGTTAATGTTACTGTAATTACAGAATATGGCCTCACTTTGTTTAGTATTTTATTTATAACTCTTACTGTCTTTCTTTTTCTTTCTTTCTTGAGCCAAAGAGACCCAAAATGGGGTTTGGTGTCTTTAAATGGTCGTGTACAACGTACATCAGCAGCCAGTAATGAAGTGAAGCTTACAGAATTAATAATCATGTTATGTTTTAAGTTTTTTTCATGAATAGTATGAAATATTGTTAATGGTGGTATCATTTTCAAGAAAACGGTCAGCGGAGTTTGTTTCTTATAATTGCAGGTAAAAGTAAAAGTACACCCTTGTACAGGCACTGAGGCTCTGTGCAGGCTGTACAGCCCATAGGGAAAGTAGAGGTATAGCTCTACTCTTTCTTGACCACAGAACTAGAAGGCGGTGAGGGGTCAGCATCACTCCCTGGACGCTCGTTACCCCCCGGGAAAGAACCGGTACCCATTGTACAGAAGGCTGGGTGGGTCCCAGGGCCAGTCTGGACAGGTGTGGAAAATCTTGCCGCCACCGGGATTCAATCCCTGGACCATCCAGCCTGTAGCCAGTCGCTATACCGACTACACTACCTGGCCCTCATAACTGCAGGTGGCCTTCCTTAATTTCCAAAATTATTTGTGTGATGCAAATATGATTTGATTTTGTGACCCCCCACTCTGTATTGTGAAACTGACGCTTGTCCTTCCAGAAATCTTCAGGATCACAGCACGCATATTCAGGGATATTTCGATTTCTTAGTGTCCCTCAGTGGCTGTGATGTGTAAGAGTGGGTCAGTGGCAGCTTCTCTGGGGAACCTGTACAACCACCAATTGTTTTGATCAGATTTTTTATTTTGTCTATTCCACAAGTTCTTTGAATCAAACATTCAGTATTTCTTCTAGGATGGTAAGACAAACACAGTCTGTAATAACGTGGCTATTGATTTACACCAATCGCTTCAGGTTACCATACTGCAGCCTTCTTCACTGACTTCTTCATTGCTTTACATCTCTTCTATTGCTGTTGTGTCTGTATGCTACTAGATGTGATGGTTCAGTTGGTGGAAATCTTGCACCATATTTTTGATGTGTCATGTTTAATTCTTGTTCACAGTGTATGCTGTTATAACAAGAGTATCCTGTTGAGATTGGTTTATGCTTTTTTGGCTGGCGTGTGCTGTTGTGACCTGTGTATGCTGTTGAGATTGGTGTATGCTTTTGTGGCTGGTGTGTGCTGTTGTGACCTGTGTATGCTGTTGAGATTGGCATATGCTTTTGTGGCTGGTGTGTACTGTTGTGACCTGTGTATACTGTTGAGATTGGTGTAATCTGTTGTGACCGGTGTATGCTGTCGAGACTGGTGTGTGCTGTCGTGACTGGTATGTGCTCTCATGACTGGGGTGTGCTGTCTTGACTGGTGTGTGCTGTCTTGGTGACTGGTATGTGGTGTCTTGGTGATGGGTGTGTGCTGTCATTACTGATGTATGCTGTCATGACTGGTGTGTGCTGTCTTGGTGACTGCTGTGTGCTGTAGTGATTGGTGAATGCTGTCATAAGTGGTGTGTGCTGTTGTGACTGGTGTGTATTGTCTTGGTGACTGGAGTGTGCTGTCTTGGCATTTGGTGTGTGCTGTCTTGGTGTTTGGTGTGTGCTGTCATGACTGGCATGTGCTGTTGTGGCTGGTGTGTGCTGTTTTGGTGACTGGAATGTGCTGTCTTGGTGACTGGAGTGTGCTGTCTTGGTGTTTGGTGTGTGCTGTCGTGACTGGCCTGTGCTGTCTTGGTGACATGTGTGCTGTCCCGATTGGTGTGTGCAGTCGTGACTGGTGTGTGTGCCCCGATTGGTTTGTGCTGTTGTGACGGGTTTGTGCTGTCGTGACTGGTGTGTGCTGTCATGGCTGGTGTGTGCTGTTGTGGCTGGTGTGCTGTCTTGGTGACCAGTGTGTGCTGTTGTGACCGGTGTCTTCCTCAGTGCCTATAAGGAAACACCTAGCTAGTGCTCTGTCTACTAGCCATTCTGACATTTGCCACAGTGCAGTCCAAGCTACCAACAGTGACATTAAGCAAACAGTACATAGATAAGTCCAAACTTTTCTGCTTCTAATTGCCAGTAACGTCAGCAATTCTGATGTGCCTGTACATTTGTTTAAGGCTGGAGAAGCAATTCGCTACCTGGAGTTCTGTGTGGGCTCGCTGGGATGCCAGCAGCAGGCTATACACAACTACCTTCTGTCGCTGTACGCACGCCTCAAACCTCAGAGCCTCATGGACTACCTGGCGATACAGGGTTGGTAGTGTAACAGACGTTTCGCTGCTTATTAATTTCTTCTCTTATTTTTCTATCTGGCCTATATCAGAATTATTGTTTTATTTATTCTTCCCCAAGCATCTTTTCTGTTTTATACAGGTTTGCCGGTCAGTACATTTCCGATCCTTTCCATTTTCCCCACAGTTTTCCCTGTTGTCAATTTCTTGCCAGCTTTGCTTTCCCATCTTGCTCTATTCCACTACGTAGTTAAACCATGCTGTATTATATCAGTTTGTAAGGCCCTTCTTTTTGAATTTTAATTTGGTTTCTTTTCAGTTTCCCTTCTGTTGTCTTCATCAGTATCCTTGTTCTGCCTTTCTTTTGTGACAGATTTACTCAGTCATTTTATACCAACTCTGTCAACAAATTTTTAATTTTGACTTCACTGTATAAGGTAAAAGGTAAAGGTCACCCCAGAACAGGCCATGAAGGCCCAGACGGGGAGTAGAGGTATAGCTCTACTCTTTCCTTAAGCTGAGCGCTAGATAGGGGTGGGTGGTCAACGCCACGCCCAGGCTGTTTACTCCCGAGTGTGACCCGGTACCCATTGTATAGGAGGCTGGGTGGGCCTCAGGGCCAGTCTGGATGGGGGCAGAAAATCTCGCCCCCCCCCCACCGGGATTCGATCCCCAGACCGTCGAGCCTGTAGCAAGTCGCTATACTGACTGAGCTATCCTGGCCCATCCAGTGTGTAAGATACCATATATTAATCCCCCCCCACAACCCATACTTCTAAACATTCTACAGCCATTTTTTCAGATTTTGAAGGTCCTTGCTGTTATGTTATTTGGGGGTATAATATTAAATGTGTGTTGTTCTGATTACATCATCTTAATAACATGCTGTTTATCAGGTGAGTGTTTTGTGTGATTTATGTTCTTCACACGTTCTGGTACCATTATCACAATCCTGAGCATGAACATGTATGTAATGCAGGCAATTCTGCAGAGCAAATGTTGGAAGCTGAAGGGTGTAGAACCCAGGCCATTATGAACTGTAAAAGTGTCTTGCTTACTTGATTCAGGTCAGGATGCCAGCGTTGTGTGCTATGACATCCATTATGCGCTGCGTCTGTGCCAGGAGAGGAACCTCACTGAGGCTTGTGTTCAGCTGTCAGCCCTGCTGGGGCTGTGGGAATCAGCAGTCGATCTCGCGCTTACTGTCGATGTAAAGCTGGCAAAGCAGACTGCTAATTTACCACAGAACGACCCTGATCTTAGGAAAAAGCTGTGGCTGAAGATTGGTAAGTTCACCTTGCACTTTCTGTCCGTGTTCTTGTCTTGTGTATCAGGAAAGAAAATACGGCCATGTTGCATCTTGTTTATTGTCTTCTTGTTGAACATCATCGAGTGATGTGATCTAGTCTACATTCTGTTCTGTTCCCTGACAATTACAGTCGTGCGTTGCTTAACGATGGGGATGTGTTCTGAGAAATGCGTCATTAGGCGATTTTGTTGTTGAGTTGGAACTCAACAACGAGAACAAATGACAGTAGACCAGGCTGACCAGTGCCAGAAGCTGTAATTACAGTTGCATGAGCTCCTGATGATGGATGTCAACACCCGAAACATGTAGAGCTGCCTACAGAAATGTAATAAACTGAATACAGTCGCATCTTATTGGGCAATTATTAAATTAGATTCACGTTGCACAGAACAAAAATGAATATAAAATTCGATGAAGAATATTGTATGTTAAAATCTGGTTCTTGCTCTCCGTGTCTGCGTCCGTTTTTGTCGGACACTCGTGTTATGACACTTCATATCGAACTGTTTGTGTCTATTTAAAGGTGGTTATGAACTGCTGCTGGCCTCAGATCCTCGAAACTGTAGAACTTCTTGGCTAAAGACAACTTTCTGCTCTCTCCAGGTTCTGTTTCAGGCAGGTGTCACTTTATTTAGGGAGTTAACGTGCAATACGCTTGAGTTGCGCACGGGAACGCACGTAGGTCACGTGTACAGGAACTGTTATTGGTGGGTAACTTTAACAAACTTTGAATGCATTGACAAATTTTATCAGGACTTCTCACTGACAGATTTCGCGAAAATTCATCTGTGGTTTTTGTGCTGTTATGTGTATACAGACAAACAGACTGACAGACAGACAAATACATTGCAGCGAATAGTTACATCTTATTACCTCTCTGCTGCGAATGTAGTGAAAAGGCATACATTAAGTATCAAAGTCGATACAAAGCTTTTAGGTGAATGTGTGAACCGTAACCGAAACAGAAAATTTCTGTTCCAGTTAGCGACGTCATCAGAAATTGAAGCCTGTGGGGCAGTGTAGTTTATTCGTAAAGCTGGGTGCACAGTAACTTTGTGCGTTGCAAAACGTATAGCAGGCAGTGAGGCTTGGCAGCTTCTCTCTTTAAGTTCTGCTTATTTATAATGATATGTGTCCCGTCATGGTGGGTCAGTTTTTGATTGGTAGGTATAGTGGGGGGAGGGACATGAAGGCAGCTCTCAGATTTTAGTGTGGATAAGAAACCAACTAGATGTCACTTTTGTGTTATCTTTTATTTCTCCTTTACAAGTTGCTCAATATGTTTCGGAAAACCATGTGCCCATCTTCAGGAACTGACACACTACCTGCTAACCGGTTCTGACAGCCTTCCTGCAACCACAGGTATGTACTTTAATCTGCTTACACACCGAACCACACCTACATACAATAATGAGACCACCACCCACAACACCCCACATAACCACACACAGCCCGCTAACACTAGATTTACCACAAACCGGACTAACATAGAACATATCGACCCACACAGATAAACATATGTGAATAGTACCACTCATTGTTACAGCACAATACCAACATGTGGCGATAACACTAATCAGTCGTCAGCTCCTGAAGATGGGCACATGGTTGTCTGAAACATGTTGAGCAACTTGTAAAGGAGAAATAAAGGATAACACAAAAGTGACATCTAGTTGGTTTCTTATCCACACTGAATTATGAATCACGGTCAACCACACATCAGATTCTCAGATTTTACTTCATTTCATAGTGTCTGGTACCAGTTTTGTGTGTCATGTACAGCGTTCCATATACATCTGTTTCATCAACTGAACTGTCCCCCCCTTCATACGCCAAACGCCTGCCGTGTGGTTGCCATACCATAACCCCCTTGTGTTATCACATTTGTTACCTGCTTCACGAATATTATTCCTATTTTCCTTGTAGCATAACTGGTGTATTAGGTGTTAAAGCCCTTGCTGGGTATTCGCCTCCTGTCTCACCTCCAGCAATATTTCTGTCTCCGAGGTGCCGTCCCGTGCCATAGCCACAACCTGCAACTTATTTGTCTTGAACGCACAACTCAAAAATGAAAGTTGTTTGGATCCTGCTCCCTACCTGTGTGTCAGGTATACCCACACAGCATCCTGTATGGGATGCAGGAATCACAGACTCTTCGATGGTTGTATAATCATTTTGAAGCTATGCCATTTTGATATGTTATCTCTCACTGGGAGCTGCAATAGTATGAACCACAAGTCCTCTGACACTTCATTTGCGTCACATAGAGTCATGAGTCATGGACAGTTGTTCTCGTGGTAAATAGGTAAAGATAAATTTCACCTTAGAACAGGCCATGAAGGCCCAGAGGGGAAGTAGCAGTGTACTCTGTCTTTAACTTTGGTTCTAGATGGGGGTGGGTGGGCAACACCATGCCCCAGCCGCTTTATCCCGAAGAAGGCCTGACACCCATCTTATAGGAGGCTGGGTTGGCCCCAGGGCCGGTCTGGACAGGCGTGGAAAATCTCGCCCCCACCGGGTTTCGATCCCCAGACCATCCAGCCCATAGCAAGTTGCTATACCAACTCAGCTATCGCGGCTCCATTGTTGTCATGGTAGGGGAGTAAAAGTTACGGCTTACTGTTAGGTTTCTGATTGCTAGTGACATTCTAAAGGGGTCACACCTCTGATGTACTTGTACTCGTATTTCATGAGACTGGGTCGAGCTGAAGGTCCCCATGCTATCACAGATTGAAGAATTTGTTGTCTTTTCCTCTTGTCCCTCATTGGCAGGATACTGATAGCTCCAGAAGAGAGAACTTTTTGTAGTGGTTCTTCTACAAGTATGAGGGTCATTCCAAGATCAACCTCCAATTGGCTGGTAAAAAAAATATAAAACAGAGAACAAAACTTTATTATATGGAACAGTTACATACATATCTGCATTACTTCTCCACATAGTTGCCCTCCACATTTAGGCACTTGTCATACCGTGGCACTAGCTTTTGCAGTCCCTCGTCATAGAACGGCGCTGCCAAGTTATGCAGCCAGGTTTTGACGCCATCCATGAGCTCTTCGTTGGTGTGGAAATGTTAGTTAACCAACCAGACTTTCATCTTGGAGAAGAGATGGTAATTGCTTGATGCCAGGTCAGGACTGTAAGGAGGGTGGTCAAAAATCTCCCAGTTGAAGAGCTTGATTAAAGCATCTGTGCGAGCCACGGTGTGGGGCCGTGCGTTGTCGTGCAGGAGAACGACGCCTTTACTGAGCATCCCCTGCCCATCCCTAAATTTTCTGCACCATTCCCTCACACTACTGTCACTCATAACATTTTCACCGTATACACGACACATTCAATGATGAATCTCGGCCACGCTTTGTCCTTCTGCGTGAAGAAAACGAATCGCACCACGTACCTCACAGCTGGCGGGAGCGGCGATGGTAGTGTCCATGTTTTATCACTGTTTACTCCTACACTACGCAGCAAAAATGTTTGAGGGTAGGCGTACAGCAAGAGCAGAAGTTACTTGTTACTACTGAGCGTGCGCTTCGATGCTGTGACAATGCGTTTATTTTTACCAACCAATCGGAGGTTGATCTTGGAATGACCCTCAAATTTTGGTTTTCCTCCGGCTTTGTCTTTATACCACCACTCCGTGCTCATTCATTTATCACTGACACTACATAACCTTAGAAATTTACGGTGTTAGAGGGTCAAGTGTCCTGGGATGTGATGCTGTGACATTGGGCAGATAGTAGCCTTTGGTTCAGAGGAATGTAGTGCTGTAAACTTCATGGTCATGTAGTCCAAGAAGATCCTTTGAAACCTTAGTAGGAAGTGCTTGCCTAAAGACATCATTATATCCTAGAAGACTTGAATCTTCAAGAACACTCCTTTGGGAACCTCAAATCGTAAACTGACTGCATTATTCATCAGCAGTATTTAAAAATCTTACAATGAAGCCATTATGCTTGCCATATGTTTTATGTATTGTGTGGTACTGTATAATAAATAGAATAGGTTATAGCCGAACATTTTTGATATATTTGTTTCTTAGGTGTGAATAAAGAGAGACCAGCTTGGTGTTACTTGCTTTATTATTTCATTATTTAATGCTCAACGTGTTTTGGATGTTAATACATCCATCCTCAGGAGCTTGCGACTTATTTGTTGAGTTATTTCATGGGTTGTATTGCTCTGGTTCGATGTGTGTTGGTGTAACGGTGTGGTTTGGCTGGGGTGGTGTGTTATCCAGATGCAGGCTGAGTAGTGCTTCAGCCTGCATCTGGATACCACACCATCCCAGCCAAACCACAACGTAACACCAACACGCATCAAACCAAAGCAATACAAACCATGAAATAACTCAACAAATAAGTCGCAAGCTCCTGAGGATGGATGTATTAACATCCGAAACATGTTGAGCATTAAATAATGAAATAATAA
>Ga0123354_10021367_pt1 | contig 10196 bp, 9 predicted proteins | sample TergutLab28metaG_2_FD_97872 | JGI IMG/M metagenome (GOLD analysis project Ga0123354, IMG submission 97872) | Labiotermes labralis P4 segment gut microbial communities from Petit-Saut dam, French Guiana - Lab288 P4 | ecosystem: Host-associated > Arthropoda: Insects > Digestive system > Gut ...
GGGGCGATTTATTCCACATTATTAAAAACGATCGGCTTTACACTAGAATTTTTTCTGCCATCTTCAGGGTAGTTTCCACCTTGCGAACTGATAATATGCTCCCGTACAGTTTGGTATCGATATTTCCTTCGCTCTCCATAAGCTAAATGAAGATCACGTGACAGTATCACGTGACTTGGGGAGTTTGGAACAAGTGTGGTCTATGTAGCTTTGAGTGCATAATTATATAATCAAAAAGTATCAGTTTTCTGCTGGGAAGCTTGCTGCCATCATAAGGGTTGTTGTCCCCGTGCAGTCTGGTATTCAAGAAATTGAAAAAAAAACCCAAATTGGGGGGGAGAAATATAGTACCAAGGCGGTTTGGTCTACATTTTAAAAAATGACCAGCTTTCGGCCAGATTTTATTCTGCCATCTTCAGATTATTTAACGCCGTGCATTCTGGTAATGAGACCCGTTCAGTTCGGTTTCCATACCTCAGTCGCCCACCCTACGTTAAATAAAGTATACGTGACGGTATCACGTGTCTTTTGGAGTATTGGGCAAGCGTGTTTTCAGTCGCATTGAGTGCAAGAATACAATAAGTGCATATTTATATTATACAAGAGGATCGGTTTTCGCCTAGAAAAAATGGAGCCATTATCACGGTGGTTCTCCCCGTGTAGGCTAGTATTCTAGAAATGTGCAACAGACCCAAAATTGGGGTTAGAAAAAGTAGTACACGGGGCGGTTTGGTCCACATTATTAGAAACTATGGGCATTAGAGTATATATCATCTTCAGCTATTTTCCACTGTGCAGTCTGGTAATGTGCCACCGTATAAATTGGTATCGATAACTCCACCTTCCTTGCTACGCTAAATTAATATCACGTGACTTGTGGTGTATGGAGGAAGAGTAGTCTAAGTCCCATTGAGTGCAGCAGTAGTATACGGGGCGGTTTTGTCCACATTATTAATATGTTTCGGTTTCGACAAGATCTTTTGCTTCAATCTCAGGGTAATTGCCGCCGTGCAGTCTCGTAATGTGCACTCATATAATTTTATATCGATACTTCCATCGCCCTCCCTACGTTACGTAAATATCAAGTGACAGTCACGTAAATTGTGGAGTATGGTGCAGTAGTGGTCTAATTCGCAGTGAGTGTAAGAGTGCAATAATTGCATAATTATATTATCGCAAAGAATCGGTGTTCGTCTGAAAAAAATTCTGGCATCATCAGGGTGGTTGCCCCCGTGTAGTCTGGTAGTGAAGAAATGGGCAAAAGGCCCCAAATTTGGAGGAGAAAAAGTAGTGCCCGGGGCTGTATAGTTCCCATTATTAAAAAGGTTCGGGTTTTGACTACATTGTTTACTGCCATCTTCATGGTATTTATCGCTGTGGAGTCTGGTATTCCGACCCCGTAATTTGGTATCGTTTCCTCCATCGCCCTCCCTACGCTAAATAAAAATCATGTAACAGTATAACTTGCCTTGAGGAGTATGGAGTAATCGTGGTCTAAGTAGCAGTGAGTGCAAGAGTGCAATAAGGGCTTAAATATATTATCAAACAGGATCGGTTTTCGCTGGAAAATGTGCTGCCATCGTCATTTTTCGTTGTCAACTTCAGTGTAGTTGCCGCCGTGCAGTTTGGTAATGTGCCCCCGTACAGTTTGGTATCGATAACTTCATCGCCCTCCCTACCCTAAATTAAGATCACGTAACAGTATCACGTGACTTCTGGAGTATGGAGGAAGCGTCGTGTAAGTCGCAGTGAGATGAAGAGTGCAATAAGTGCATAAATATATTATCGAAAAGGATCGGTCTTCGGTTGGAAATGTGCAGCAATCATCATGTTGTTTGCCCCCGTGCAGTCAGGTAGTCAAGAAATGGGCAAAAGCCCCAAAATTCGTGTGAGAAAATATAGTGCCCTGGGTAGTATGGTGTGCATAATAAAAAAGTGTCGTTTTTCGACTAGATTTTTTGCTGCCATCCCCAGGGTTCTTGCCGCCATGCAGACTGGTAATGCGCGCCCGTACAGTGGTATCGATACATCCATCGCCCTCCCTACGCTAAATGAAGACCAAGAGACGGAATCACGTTACTTGTGGAGTATGGAGCAAGAGTGGTCTAATTCGCAGTGAGTGGAAGAATGCAATAAGTGGATATTTACATTAATGAAAAGGATCGCTTTTCGGCTGGAAAAAATGCTGCCATAATCAGTGCGTTTGCCCCCGTGAAGTGTGGTAGTTAAGAAATGAGTAAAAGCCCCCAAATTCGGGGGAGAAAAAATCCGCCGTGCAGTTTGGTAGTGTTCCCCAGTACAGTATTTTAATCAAAAAATGAGCAAAAGCCGCCAAATTCTGAACTAAAAAGCCGCCTGCAGTCTCGTAATGAGGCCCCGTACATTCTGGTAGAGGTATCTCCATCGCCTCTACGGTAAATGAAGACCACGTGACCAGACGACGTGAAGAGTAGTAATGAGTACAAGATTGTAATGAGTGCAACAATTGGTATAAGTGCAGAGTTTTGAGAATGGAGGGCAGCGCGCCGCCTTTAAATAGATTTGGAGTTTGTGGTGGGCCATTTTAAATTCGCCATTGTCCAAAATGGCTACCAGTACGCTAACTTTAAATCAAGTCAAGCTTTAAAGTCTGCCAACGTCCCCTCTAGAGGCCAAGTATAGTAAGATGTACTCGTTACTAAGCAATAGTAATTAAAGCATAGGTTATGTGCGAAGTGGTACCTCCGTAGTCACACCTTCGGGCAGCTGCCGTTTAGCTTGGTATCGTGGTCGCGAGTAGGATAGGATATATTTGAATCTAACCATAGTTTAATGTCTGCCAGCGCCCCTTTAGAGACGAAGAATAGAGTGCGAGATGGTGTTATGCCTCCGTGAGGATGGGTGAATGAATGTAATAATAGTAAGACGTACTCGTTCTTGAGCTATATTAATAAAAGTATGGGTTATTTGTGAGGTGGTCCCTACGTAGTCACCCATACGGGCAGCCGCCGTTCAGCTTGGTATCGTGGTCGGGAGTAGGATAGATGATCACCCCTGCGTATCCACACATGGCGTAAGCTGATGCTAGCACAACTCCACACGCTCGTGCAGGCTCTGAAAATTTCCAATCCGAGCTGCTGAGTAAGTACTTGTATTCGTATCACCAGTCTCAAAGTGGTGACGCAATCGGAGATATAATCGTAAAAACAAGTACACTCACAAAGGAGATATGGGTAGGACAGTTTTGCATTCAGGAAATGTAGGTATACAGTTTGTGGAACGTGTAACTAAGCAATGTATGTAAGTGCAAAAAGGGATTATTCGAATTTAAATCATTCGATATGTGTTGCAATGCATGCAACGAAAGCGGTAAAATGTTTTTGAAAACTATCGCTTGAGCTGCAAAGTAAGTACGTGATTTGTGTGTTGACCAGTGTGCACTATCGATATGCTGATGCATTTGAAGCTATTAGTGTAAGAAAGGTGATAAATACATTTGGCACAGTCAATATAGAGTACGGAGTTGCATTCACTATATAGAGGTACACTCGTTATTGGAACTTGTCTCGAAGCTCACCACGGCAGTGGAAGAAGGGAATAATCGACACGCGTAATGAAGATTAAGCTATATAAAATGTAAGTGATACGAATGGTAGCCATCTCTGTAAAGAAGATCTCCGGCCTGCATATCGACCGGCCTGGTGTGGTAAGTGCATCTGCTTTGTTTGATACGTAACAGTACTGTCGTACCCAATAGTAGGAGAGAGTAACTTTTGTATCAGATTAAAAAAGTTGCACTTACCTGTGCGAATACGCGTCTGAAGACGGTGTTGCTTGGTAAAAATGTTTTATTGATATGTTTTTAATAATATTACAGATAACAGAGCTTGCTGTCTCTCTCTCTCGTTCTTTCAGACGATTAAGCGAAATACAATCTTTTCCCTTTGTCATGTATGCACGGTAGAAAGCACATTTAATTGGTTCTGCAATGCAACACAAGACAAAGGCATGGTTAGCAGCATGACGAAGAGAGAGAAGCAAGCTTTATCCTATCCCCGTAGTTTGCTTCTCACTTCATCGTAGATGCTAACCGCGCCTGATATGTTTGAGCACCAAATCTGATATAAGCATTTTGCAGTCCATCTCACACACGTCTACGTCGAAGAGGTGCAGCGAAGGTGTTTCGACTCGCCCGTCTAGGATCCAGGTGCCATTTCCGTTTGCAGGATAGGTGCAATATCTTGTGGTATTGACATTTTTTAAATAATATTACAGATTACATAGCTTGCTGTCTCCCTTTATCTCCTTTCACACGAGGAAGCGAAGTATTATCTTGCCCCTTCGTCATGTAAGCATAACCAGAAAATAACTTTCTACCATGCGTACATGACAAAGGAAAAATACAATGTTTCGTTTCAGGTGACGCGTGTCCAGCTGCCAGCTATTTGCAGCCAATCTCACACACACATGTCTGGAGGTGTAGTGAAGGTGTTTCGAATCGCCCATCCAAGATCCAGCAGCAATCTGCCGTTTGCAGTGTAGATATATTTGTTGTATTTAGTGCACATACCTTTCTGGCAATGTTAGCAGGAAGGTTTATTCCCATGTAACATGCCTCCATAGACGCTAACAATGTTTCAAAGTTGAGTGCACCAAATCTGATAAATACACTTGCAGCCCATCATACATAAGCACGTTTCTACGTGGAAGAGGTGTCGGAAAGGAGTTGACTGTCCTGTGACTGTACAGGAGTAGCAGCAGTTTCAGAAAACAGGTTAGTGCATCATGATGTACACAACTCCAACATCCGCGTTTGAAGTCTTCTCCCTCGATATAACGAACGACATCCGCGTATGAATTCTTTTCCCTTGTTATAACGAATGTAGACGTAATACGGAAACCAGAGTGCGTGCTCCATCCATGCGTCATTTGTGGAACGCCAATTTTTTAGCCTTCCACCACAGTGAAAGCATATTGTCCCATCACCGACCTGTAAGTAAAGTGTCCTATGCAGACGGGAAGATAGTGATTTTACTACTGATACAGAGATAGTGGTGACTTATATACATGTGTAGTAGAAACCCGCAGCACTCAAAGATTCGGGACAAGGATTCATACCGTGACGCCAATTCACATATGACCTCAATCGTGAATCTTTGGTATAGTAGAATAAATACTTAGGTCCCTTCCAGTTAATCGTGGCACTCTGTAATGGGCTGCTTCGCTCCGGACTGGAATTAGGTCTGTATTTCATTGTAGTCGGTTCGAAATGAAAGTATGTTTCACACGTCGTGCGAATAAAAAGTGACACAGTATTTAACTGGTAGTAAGAAGTTTATTTCCGAACATATGTTTACAAACGGTTAAACAATAATAAGTAATTAGTATAGTTGTGCGAATAAGAATGCTTTTCACAATATCGTTTTGAGTTCTTCAAACAACTGTGGATACAGAATGTGCTTACTGTCGTTAGGTGGAGGTTCGATAAAATTAACCGAAGTATATGCCGTAGTCGTATATGCCACGACGTCGGGCAGAGAAAGAGTGAACGCATTCAGTTGATTTTGGATGACGTGAAACATCATCGAGAGATACGTAGGTCGACGAGTCTTAGGCTGATGTACTATTTATCTAGATACAATCCGACGCCTCTGTACCTTCCCGTCGTGTTCAGTCAGAAGTTGCCCTCCTTCCACCCGTACTGCTTGAAGCCGCACATGGACTCGCATATCTTAGGCAGACTATCCGCCATTTTGTTGAACTGCTGATCATCGAGAATCAGGATGGTAGACATTTTCTTATTTACGGATCTCAATTCCACGAAGGATCGGTTATCTGGAGCTGGGTAGACACCGACGGAGACGTATTTGGTTCTGTCATCGTCTATGAAAAAGAGGCGGCGCAGTAGGACCCTTTTCGGAACAAATAGCAGATGGACAGCCGCGGTGTAGAATTGGCAGGTGTCGAACTCTGGTGGCCTGACGAGTTTAGGCTGCGTAGCCGAAGGCGTTTCATCTACACCGACGTCGTATAGCAAGTCATCGTCGAAGACTGAGGGCAGCCTATCACTCGCTCCCGTTTCTAAATCGCTGAAAAAAATTGGACGTATGACGTGTCATGTCATTAGGACATTGTACATACGATTTCGTCTGCAGGTGGAACATCAACCAATCGTAGAGGTAATGCGCGGTTTTGGTTGAGCAACTGACATTTGGAAATTTCTGACAAGGCAGGCTGCACCAGCGTTTATAATTGAGGATGCGGGTTGAGGACAGTTGAAATCCTGCAGGTTAAGAATCGGGTGACCCAGTATTTCGGTGAGAAATTTGCATTTCGTGTTGCCATTACTGTAGAGGTGAGCAAACCCGCTACCGCCTAGCTCACGACCGTGTACAGATCATTGTAGGCTATGTGCCCGTCCTCCCAATTCAGCCCGTTTTCATCGTAGCCGTGTGACGTCATGCTAACGGGGCTCCTGAAACGGAACGAGTCCTGCAAGTTTTTGGCGGCCACAGAGAGTTCCTTGACCACTATCTCATTCTGGCGCCCTTTCAAAAATTCGAAATCTATTACAGCCTCCATATCGGAGGTCGACATAGCTGAGAATGACGAAACTGAGTCAAATACCAAACCGTTATAATAATCTGGAACTGCATTGTCAGCCGCTAACACGCCGCCGCGGCGACCCGAATTCGGAAGCGAATGCTCGGACGATCTGTCGGTCTGCTGACGAAGCACCGTCCAATCGCACGACGAATTGTTTGACTGTGAATCCTCGGTCCATGTACAGGCTGAATAGACAGCAATATTTGCCGCAGATATTACTCGTCAGCCCCGTAGTTGTTTCCTGTTATAACCCAGACGGTACAGTTGCGTCGTATGAAGAATGCTATTTCGGGGACAACCGGTACGATACCGTACGAATCGAAGAAATAGGCACTCGAGGATTTTGGTAGGAAATGTACGGCTAGCCAGTGTCAACCTTTCTCCGTTTGAGAATCTGCGTTGATTATCACCGTGTCAGATTGCGTGACGGAGCGAGGCAACATGTCGTCGGGGAAGACTCCCAAGAACGACCTCACATCTCTCAACGTACACAATATCTGCGTCGTGTCCATTTTTTTTTTGTTGTTCAAAAATCTGTCGTGACCGTTCGCCAGGTATCTACGCGAACTGAATTATCGTGTTCGAGATAGAATATACACGTGATGGGTAAGGGTAACGGCTTGCTGAATTTCAATTCCACTCTGATGTTGCCCTATCCGGGTGTGATGTATGTCACTCAGAGGCGCCTCGATCGAGTGTCAAGTCGAAGAGTAGCATGAAATAGCCGTTTATATACATGTCGTGAGTTATCTGAGGCCCGAGATCGAGTGGTGAATGCCTGATCCATCAAAGAGTTTCATGTACCCCATGACTAAAGTCTTCTCGTGATCCATGCCAATCGTCAGAACTTCGGTCGATATCTCTTTGCCGTTCACGTTCAGCGAGAAAGAACAAAGATCCTAGTGGCGGAAATGATACGGGTTCGTCGTCACGGAGCCGAGAAATTCCGCGTTCTTCACCATGGTGAATAGGAGTCTTTTCGGAAGGGGTCCCAACACGGCGTTGTCTATGCTAAGCGATTGCGCTCCGCTAGAAAACGTGAAGGACTCCAGTTCCACACTGGTCAGATTTTAGCGTGCGAGAGCGCCTTTTTCGAGAGCGATATTGTGGGCCAACAGGACTGACGGACTGGGTGTGAAGTGGTTCACCAAAATTTGGGCGTCGAGAGACTTGAAGACCGTCTTTGTTTCCGCATCATTGTTCAACAGGTAGAAACTCGGCTTGACTTTCGTGAGTTTGACCTGCTTTCGTAAGCTCGGGACTAGATATAGCGGTACGTTACATATGTCGCTGTGTATCCAACCGTAGAGTTGGACTTCTTTGCTCTGCTTGAACCGGTTCATCGCGTGATGAAAACTTTGTTTTTTGCATCGGCGGCTGTAAGGTCACAGGGTAATAAGTCACCGTCAAAAAGGTACCAGAACGCATTTGTCAGATGCGTGGATGCTGCGTCATTGCCGTACGTCAATAGGTCTCGAAATATGATCGATATTTATACAGTTCTGAGGCCTGGGTTATAGTCACGCCGTTTAAGGAGATGTTACATTTACTGATGACCGAGTGCAAGACATTATTCGTCACAGCAGTGAAATCGATGTTGTCCAAATTTGTGCCGTCAGCCTAAGTCAGTTTACCCCGGATATATAGTTTTAGGTTTAGGTCGACGTACTTGTCACTATCGGCGGAGATCAGGAATTCTAGATCTCTCTGTTCCGCGGACGTTATTGGATTGTACGTCACCTCGGTCGTCTCGACGACAGACGTCTGTATAGGCCTACGAGCGAAAATATCGAACTCGGAACTCAGAGACACAGACATGGTTGGCGGTAACAGTCAGAATAATGTCACTTAGGAGAAGATATCTTTTTTTGTAAGCCTCGGATTCTTGCCGCCTTTCTGTCTCCTGCCTTGCGCTTGCGACCTCGTCCCCTCAAATTACGGATCATATTCTGAACCGTCTCGTTCACGCGACGCGAGAATATATCCCAAGGTACTTCCTCCGTCGATCTGGCGATGTCTGTCAAGATATCGCCTCCTGTGCGCAACGTCACCTTCTCCAGGGTCTTGGCACCGCTCCAGAGGACAGGTCTAACCATTCGCCATAGCCCTGCCAAAAAAACTACCGATCCCGTAGCCCCGCTGAAGAAATGGTTCAGTCGCGTAAATGGGTCCTATGCCTTCGTGCTTGCCGCGACCCGCCTGCTGAAGGTAGTACCGCACGAGAGGATCCATAAGCATAAAATATGATGACGAGGCTATTTTATATTAACTTGCCGAAACGTGCCAAAAATGTAAGTCTAACTTTGAAGGCGTCGAGCCACTCTTGAATTCGAACGGCTTGCCCGTCAATTCCAATATATCTATCCTCATAAATTTAAACGTCCGCTTCTCGACGTGCAGATAGTAGACATTGTCGAACACGTACTGACACTTCACCGCCGGATAGCTAAAAGTTCTCATACAACGGTCCAGGGCTCTACCCACATACTGAGGCGCTATATGATCGCAATATATCAGGAGCGTACTATCGCCTGCGATTTTCGTGGATTTAAACGTACCCATATTTTTCGGAGAATATGAGAATTCGCATAGCCCCACTTCCCAATTGTCAGAAGAACCCAGTCCTATGGGCCGCGCCACATCAGTCGTAAATGTGGCAATCGTGATATCCGGATAAAGATTCCGGGATGTGTTACTCAACAACGTCACGTAAAAGCTTGTCGTCTCTATGTGTGTCATCTTTCACGCTCGAAGCGGGTATCCAAGAATCAAAGTCTTTCGAATAAATTCTCCAGCGGACCACATACTCTGAAATACCGCGTCTGACCCATCATTCCAAAATTTTATCTATCTTATAGACGGTAGGACTCGTGACACGAACACGGGTCAGTTCCTCCTGATAGAACTGGCCCTCTATAGGCTGCCGTTTAAGTCTTTCAATTCGTACAGGGGTCGAGGACGCCTCTCTATCACCTTCGCGATCCGAAATATTTCCGTGCTAAAATTCTGCTCGGCGCCCTTGGCAAACTTCATTTTCACCTTGCTGATGAGCACATGTTGCCCCGCGGGAAACTTGGCCTTCGCGATGCGAACGCGACGTCTTCTGACCTCCTTCCTCTTCCATTTAGTGAGGATGTCCGAAACGGTCACTCGCGACGGCGCCATGCCCATCGCGGAGTGAACCATGTCATTGTAGCCCCTGACAAATTTTGGGAGAACGTCGATGTATCTGTAGGTATTTTTAAGGTGAAATATTTATACAACCTACGGCGAATCGTTCGATACGCTCGTACGACGACGCTACATTTATCGTCGGTATACCTACACACCTGACACTGAATGCACTCGCGTTTTTAAATTTCTTGGAAGTGTTTATTTAGGAATTTATTGCCCTTGTCGGTCCGCACCCAAACGGGACGCCTACGGTGACGTGAGTCCCCGAATATCGAGATGAATGCCGAAGCAACAGCTGTACATGTTTTTTATTTCAGAGGGACCAAATGTAGAAATTTTGAAAATACGTCAATGACGGATAAAATGTATATGTAATTATCGTTAGATCTGAAGAGAACTCGGATGTCGATGAGGTCGCATTCCAAAACGTACATCAC
>Ga0123354_10021368_pt1 | contig 10196 bp, 6 predicted proteins | sample TergutLab28metaG_2_FD_97872 | JGI IMG/M metagenome (GOLD analysis project Ga0123354, IMG submission 97872) | Labiotermes labralis P4 segment gut microbial communities from Petit-Saut dam, French Guiana - Lab288 P4 | ecosystem: Host-associated > Arthropoda: Insects > Digestive system > Gut ...
CTTTGCTCGCGTGTATCCACATTTTGCAACCCTCCATGAAAGAAGCCTCCGCCCGCATCAAAATCAACAAGCTCCTCGAAGCCGCGGGCTGGCGTTTTTTCGCGGACGCAAACGGCCCCGCCAATATCCAGCTCGAACCCAGCGTCACCCTCACCAGGCAAACGCTCGACGACTTGGGCGAAAACTTCGAGCGCGCCTCAAAAGGTTTCATCGACTTCCTCCTGCTCAACGAAAAAGGCTTTCCCCTTATCGTTCTCGAAGCCAAGGCCGAGGACAAAAATCCCCTCTCCGGCAAGGAGCAGGCGCGCCGCTACGCCCGCTCGCAAAACTGCCGCTTCGTCATCCTCTCCAACGGCAACCTCCACTACTTCTGGGACCTCGACCGCGGCACCCCCGCCGTCATCACCGCCTTCCCCGCGCCCGCCTCCGTCGCCGGATACCGCCAGAAAAGCGCGCCCAACCCCGACCGCCTCATCAACGAACCCGTTGCCGACGACTACGTCGCGCTCACCCAACGCCCCAACTACGCCGCCGAAGCCGCATGGAAAAACGAAACCGAGCGCCCCCGCTTCATCGAAACCAACAGCCTGCGCTTCCTCCGCCCCTACCAAAAACTCGCCATCGCCGCCATCCAGCAAGCCGTGCGCCGGGGCAGCGACCGCTTCCTCCTCGAAATGGCCACCGGCACCGGCAAAACCCTCACCGCCGCCGCCATCATCAAACTCTTCCTCCGCACCGGCAACGCCCAGCGCGTCCTCTTCCTCGTCGACCGCCTCGAACTCGAAGACCAAGCCCTCAAACAATTCAAAAAACTCCTCTCCAACGACTACCGCTCCGTCATCTACAAGGAAAACCGCGACGACTGGCGCCGCGCCGAAATCGTCGTCACCACCGTCCAATCCCTCCTCTTCAACAACAAATACCAACGCCTTTTCTCGCCCACCGACTTCGACCTCGTCATCTCCGACGAAGCGCACCGCTCCATCGGCGGCAACGCCCGCGCCGTGTTCGACTACTTCATCGGCTGCAAACTCGGCCTCACCGCCACGCCCCGCGACTACCTCAAATACTACGCCCCCCGCAACCCCACCACCCGCGACCCCCGCGAATTCGAACGCCGCATCCTCCTCGACACCTATCGCACCTTCGGCTGCGACGACGGCCAGCCCACCTACCGCTACTCGCTCCTCGACGGCGTGCGCGACGGCTACCTCGTCAACCCCATCGTCATCGACGCCCGCAGCGACATCACCACGCAACTCCTCTCCGACACCGGCTTCACCGCCGAGTTCACCGACAACGCCGACGAAGACCACAACGAAACCTACCGCCACCGCGACTTCGAAAAACGCTTCACCTCCGCCGCCACCAACCAACTCTTCTGCAAAATCTTCCTCGAAAACGCCCTCCGCGACCCCATCAGCGGCGAAATCGGCAAATCCATCATCTACGCCGTCAGCCAAAACCACGCCGCCAAACTCGCCCAAATCCTCAACGAAATGGCCGACCGCATGTTCCCCGGCAAATACCACTCCGACTTCGCCGTGCAAGTGACCTCCCAAGTCGCCGACGCGCAACAAATGACCATCAACTTCACCAACAACACCCTCCTCGGCTCCGCGAATTTCCTCCCCGCCTACAAAACCAGCAGAGCACGCATCTGCGTCACCGTCGGCATGATGACCACCGGCTACGACTGCCCCGACCTCCTCAACCTCGGCCTCTTCCGCCCCATCTTCTCGCCCACCGATTTCATCCAAATCAAAGGCCGCGGCACCCGCAAACACGACTTCCGCGAAGAACTCCACGACGAAGCCCTCAAGGAAACCATCCGCGCCCCCCGCAAAACCGCCTTCAAACTCTTCGACTACTTCGCCAACTGCGAATACTTCGAAGAAAAATTCAACTACGACGAAGTCATCAAACTCCCCCGCCGCCCCGCCAAAACCAAAAACGCCGGAGGCGGTGACGACGACACCGACGGCACCACCACCGCCACCTACGAATACACCGGCGCCGACATCATCGCCTCCGTGAAAGAAGCCCCCATCGGCGTCGAAGGCATGCGCATCGACCGCGAGTTCTTCGCCAAATTTGAAAACCGCGTCCGCGAAAACCCCTTCATCGCCGCCAGTGTCGAAACCGGCCAATGGGATCGCGTGATAGATTACGTCAACCAAGAGCTATTCAACAAACCCGCCGAATACTACACGCTAGAAAAACTCCGCAAAGCCACCGGAGTTGACCGCCGCCTCACGCTCCGCGAAATCCTGGAAAAAATCTTCGGCCTAATCCCCCGCTTCAAATCCAAGGACGAAATACTGGAGGAAGAATTTTCCAAATTCGTAGCCGACTGCAAACCCTCCCCAGAGGACGCCGAGGCGATCCCCGCCATCAAAAACTATTTCAAAGCCTACGCGACGAACGACCGCATCCGCCACATAATCGACACCCGCGACCTCACGGAGCTGGCGACCGACCCCAGCTTCAACACGAACGACTACAAAGCCGTCCCCAAGAAATACCGCGACCTAATCCCCAACTACATCAAAGACTACCTCCCCCTAAACCAATTCGCATAAAATTAACCGAATGCAGGGGGGGTAGGCAGAATCAGCGAAAAACCCTTGCGCAACAAACAATCCTCACCCACCTTTCTGTCATTCCTCCATTCCATGAGCACCAGTCGCACAACACACACTGCCCCAGCCAAGTCCGTTCTCGAAATGACCGACAAAGAATTGAGCGAAAGCTACCTTATGTTCTTCCCTGACGGCCAACCGCAGGAACAGGAGAAGTTGGGGCACTATGCCACTGAGTTTGAAAAAATCTCATTGGTAAGGGATGTTCCTGTCCGTTACGCCATCCATTCACAGATGATAACACCCCATGCCTAAAAAGAACAGCGGCGATATTCTTCAGGAAATTTACGGGATTCAGGCCCAGAAAAACTTTGTTCAGGCTCAATCGCCATTTGATGCCGTGCGCCGCAAGTATCTCGCGGAGCTGGCAAAAATGCGCGGACGCAACATCCTCGCATACTACTCCGGCTGGCTTCAAAAGCCGGAGGCTGCGCACGCAAACCAGTCTTCCGCCAATATTTCCATCAACGACGGGGATATGAACGCTTTCATGGCCGTCATTCACGGCATGGGAAAGGAACGCAACAAGGGGCTGGATATTTTATTGCATACCCCTGGTGGCGACATGTCGGCAACGGAAGCACTGATCAATTATCTCCACGAAATGTTTGAAGGCAACATTGAGGCATTTGTCCCGCAAATCGCGATGTCCGCCGGCACAATGATTGCCTGTTCTTGCAAGAAAATCCACATGGGCAAACAGTCCAGCATTGGGCCAATAGATCCGCAACTCGGAGGATTCCCTGCATACGGAGTCATCAAGGAATTCGAGGATGCTCTCGACGCCATCAAGAAAGACCCATACTATAAAGCCCTCTGGCAAATGATAATCGGCAGATACCCGCCAACCTTTCTTGGTGAATGTCGCAACGCCATCAGCCTTGCCAACAACATTGTCACGAAACGCTTGGAAACAGTGATGTTTAAGGGAGAACCCGATGCCTGTGAGAAGGCCAAGAAAATAGTCGCTTCCCTGAATGAACATAATCAGGAAAATATGACTCATAGCCGGCATATTGACGTAAATAAAGCCGAGCAAATCGGGTTGAAGATTGAACGATTGGAAACCAGCCAAGAACTTCAGGATGCCGTTCTTATGGTTCACCATTGTTTCATGCACACGTTTGCAGGAACAAATTGCCTGAAGATTGTTGAAAACGACAAAGGCACCGCGCTCCTTACCGAGTTGCACGTTCCCCCGTCCCTGCGAAAAAATTGAGCAAGCCCCGCCTGCCCGTTGGAATTTGGTATCGAGGCCACAGGCCGACAGTCCGCCATTTTGTCGGTTGTAATTTTTTTGGGATTTGGGATTTTGGGATTGTCAAACCACTCGCCAAGCCTCGTAGAGGAATTTTCCCCTTATGCTCGACACCGAAACCAAACACCGCATCGACACCGCCCGCGACATCCTCGTTGGCAAAGTCCCCGACCCCAAATCGCAAGTCGAGCAAATCACCATCGCCCTCATCTACAAGTTCATGGACGATATGGACGCCGAAGCCGAGGAACTCGGCGGCAAGCGCAAATTCTTCACCCGCGACTTTGCCCGCTACGGCTGGGCCAAACTCATGCGCTCCGGCCTCGGCGGACACGAAACCCTCGCCCTCTACGCCGAAGGCATCACCAAAATGACCGAAAACCCCAACCTCCCGCCCCTCTTCCGCGACATCTTCAAAAACGCCTACCTCCCCTACCGCGACCCCGAAACCCTCAAGAGCTTCCTCAAAATCATCGACGAGTTCACCTACGACCACAGCGAACGCCTCGGCGACGCCTTCGAATACCTCCTCTCCGTGCTCGGCTCCCAAGGCGACGCCGGCCAATTCCGCACCCCGCGCCACATCATCGACTTCATCGTAGAAATCCTAAAACCCAAGAAAACCGAGAGCATCTTGGATCCCGCATGTGGGACGGCGGGATTTTTGATTTCCGCGTATAAGTTTATTTTGCGCCAAAATAGTTCGCGTCCCACACCCTCACCCCTGTCCCCTCTCCCAGTGGGAGAGGGGTGGCCGAAGGCTGGGGTGCGGGTGCCGTCAGGCATGGTAGAGGGGAATAATTATCGAGGTGGGTTTTACTTTGAAGGATTGAAACAACGCGCATGCGAATTGCGCCAAAAACAAACTGACGCCGAAGCCTTCCTTTGGGAATTGCTGCGTGACCGTCAGCTTTGTGATTTGAAATTTCGCCGCCAACATCAGATCGGCGATTACATTTGCGACTTCTACTGTCACGAAGCACGTCTGGTCATCGAATGTGACGGCGGCGTTCACAATGATTTGGCTCAAAAAACCAAAGACCAGAACCGTGACGCTTGGCTCCGCTCCCAAAATCTAAACATCCTACGCTTCCCCAACGAACGCATTCTCAAAGACCCCGAAAGTGTTCTCACCGAAATCATGGGCTACGCCCACCCTCACCCCGGCTTTCAGCCACCCCTCTCCCACTGGGAGAGGGGCAGGGGTGAGGGTGTCGGGCGCCCCGGAGACATGCTGACTCCCGACGAACGCGCTCGACTTGCGCAAAACATCACCGGCTACGACATCTCCCCCGACATGGTGCGCCTCTCGCTCGTCAACCTCTACCTCCACGGCTTCGCCGCGCCGCACATCTACGAATACGACACCCTCACGCAAGAAGAACGCTGGCGCGAAACCGCCGACGTCATCCTAGCCAACCCGCCCTTCATGTCGCCCAAAGGCGGCATCAAACCGCACAAACGCTTTTCCATCCAAGCCAAGCGCAGCGAAGTGCTCTTTGTGGACTACATGGCCGAGCACCTGACGCCCGCCGGACGCGCCGGAATCATCGTCCCCGAAGGCATCATCTTTCAAAGCCAGACCGCCTACCGCGACCTCCGCAAAATGCTCGTCGAAACAAGCCTCGTCGCCGTCATCTCGCTCCCCGCCGGATGTTTTAATCCGTATTCCGGCGTAAAAACCAGCATCCTCATCCTCGACAAAACACTGGCGAAGCAGACCAAAACCATCGCCTTCTTCAAAGTCGAAAACGACGGCTATAACCTCGGCGCGCAACGCCGCCCCATAGACAAAAACGACCTCCCGCAAGTGCTGACCGACATAGAAACCTACCTCGCCAAAGTAGCGGGAGCTTCCAGCTCCCAAGCCAGCGATTTAACCCTCCCCACCGCCCTCATCGTCCCCAAGGAAAAAATCGCCGCCAACGGCGACTACAATTTGAGCGGGGAAAGGTATCGGGAGAGAAGCAGCACGCTAACAGCTTTTGAATTTCACTCCATAGGGGAGATAACTGAAGAAATCAAAGCGGGTTTTGCCAGTGGCAACTCAAGCACGGATACAGAAGGCGTCCCACATATTCGCCCGATGAACATTACCGAAAAAGGACAGTTTACTTGGGGCGGGCTTAAGCAGATCGAAGTTTCAGAATACAAAGGGCGAGAAAGCTATGCACTCCGCGCAGGTGACGTGCTTTTCAACAATACGAATAGCAAAGAACTGATTGGCAAAACCTGTTTAGTTGAACAAGATATTCAAGGTGGCTTCTCAAATCACATTACTCGGCTTCGGGTTAATCCTGACATCTGTATTTCTAATTTCTTAGCACTTATTCTGCATAATGCTTGGCAAAAAGGGTTATTCATGGCACTTGCAAGCAAATGGATTGGGCAGGCAGGCATAAATGCAAAAACACTTTCAGAATTTCAAATTCCCCTTCCGCCGCTGGAGGTGCAGAAGGAAATCGTGGCGGAGATAGAAGGCTACCAGAAAATCATCACCGGAGCACGCACCGTCCTCGATAACTATCATCCCTACATCCACATCCGCCCCGAATGGCCAGTTTTTTCACTCGGAGAAATAAGCACTATTGTGCGTGGCAGTTCGCCAAGACCACAAGGTAATCCACAGTTTTTCGGTGGTCCGGTTCCGCGTCTGATGGTAGCCGATATTACTCGCGACGGAATGTATGCCACACCTAAAATTGATTCACTTACCAAACTCGGAGCCACCAAAAGCCGACCGATGAAAAAAGGGGAGATAATAATTACAGTTAGTGGGAACCCAGGTCTTCCAACAATTCTCGCTATTGATGCATGCATTCACGACGGTTTTGTTGGATTACGCGACCTATCACCTAATGCGTTGCCAGAATATGTGTATTTCTTGCTTCTTTCTCAACATGCACAACACGGTGCTCAATCTGTTGGTGCTGTGTTTAAGAATCTAACTACAGATCAAATTCGTGAATTCAAAATTCCCCTTCCGCCGCTCGAAACCCAACGCGCCATCGTCGCCGAAATCGAAGCGGAGCAAGCCCTCGTAGCGTCCAACCGCGATTTAATCGCCCGAATGGAAACCAAAATCCAATCCACCCTCGCCCGCGTCTGGGGTGAAACGTCACCTGAATAACAAAAAAATGATTTTATGGCTAATCTGACGCACATCAATTCCAAGCTCCCTGCTGTTGTGTTAATAACTTTCAACCCACATGAAACTCGGGCTGTGCAAGGCAAATTTGTTGATAAAAATAGAAGCCTTCAAAAAATGAGACCGATTATAGTGAATGGCATCACTTTCACTGAACTCGGTGAATTCAGTGGCTTAAATATTCTTCATACTACTAGTGACCAAGGTGGATATAAAGCGCAACAGACCATCAGTGCCCTCCTATATTGGCTTCGTTCAGAAGAAGTAGACGTCAGGGCTGTCATTGCTGTTGGAATTGCTTTTGGCGTGGACGAGAAAAATCAAAAATTTGGCGATGTGCTTGTCGCCACCAGTGTCTATGGTTACGAGGCAAGAAAAATAACTGACGAAGCCCCTGAACCTCGGGGTAAATCCTATCCTTGCTCGCCTCCCTTGATAAATCTTTTTAGGCTTATAACAGATCGTCCTGCGGTAAAAAACTGGCCAACCCTTCATGTTGGATGCCTTTTATCGGGGAATACGCTCTATGATCATAAATCGTTGCGGAATAGAATGGTCAAAGAGAGTAAGACCAGGGCTGAAAAGGCTATCGGCGGTGAAATGGAAGGAGTGGGGATTTATCACGCCGTTGAACTATCCAAGATTGATTGGATATTGGTCAAAGGCATTAGCGATTGGGGCTACGGCAAAAACAGAAAAGGCGTCGATAAAGAAGGAGATCAACGCAAGGCCGCAGAAAAGGCCGCTCTTGTCGTGTATGAAGCTCTCAGTATTTATAATTATACCAACCCAATGACAAAAACAACACAAACATCCGGGCGTTCCCGGCACAAAACCATCAGCAACGATGCCGATCTCATCATCACTATGAGCGGGCCGGATCATCGCTTCATCAACTACGAGGCTTCGTATAATATCACCGTCTCCAACGTCGGCACCACCGTGCTCAACAACGTCGTGGTCACCGCCAATCTCTCGAAGGGTGCACAGTTCGTCTCCGTTTTCGGGCGGCCTGTCACCCAGAATCACAGCACCGTTGTCTGGCAAATCCCCTCGCTGCAACCCGGCGAAAGCAAGACAGACACCCTTTCGCTTACCTCACCACAACCCAGCACCACTGTCACCACTGTTAAAGCCACCAGTGGCAAAATCAGCGACATCGCCAGCGCTCAGATCATCTGGGAAGGGCCACCGAGTGTGCGCACCGAGATCAGCGGCGATGTTAACTCAATTCGCGTCGGCGGCATGGTCACCTACGCCATCCATATTACTAACCAAGGCGCATGGCGCGACATCAACACTATGGTCAAGGTGCTTTTTGGCGACGAAATGACCCCGATGGAATGCGACGCCGCCGGTGCCGCTATCGCCGGCAAAGTCGTCACCCTCCCCGACGGCATCCTCAAACCCAAAAGCGTAATGACCTTCCATATCAAGGCCAAAGCGGAACAAGTCGGATTGAACATCACTCGCCTACTGTTCAACTCTTCGTTCCTTCCACAATCTGTTGTGAAGGACGAAATGACTAGCGTCTATTAAGTCAGGCGTTTGAAAACGAATCCGTCTAGCTTAGGCAGAAACAAACGCCTCAAGCAATAGTTTGAAACCACAAAGACCACAAAGAACCCAGAGAGCGCAAAGAGAAGAGAGATGAGTGTTGAGAATAAAAATCCAAGAAATCTTTGAGTTCTATGAGTTCTCTGCGGTTAATCGCCCAATCCTCACCTAACAAACCACAAAGGAACCAAACCATTATGGCCACGAAAAACACGAGGTTTCTCCACCCATGCGAGAGTCTCCCGCGCGCCTATAGGCGCCTTGAAGCGTTCATTTGCCGGACGGAATCTTGTGTTTTTGGTGGCTAAAAAATTCCTTCGATTACCTCTGCGTTAATCGCCCAATCCTCATCCAATCAAAACTATGAACCCTGAAAATTCCGAAATCATCATCTACCAAACCGAGGACGGCCGCACGCGCATCCAGTGCCGCTTCGAGGCCGAAACGCTTTGGCTCACGCAGGCATTTATCGCCGAGTTGTTTCAGAAGGATGTCCGCACAATCAACGAGCACTTGGTCAATATTTTTGAGGAAGGGGAATTGAGCAGGGAGACAACTATCCGGAATTTCCGGATAGTTCGTCTGGAAGGGAAACGGCAGGTGGCGCGTGACATCGAACACTACAACCTCGAAGCCATCCTTGCCGTCGGCTATCGCGTGCGCAGTCTTCGCGGCACTCAATTCCGCCAGTGGGCCACCGCGCGCTTGAGCGAATATCTGGTGAAGGGTTTTGTCATGGACGACGAGCGTCTCAAAAATCCGCTAGGCCCCGGATACAAGGATTATTTCGACGAACTGTTGGAACGCATCCGCGACATCCGTTCCTCCGAGCGTCGTTTTTATCAGAAGGTGCTCGATATTTACGCAACCAGCGTGGACTACTCGCCTGACTCCGCGCTCACGGAAAAGTTTTTCGCCACGGTGCAGAACAAGATGCACTGGGCAACGCACGGCCACACGGCTGCCGAGATGATTGTCGAACGAGCCGATGCCTCCAAACCGTTCATGGGGATGCAAACCACCCGTTCCGGAGGCATTGTGCGCAAGGACGATGCGAGCATTGCAAAAAACTATCTCAACGCCGATGAACTCCAAGTGCTCAACCGCATCGTCAGCCTCTACATCGAATACGCGGAGTTGCAGGCATTGGAGCGGCGCCCGATGACCATGCGCGACTGGATTGCGAAGCTGGACGAGTTTCTGAAAGCATCGGGTCGAAAGCTCCTCGACCATGCTGGCACGGTTACAGCCGGGGAAGCTCGCGCAAAAGCCGAGGCCGAGTATGCGAAATATCGGACTTTCCTTGACCGCCAACCCAAGGCCATCGAAGCCGCGTTTGACCAAAAGGCCGGGGAACTGAAAAAATTGCCGCCTCCCAAAAAGCCCAAGCCTCCCAAACCATAAATCCCATCGATTCCAGTTTGTGGCTGTCTTTACCCGTTTTCCCAAATTTCCCCCAATTTTTAATTTTCCCCAATTTCCCCGCTTGCCCCCCCGCCGCGCCGCCTGCATTTTTTCACGTTCCACAACTGCATGGACGAACTTCTGACACGCAATTTCTGCATCATCGCCCACGTCGATCACGGCAAGA
>Ga0123354_10021370_pt1 | contig 10196 bp, 4 predicted proteins | sample TergutLab28metaG_2_FD_97872 | JGI IMG/M metagenome (GOLD analysis project Ga0123354, IMG submission 97872) | Labiotermes labralis P4 segment gut microbial communities from Petit-Saut dam, French Guiana - Lab288 P4 | ecosystem: Host-associated > Arthropoda: Insects > Digestive system > Gut ...
GTATGGATTTATGATGGTGTTTAATAGCATTCTTTCACATTTGTTAAAATATTTTTTCTCTCCTGTAGATATACCAAATGCGCCAAGCCACGCGCGCGCGCGCGCACACACACACACACACACACACACACACAATGGAAACCTGAGGCCAAAAAACCCCCACCGAGAACAACAACCCCGAAGAGAACCCAGAAGACGTCGAACATACTAAACCACTAACCACGCACCCTCAACCCAATTGAATACCATAGACAACACAACCTATTATTACGGCCCCAAAACTACCCCCCCCCCCTAATACCTACCCATGAAACCTACATCCTACCAGTCATTGACCATTAGACTTCCCACTAAATAAATTGATTGTAACGCGTAACGATGATGAGATCTCAGCATCACCTCGCAATGTAGGCGTATATATGATACTCTTTGAGTAAAATTGTAATAACCTGAAGATGGCCGCAATTGGCCGAAACATGTAGTTATTTTTTGCTATTAAACACCATCATAAATCCATACTACCATACTTGTGTTTTCATGACTGATATTTACCTCACCATTAGTCGTGCTCATGGGTTACAAAACCCACTGTTGCCCCGGTGGGTAGAGTTGTCATTCACACCCTGGTTGGCGGGTCGTAGTTCACGGACTTCATTCTACACAGTATTCGATTCTGTAGCCACCCTATTATCCGTCATTATTTGAAGGGTGTTTTTGGGAACGCGATTTCCGGCGTATGCGATAGTACACGTGTTACGAATTGGTGCTGAAGAAACAATGGCGAATACGGCTGGATGTGTTGCATCTCGATGGAATGTGGCGTGCTCATCCCGACTTCCGTTGTCCGAGCTGCTTGTCGTGATACGTAAGATGAATGCGTCTTTGTTAATGGATATCTTCCCATATGCCGTCAATGATTCGCAGCTGTGTTCGTCCATATTTTACTTCTTTTCAGTGACAGTGTATAAGACAGTCCATCACAACTAAAGTTTTTTTTGCATGTACAATAATTTTGTTACAATATGTTTCACCCGGCATAGACTACCGTCAGGTAATTCACAATACTAACAATACTAGGAAGGAGAAATGCAGTTTCAGTTGCACTGAATCTAAATTAGATCTCCCTTTACAATGAAGGTGTGAAGTTAAAGAATAGCACATCTCTTACCTACTAATTGCTCACACCACAAGAACCGTCAACTAATCTCCTGTCAAGACAATACAGAACCCAACAGTTCTCCAACATTTTCATCGCCTAGGCAGCATTTAACTACATTATCACGGTTCAAAAACTACGAGTGTTCAAAGACAACTTCCCTTAACAACAAAATAACCTACATCTACACAACTCACACACTAAATTATTCTTTGTAACTCATGGTTCCGTGCATCGTAATTCAATGTCAATAAAAATCCAACCAGATGCAACAGTATGCAGATATTTATTTATTGCAAAGTCACTCTACATGTTTCGGGTGTCACAGCACTCATCATCAGGAGTAATAAAAACTGTAACCGCAGCCTCCGGTAGAGGTCACAATACTGGTACAGCCACTTCCCTCCAACGTGGGAAGGAAATAGTGACTTTGCAGTAAATAAATATCTGCATACTGTTGCATCTGGTTGGATTTTTATTAACACATTAAATTATCTTCCGTAATAAATGCTTATACTACATCAGGACTCAACATAATTTATCCAGATGTATATTACATAACTGGAAAGATACATAAAATTTTACAAATTTCTTCAAATAAGGTATCCATTATAAAACGCGATCGTATTTATTTTCCACACACCTATAATTGCGCTTATCCTTCGTAGTATTTTTTGGAATCCTGTATTACTTGACGATGACTATTCCGGCCGAAACATGTACACAAGTTCTGTATTACGTTCTTAGTTGTGAATGACGGTCTTACATTTTGTTATTATCCATTATCACAACAGTATGAAAAATTTGCGGTTATTTTGTCTTTTCTCTGATGACGCAATTAATGACCGTGTCTCCTTATGGGAATGGTGAGAGAGGCGTCAGTTCACTTTACACAATTCAACATGTCGGTTGTCCACCACAGGAGTCTAGTGGTCAGTTCCCAGTGATCTCCATGTAACAGGGGACTTTTGTTTGAACTCTAATAACACTACCTTCATGCCACTAGAAACCGTATACCGGTATGTACGTACCCAGACCTCCTCACGAACTTCATAGCCCTAACCATACATAACATAGATAGTATGTGATCTAGGACTTGTATGGTGAATTCCGGGTGCAAATTAGAAACTCCAGTACTTCGCATCCTCATTCCTGCCTCACTAAGCCTCATAATGGATATTTCACAGTTTGAAAAATCGTAAGTGCTGGTTCCATTATTATGTTGTATTAGACCCTCTATTTTGTTTGGTCATTAAATATATAAAATACCTGTCTTTTAAATGCTTGGATTTTTACAAAGTTGATCTTCTGTTCTGCGAGGGTCACTTGGTGTATGGGTGTATCTTAGACTGATATGCCGGAGCCGTTTTGTCAAGAGCACATAACACAGTTTACTTGATCTTCGTGGTTGCACCGTGCAAGTTGGCTGTATTAATTAATGTATTTGTCCAAATAATGCACACAAATTATTATAAAATTGTTAAACAGTTAAAATGATTTAAATTATAATAGTTGCTCCAACATGCTCCCTGATGATGGTTTATGTAAACCGAAACATGCTGGAGCAACTATTACAATTTTAAATGATTTTAACTATTTAACAATTTTATAACAATTTGTGTGCATTAGTTGGATAATAAAGGACTTAACACTGTTCGCTTGCTTTCTCACATATCTTCTTGGGTTAATACGCAAACTGGCAACACTGATGAATACTTGTATATATCACTAATTTGAATCGCTAACACAGGAAAGTTATATCTGCTCCATTCGACCAATCCACTTAGTGTATATCTTGAAAGCAACTGTAAATGGGCACCTCTAGAACACAGTTCTAACGCATCATCCTGAGCCCGTTTCTCTGATAAGAACGGTTTAATTGTATCGGATGCTGTTATCGATTGGTTACACACACCACAAAATTCATGCTTTGCAGCGCCTACGGAAGAATATTAGTACGGCAAATGTTACTATAAGTTACTAACATGAAATTATTTTCCAATGAATAGGGTAAAGATATCTTACATTACGTTCTTTTAATCTTTATAGAAGAACGGTTGAGGCCAGATGCCTCAAACACGCAGTTCATTTCTTTCCTGTAATATTTTGTTTTAAAAGCAGCAGTTTTGAGGAGACGCCTTTAAATTATCTACAGTTAAACTACCGGCAGTTTGGATTGCTAAAAGTCTGTAAATTTTCTAGAATTGCTTGTTCAGGGTGAAGCATTAAAACGGGTTATTTCATTTTTATAAAAGACAGGACAAAAAGCTAAATATCTAACGCTCCTGTATTGAGTTGTTTCACTCTTAGCCCAAGTTTTCCTTCATTGTTACAACTTTAAACATGGCTTGGCCGTACCGCGGTTGGGAAAATGGTCGTATTTCTTATAACCATAGTAATATTGTGAACTTCGTGACATTTTCTAAGATTGCAAGTGTTTCAGAACCCATAATCACAGAATGACAGAAGCCAAATTGTTTGATGGTTTTATCAACATTATATCGAAATCCTCTCCCAAACTTGCAAATGAAGCCAAATTTATTGGAATTGAATATTCTCTATTTTCTGAAGTTTTGTGAACTCTGTAGTCTCTATGTGTGCAATGCAATATGCAACACATACGTCATTCTATGATGCCTTTGTATTAACAAGAAAATAAAATTAGAAGATCAGGGGTGTGTATTGCAAGAAAAATGTTTAGAGATATATTTGTAATGAATAATTTGATCACTGTTTGCCTCACTTGCATTGAGATGCTGTTAGTTCCATAAACTACAATTTTCGTTGTCATTATGAAACTTTACAATAAATTTGTGTTTTTGAAAGATATCTGAGAGAAATTAAATGAAAGAAATTCAGATCTGACATGAGGTGGCAACAGAATATGAATACATGTATATGTACAGTTTCAACTAAAAATGACCTGGCCATTAAAGCAAATGTTATTATATCGCAGTAAACGCCAATAAGTTGAAACAACTTCCGAAGTTAAATATGTGAAAGAGCATGTACCGGAAGAAAAAAAATTGTCCCGAGAAACTAAGGTTTTTTAAAAATATCGGTCTTTCTTCAAACACGATGGACGAAAACGTGAATGATTTGAGAGTAATGAAAAAGAAGTGTAAAAATTTCAGGCTTATTCAATTGCAACTGACGACAGCACAGATGTTAAAAGTACGGCACAGCGTTCCGTTTCTAATTGAGGTGTTAATGGGGATTTTCAATTAGTAGAGGAGCTTTTACTAATGGTTCACATGCGAAAAAAATTCATGATGAAATTTCTTCTAAACTGGAAATATTTTTAGCAATTTTGAGTTGCTCCGTAAAAAAAAAATTGAGTTTGTTAGTGACGGAGCTCCGGCTATGGCTGGCAGAAATTAAGGCGTTTTGCAAAAGTTTAGAAAAATTGAGGGAACGAAATCTTTTCCTAGTCTCCACTCTGCTCCTCAAGTAGCACCATGTAAAAGGCATTTCAAAGTGAAGTAGCAAATGGATACACAAAAATGTGAACTCTATTCCTGCAAGTCCCTGTAACCATTGCGAATTTTTAACATTATTGAAATAATTGGGAAGTGAATATGGTGAAACAACTTATCACACTGATATGAGATCGTTTAATAGGAAGGTCTGTTTTGAAACAATTTTTATTTGATGAATGCAATAAAATTACTCAGCGGAAATAAGGTCAGAAATAGAGAATTACTGACGATGAAGGATGGGTAATCCAACTAGCATTTATTGTGAATGGGACTGTTCATAATCTTAAAAGCCCTATACAGTGCAGATAAGATCGGTACCGAATTGTACGGCAATACGAAGTTCAACGATTTGGAAAAACTATTAACCAATATTTTTTTAACTTCCGTTCAAAATTTCTTGATATTATTTATCTTGACACCAACTAAGAATATTTCCCATATATCCAGTCTTTTTGTTTTGCTTCTAGAAAAGTAGGACGAACGATTCCAGGACTTCAGAATGATGAAACAAGAATGATTTTTCGTGTAACAGAAGACAACGAGATGCACCATTTCTCAACTTTATTTTGATATGCAACTCTACATGTTTCGGACAAACTTATTTTCCATCATTAGGATTCTTGATACTGTATTCACAGCAACTGGTATTTGTCATACTAGGTATGTTGATTGTCGGCTAGCATGTCATTCTGACCTCAATAGTTGACAGTCAAGATAACAGTATGACAAATACCAGTTGCTGTGAACACAGTATCAAGACTCCTAATGATGTACAGTAAGTTTGTCCGAAACATGTAGAGTTGTTTACCAAAATAAAGATGAGAAACGGTGCATCTCGTTGGCTTCTATTATACGAATATATCACGATGCACGGCCCTCTGAATGTCAAAAAAGAACTGTTGTGATTGCTTTACATTTAATGGCAGACACTGTGTGAATGCTACAGACGATCATAAAATGGAATTAATGAATTTAATAATTTATTTACAAATAGCAATTACGTATTACTCTTAGTTATTAGCTTTATGATACAATCCTGCAAGACCCTTATTTCATCCTACCAAAACCACTGTTCCTTATGCTAAATTCTTTTCAGGTAAGAATTATCGAGACGTTGTGCGGAACTTCAACATTTAGAGACTTTTTCGCTTATGGACAATAAAAAAACGAAAACTCTTTCTTGTTTGACAGATGGATTTCCAGTAGAGTCAAACCGAGGACAGAAATTGTCCGCTGGTCGAAACGAAGTCAAGCCTCGGTCCCGTTTAAACTGAAGCTGAGGTACGTTTTGACCAATTTATAGTCTAGTCTATTGTTATAGCCTAAAACCCACAATAATTTTTCTAATATAAAAATTTAAAATTTGACGTTCAGGTGACCTTACGTCGTGACAAATTTTTATAATAAAGCCGACTAGATGCACCAATTTCTCAAATTTATTTTCGGAATAAAACCCTACATGTTTCGGACAGTTCCTCTGTCCATCATCAGGAGTTTTTTTCACTGTACACACAGCAATGTTATGTGTCATACAGGTTTGCTGACAGCTTGCGAGCAGGATCAGGATCAGGACGGAACTGGAACCGGTTCCGTCCTGATCCTGCTCGCAAGCTGTCAATAAAACTGTATGACATATACCATTGCTGTGTGTACAGTGAAAACCTCCTGATGATGGAAAGAGGGACTGCCCGAAACATGTAGGATTTTATTCCGAATATAAATTTGAGGAATTATTGCATCTAATTGGTTTTATTATAAGAATAAAAATTTATAATAAACGAAATGAACAGAGTAGGAACAGAAAACACTCCTACGTGCTTCGGCTATTACAGTCTTTATTGCGTATCAGTACTTAGAGACGAATACAGCATCGTTATACGGTTTTGTCATAGGTGAATGGTAAATATATAAGGGCAGCAGATCATTAAAATAAAACGGTAAATTAATACGTATCTTCTAATTAAATCGACTGGTAAACCATATATATTGCCACTTAATTTCATTGGTAGCCATATTTGGATTCAGAAGATTTCAGTACCTGTTGTGTAAAATACAAATTTTAAAATAGTTTTTATACGACATTGTACACATGGGTTGTAATGATCTGCGGCCATTTTATATTTTACCACTTACAAGTTACAAAGCTGCATAACAAAGCTGCATACGTCTGTTAGTATTGACACCCACTGAAGATGGCTAAAAACAGTGGCTGATACATGGAAGAATATTTTATTTTTTAGTATGTGAAATTCGTAGGGTATAAAATTCTTTTATTTTTATCAATTGTACTGAAGATGCGCAGTACTTAATTTCAATAATAATTCGCTGAAGTGATTGCGGTATTTGGTAGGGAGCGCACACATAATATTATTGTAGGGATAACGGTCCAGCATCATTTTAATCAAATAAATTTTTAAATAACAACAATAGTAATAATAATAATAATAAAGAGAACTCTTAATATTGTGTTTTTGAAACTAGAGAATTAACATTGTTTAGCGGAAAACGGCGTGTGACCCGCGATTTCATAATTACTGACGTGGATCGCGTTCGATTTGTGTTTCTGGCCATTGTCTTAGGCTTTCGCAAAGCACTCCTAAAATGCATGAATGAACCTTAACTTCATGGTTGCAGACGACAAAGTTAATTTTGCACAAACTACAATTGAAAGAGTGTTGCTTGATTAATCCTTATATAATGCAATTTTAAAATGTACTTTGACGATATCTATTAATAAATCTAAAGTCATGGTCATACCCCGTAAGATTAAATGGTATAATACACAAATTACAGAACAACTTAAAAATATTTATTCATTTTGTGCTGTTTAATATATTTATAATAAAAATTTTCAAAAACTTTGAGTGTGCAAAAGTGCCTGTAATCTCGGTACAATAAATTCAATGTTTGCCAACTAAACCATGTAGAATGTTCAGTTTAAATTTTGTAAAATAAAGTTTTTCCCAGTGCCAACAGGTTAGTACGGATGAAAGAATTGGGAACTTAAAGAATGGAGAACGGGAAGATAGCAACTGTTTGGATGGTCTTGTTTAAAGGAGTTACAGACTCTACACTCCGAGACAAATGACCAACGTGATTATTTTGTGATGAATTGCGTCTCAGGTTTATTTCCAGCGTACCTTGCGCGCTACTAGCAAAAGCAGAAAAGATTCCTTCAGGCTGATGATGGAATTTCCAAAAACCTGCTTTAGACACAGTTCACTTTAAATTAAAAACTTTCTTCCCATGGCGTCAAATTTAGTCTTTAAATTTATCAGGTAAAGTTTCTTTCGTTCTATTCCACTGTATTTTCAAAAATCCTCACCTTTTTTCTAAGTTTCAGACGTTCATAACTCCGTAACCATTCCAAATCGGAAACGTGTTTATGTGAATATTTTTTTTATAAAAAAACCTAGAAAACGAACTCCTGCATTGATATTCACAATTCATGAAACATTTTGTATATAAAACTACCTTGTGTGAGTCACATCTTGGTCACTATTCTTACCAAGTTGCCACAATTAGCTCAGAGGTTGGAGAGAATATATTATCCGTGAGTTGCGAACTGAGTAAGAAGAAATAATTTCAGGCGTTTTACGAAGTAAAAAACACAGACAGACTTGTCTGTCTGTCCCTCTCCCCCCCTCTTTCTCTCTGTCTTTCACAAAATGTAAGCGAATAAATATTTTCTCGGATTTTCTTAGAGTTCGGGATAGGAATCTTTACAAATAGTTCTTGTGTCAGCTTGAGTTTTATGTACATCGGCTCAGTGAACGCCTACATTTCTTTAGGACGCAATAAATTTGTACCTATACGGCCCTTATTTCTTCAATTTTTTTGTGGAATTCAGTAGAACAGTTTCACACAATGCTGTTAAGTATTAATGAATTTCATTAAAATTGGAGCACTGAAAGCCACAGTGTATTTCATTCATTTAGTAGTCTGTCTTACGACAGGTCCAAAGCCTCTTACAAAGCGAGCTCTCCACATAGTAAGATCTATAGCTTCCTCCTTCCAATGAGTGTATCCTCTCCTTTCCTTAAGGAGTGTATTTACTGGCTTAAGAATGTTATACCTTATTGTCTAAAATTTTGTACAATTTTCTTTCAAATTTGCTATAATGCGTTACAGGAGATGTCTACAAAAATGTACTGAGTAGCTGTAAAAAAAGCAGTCCCGTTACAGGCCTGGAGTGGCCCAGAGGGTTCTAGGAAGTTAAGATTCCCAGATTTCGTGACAACGGCACAGGATGGTGGTAAGGTTGTCAGCCTTACGCACAGGCCGCCTTTACCCCCAGGAAATTCTCCTTGTACTCATTTCTGTCTGCTGAGTCAACCCAAGGGCCATAATGCGATCGGAAGGTTTATGTCAACGAAAAATTATATGACACCATCTGGAATCGAACCAGCGACCTTCCAATTTGTAGCACAGCACCTTAACCACTGTGCTGCCGCGGTCCCAACTGAGTAGCTGTGAATTACATTAAAACTGCCGCAGTGAAAACTATATTTCGATTTACGTGCTTGAAGTCTTGTAGTATTAGTCGTAGAGTATTTCGTCATTTAGCGTCCTATCTTGGTGCAATTCAGTATAAAGCTTCTGCACTCACTGCTGTTTAGCACTGATGAGTTTCACGAAAATTGACCCAGAAAATACCTACTATTCTGTTGGACGTAAATGGGGTTATACATATATATATATAACTTCAAAAATTTACGACGTCCAAAAAATTAAAAAAAAAAAAACCTTGATAAATAACTTAACGTCGTCTTGTGAAAACTTATGTGTTTCGCCACGAAGTATGTGGTTCTCTATATCGTTATAATTGAGGCGGAGTGTGTTTTCTGTAAGGTACGAAGCACTTAGCATCGAGAATATCATGCAACACAGCTTATCCAGATCGCAGAACTCCGATGGAAGTAAGGCTTCGTTTACTTTATGAATAAATAATAGACTAATGCACGAGGGCATATATTAGCACTTGAACATTAAGACAGCCCTTAATATGTCGGACAGCTGTCTACTAATAATCATACAGTTACACTACCGATTTGCACAGTTTTGTTTATACCTGTTTCGAGAAACAGGCGTAAACCAATACTATAATAAATTTTATTGAATTAAACCATCTTTACACAACACAATTGACAGTTGTATTCTACAACTAGTTACATCGGCAACATGTTTCGGCCTTGCTTGGCCATCATCAGGCTTACAAAGATTAGCATCCATTAAGGTACATAACGTTGCTGTACAGATGGGATCCCATGGTTTACATTGTCTCTGTGTCTTATATTAAAACTGATTAATGGTTAAAATATAACGCAATAAAATTATATTATTTAAAATGTTGTGTACTTATAGCATCCAAGCAAGCCGGGGTAGAGGGGAGGGGTTAACCCTGTGGGTGTGGATACAGTGGGCCGGTTGTACGAACGATCGCCTTCAGGCGCCCTCGTACAACCGGCCCACTGTATCCACACCCACAGGGTTAACCCCTCCCCCCTCCCCCGCTTACTTGGATGCTATCAGTACACAGCTTTTTAAATAATATAATTTTA
>Ga0123354_10021372_pt1 | contig 10195 bp, 5 predicted proteins | sample TergutLab28metaG_2_FD_97872 | JGI IMG/M metagenome (GOLD analysis project Ga0123354, IMG submission 97872) | Labiotermes labralis P4 segment gut microbial communities from Petit-Saut dam, French Guiana - Lab288 P4 | ecosystem: Host-associated > Arthropoda: Insects > Digestive system > Gut ...
AATAGGGGGCCAGCTATTATTTCCATCAAATATGCAGCCCACTGTCACGGAATGCATTTTCCGTTATTTGTTCATTATTAGAACTTCGGTGATGATTGAATGATAGTAACTTCAAAATGCGCAACAAAAAGTCATTGAAACTTACCTGATTTTTTCATCTCTTCACCTATTTGTGTCCACACACTGTCACTATACTTCTTATTTGACATGTCATACGATTCCTCACATTTACGGACCAATTCCATTAATTTTTCATCCATTTTTGAAGACAAAAACAGGCAGCACGCGTTGTAAGCAAACACTCGAAGTGCAGTGGAGGAGACGTAAGACTGTTCACATTACCGGAATCGAGCAGGTACAGACCGGTTCGGACCCGTTCCGTCACGCCAAACATTCTCGCTCGGCAACGGCGACGGAACGGAACTGTGACGTGACGGAGACGTTCCTGTCAGTGTGAACATCTCCGTGTAATTACACGCGAGAAAATGTTACTGAACGGTGACGTTCCGAGACGGAACGGAAACGTGACGTATAGTGTGAATCGGCCCTAATACTGTACGTTTCATTCTTTAACAAGCCCCACAAGCAAAAGAAAACATCGCACACTTTCTGATACGGCGAACGCGGTGGCCATATTCCCCTGCTTATTAATCTCTCACCAAAACACTCCATAAACAACATATAAAACTGAGAAATGCGCTCCTCTGGGTTATCACGCAGGCAGTAGTGGTAATTTCTTACCGACGTTTCGGCACAATGTACCGGTCCCATCTTCAGGGGCCAAGAATTCTAAAATGTGTCTGGATTCGTCGGTAAGAAGAGCGCAGTTCTCGTCTACTTCGCGGCGGACACCTGAAATCACGCGTAACGCATAAAATTGGCGGTGTTATCTATTGCAGTGTCTTAACGGGGAAAAAAAAAGGCACAGCTGCTCTCATAGTTGGACATGTGATCAAAACAGTGAAAAGCGTAACACGCTGGTGTGAATTTATATTTTGGACTCAAGAAAAAAAATCCCCAATAAACCCAGGTCCACTCATAGCACACCACACACCAACCTTCCCGTCATATAATCAAACTTTGTAAACTGACGTCGAATTTTCTGCAGCCTAATCAAGTACTGTTATTCTCAGATTTCATTAACCCAATCACATGAAACCTCGGTTCCTCATTAAACAGCTCGGATGTGGGGTCTATTTCCCTACCACGCACCGTATAAAGGAACCAGTTCACAAAATACACTTTGCTTCACAGCAACGTGGAGTTCGTGAACCACAGCAGTATTACAAAGACGCAAATGCAGCGGTTATGTAGCAATTCGTACTAACGACGCAGTCGACCGCTCCCCATGCAAGTCGAACCAATCATTTTCTTGGTGATAATCATTTTCGTTTAGCTTTCACTCACAGCGTCTTCAGTGTGTTCTTCTCCTCCTGTCTACAAATGATCCTCCCACTGAACATCTCTTCACGGATCTGAAAAATGTTTTCGTGTTTCGAGTAGAAGCTAAGGAAACTTTGGTCCCAATTTAGGACTACGCTTCTTTTACGGTCCGTATCAGCACACGCATCACACAAACGCGATGCTCCAACAGCGTTCCCACGAGAAAGGAACAAGGACGTCACAACAGTAACGACCTACGCGACGGAGTGGCAGTGGCTAACTGAGCCAGCAAAGTTCTATGCCATAATGGAACCGACAGGAAGTAACCAAGGAATATGGACCAAATAAAACAGTAAGTGCATATAAGCAACCACTCTAGCATCAAGTATAACTTTACTGTTGCCTGAATGGGCGGAAAACTTGGCCTTTAAGGGCACAACGATTGAGGATTATGAGAATAATGAAGATTATGTCAAGGACAGTACCTGTACTTACGACGGCTGAAGTAAAAGGAATACGGAGAAAATTACAAAATGAGGAATTTCAGAGCTGCATCCTTCAATAAATAATGACAGTACGATTAATGATGATAGGGCAAACGAGTGACGACAAATGGACACGACTGGGAAACATGGGCGTAGATAGCATAACTTATAAAAATCTAAACAAAATGGGGTGTAAAGCTGTAAACTAATTCGCCCGGCACAGGACAGGAGCCACCAGAGGGCACGTTTGAAAACAGTAATTAATATTCAGGTTCCACAAAGTCTATCAACTGGCGGAATGACTGTGTGTGTGTGTGTGTGTGTGTGTGTGTCTGTCTGTCTGTCTGTCTGTCTGTCTGTCTGTGTGGCAAGGAACGGGTTAAGAAGTGCATGAACGGGTCTAAAACAAGAACGGAAATAGACTTCCGTGCAATGACTTACATTTTTCACACGTGAAAACTAAGGGCAAAATTGTGTACGTTTTCAATTAAGCACCACGGCGTTGACACATTTGACAGATTACAACTCTTTTTTAACAAACGTCCACTGTGTATTGCATTACTTAATTCACATGATATGCTCTTTGGCGCGTTCACAAAATTGCGAAACGCGACTATTAGCTTCGTCGTGTCTGTCTGTGTCCGTCTGTCCGCATGGAACAACTAGGCTCCTACCGGAAGGCTTTTCATGATATTTGATACTGGAGTATTTTTCGAAAATCTGTCATGAAAATTCAATTTTCATTCAAATCCGACAAGAATAGTGGGTTACTTTACACGAAGACCAATACACATTTTCTATTATCATCTCACTGAATTCTTCTTTAGAACGAGAATTTTGTCAGACAAATGCTGTAGAGAAAAACAAAACACATTCTATGTTCAGTAACTTTTTTTAATCGTGCCGTTTATGAGATAATGTGGAAAAATGCTGCATAGCCCGGCAGGCCACAGATGGCAATATGGAGCGTGCGCATTGCATCCTGGATAACGTAAGGCTACACACTCACAATACGTTGTACCTTTCTCTTTCCCACCGCAACAATGGTTATACGAACGCGCCTCAATGTTACGCCAAACGCACATTGCCTATCCTGTTACACTTTAATGCTTAAAACCCTCTGATATTTTATACACATACGGATATAATTATATCAAGCCAACAGCAACGCTACTGCCACATCAAATATATTTAATCCCTGAAGATGGCCTAACTCGGCCGAAACATGTAGGAAATATTTACATGAAGACATAACCACGTTATGCTCAGTGCACATTTGATGGTACGGACCTGATATTACTCACAGCGTGTATGCTACACAGCAAATGAGAAACACCACAAATACGATCGCCGTTAAATCACATTTACACCAACACAAAACCTGACTGAACCACCATTAGTCAGACGAGTATGGATTTGCCATCTTCGCTCTACTGGGATGTTACGCAGCGTTGATTGATAGTTAGCGACGTTTCGGAAGAATCTATCAGACCCATCTTCACGGGCCAAGCAGCCACTTACCCTTGAAGAAGGGGCCGACAGGCTGACCCGAAACGTCGGTAACTACCAATCAAGGCCGCCCAAGACCTCATTTACATGGCGGCGGAAGCCTGCGATCACGAGTAAGCCATTTATTTGAAAAATGCATTGCCCAGCGTCCCTCTTGAGAACATAGCTGTTGGTCACCTAACCCAGAATTCCTCCATGTTTGACGGAACTCGAAGCTTCGTCGCCATGTTCAAAAGACTAATCTGCTGGTGTCTATCCTCGGACAAATCCACCCCATCACCTTTTTTTCTTTCCTACCCGCTGTAATATTACACCCCAATCTACGCCTAGATCTGCCTAGACAAAGGCGCGAGGCGTTCATGTACAGGGTGTAAGGACCGCATACACCAAATTAAAAACTTTCTCTCTTAATAATTCTGCATTGTTGAGCCTGTATTCAACGTTTCTCTCCACTCAGAAGCGTTCCAAGAAAAGAACCTTCTTCTTTAACAAATTCTTCCCTCCACTCGAAGGCAACAAACAAAGAAATCTTTCATATCACGCCTACAATAAAAGCGGTACGAGCAAGCGCTAACATCGTCACCCGCGAACACGTGCTGCACAATACAGCGCCTGTACAAATGCTCCTTTTCATAGACCCTTCTTCCTCTGAATGTGAGCGTAATCTGGAAAGGTTATGGGGCAACAGTCTGGCGGACATGATTACCAGAAAAGTGACATAACAAAATACAGAAGGCCTACTCCCCCACTTCCATATCTCATAACCTAAACGAAACGTTATGTTCGCCTCTTTCAATCTTTGTACTCAACTGTCAAACCGTTGTGTTGTTTTCGGCTGGCCTGCTGGGGACTAAAAACGAAATACTTCAATTTCATGAATTTGAAAAATCGACATGAACATTCCAACACTCACGTTACATCTGTAACGCCATTAGCCTAATCTGACACAATTAGAGTTGTCTTTTATACGGCTATTGCTCTGAAATTAAGTGTAAGAGTACCTCCTGACTGAGCAGACTGAATGAATTACCACAAGAAGCATCAAAACTCTACTCGGTTTAAACAAGTCCCACAACCAGTACGTCTGTAACAGAAACAGAGATTGTCTTCAGATTTACAAATGCCTAAAGTACCAACAAAGGCACAGTTCCACTATTATATGTATTTCACTTCTAATTAGCTTGTACATACATAATACATAAAAGTGGAAGCGTGCATCTGTTGGTACTATAAGAATTTGTAAATGATTTAATAGCACACGGAATGAACAATACGAACCTTGTCTTCAGAGTTCACAGTCACAGGACAGACGGGTTTGCACCGCGACTCGGCTTTTGAAGAGTGCGATACCAGCGGTAACGACCTGTGTCTCCGTTACATCACACAAATGCCACAAATTCATTTTCAATACAATAACAGTACAGGTGATTTCGGGCGTTTCATACCAGATATGTAGCATAATTCATTTACAATACAATAAAAGTGCGTGACAATTCACGTCACCCTTATGGTGACAGGCCCATGTGCATCACGTGACATCGCCTTACAAACCAACAGTCAGATGCGATCTGCACAGCAAGTGGGCATACAAGGGTCTACCACTCTTCCATAACTCGGGTCATAGGACAACGGCACTCGCAATTAAATCGCAAACCCCGAAGCTTGAAGTAGAGAGACACACGAACGGACAGCTGAGGTGTGGAACAAGTTCACAGAAATTACGAACACTTTGCGACCGGAACAGCAACGCTTTGGTTCCCCAGACTTTGCCCGCTCGTCCTTCTGTTAAAAGTACGAAGTATGAAAACTAAGACATTGGAATTGTGAGAATATGTGGCTTGTAGCATGGGCCAAGATTACTCATTATGATAGACCGCATAATTTGCAAACACAGTTTGTTGAACGCACTGTCTCAATTCTTCCGACCGCACTACGGCCCTGGGGTCGACTCAGCCTCTAACAGAAATGAGTACCAGGAATATCTGCTGGAGGGTAAAGGCGGTCCGTGTGCAGGGTTGCAAATCTATCCACCTTCATGTACCACTTGTCTATAAATTCCGACAGCCTCAAACTCCTGGAGGCCCAAGGGCCTGTCCAGGCTTGTACAGGGATTGCTGTTCAATACGAGGAACTACAAACAAGCAGTTAACACACAAATTCAGTTTCTTCCTCCCTCAAAAAAAAACCGTCCGCATAACGGAGTCAAGTCGCTTAATACTGCAAAAAGGTAAAGTGCACCCTTGTACAGGCAGTGAGGCTCTGTACAGGCCGTACGGCCCATAGGGGTAGTAGAGGTATAGTTCTACTCCTTCTTGACCACGGCACTAGAAGGGGGTGAGGGGTCAGCGTCACGCCCCGGTCGCTCTTTACCCCCGGGAAAGAGCCGGTACCCATTGTACAGGGAGATGGGTGGGCCCTAGGGCCGGTCTGGACAGGTGCGGTAAAGCTCGCCCCCACCGGGATTTGATCCCCGGACCGTCCAGCCCGTAGCCAGTCGCTATACCGACTACGCTACCCGGCCCACCGCTTAATACTGCCTATACAGATAATCACTGTTTGAACAAACAATCGGTGTTTACTGTGAGACTCGTGACACGATGCGCAATACTGTTAATGTAAACATACTTCATTTCGAGCATGAAGGGGCGTCACTTAGCGTGCCCATATTTCGCCCGCTCGTCCTCGTAACAGTAGTATGAAAGTAAGACGTTAGAATGGTGAGAAGCGGTGGCTGGTAAAATTTTTTTTTTTTAGTTTTATGGCTACGGTAACATTTCATATTTCAAGAACCAAACTGGTGGCCTCCCGCCTGAAATTCACTTCCTACCTCACAAAAATCACCGTCTATATTATTAAGACCAATCAGTTGAATCGCTGTGTATTGTGAGACAGACAAAGCACATTAATGCCACAACGAGTGGGAATTTTAATGCAAAAGCACGTGGCACATACAGTAACCGCTAGGTTTTTGAGTCAACCAAGTGATACAGTAAGACAGTACGGGACACAATACCGCGCTATAATCAAGTGAGTTCTTGTGAGCAAGGTATCTGGAACACTCGGACAGGCTGGGCCGATCCATAACACAGGCCCATTAAGTTTGTTTGGCAGCTGATATAAAACACTCACTGTATTTGCACATGCACTTATGCTACAATTAATAAATGGCATGCATTGCTACTAAGGAAAGCTTTCCTAACCCAGTTGCATTGGTTCGTGTTTATGCAGACAAAAGACAAAACAAAGTGAACTCGGTTATAACGACATCGGTTTGTACGACACCTCGTCTATAGCGTCAAACTTTCTGTGGTAACAACTAATTCCCCACAAGGCACGTGTTTCTCTGCCTTGCTTTGTCCGACATACATAAGAGAACCTACCTCAGATATAGCGACATTGCCAGTAATCTGTTCCCACATAATTTTCCAAAAGGTAGGCTGTTTTGAGAATTCAACCTCTCTTCTGGTCCTGTAGAACACAAGACCTCACTTCCACATACTTCTCCACTGGTGGGCAACTTTACGAGCAGAATGATGGCGCGGCTATGAGGTCCTCGCTCTCTCCTACCACTGGCAACTTCCTTACGGAAGACTTTGAGGAGAGGGCCCACAAACCGCTGTGCTGGTTCCGTTACGCTGATGACATTTTTGTCATCACGCCACAGGGAACAGAGAAACAGGAGGGATTTTTATCATCTGAATGACCTTTACATGAACATACAGACGTTCACCTACCCTTTCTCGACATCGATATATATTAGAGACCGGATCTTCTTCTTCCTTGTTTTCCTTTGTTTCTTGTTATTTCATGCGGGTTTCCTTGTCTGCGACTCCTATACCAGTTAATGACCTGTCTTCCCAGGGCGCTTGACATCGGTGTAGTACCGAGATACTGAATTTTCCCCTCCTATATCATTTTTATTTATCGGTTCATTGTTCTAGTCTTCTAATTTCCTTCCTCCTTTGGTGTTTACTGTCCCTTATTCCACACACTTGTGTTCCTTTTATCTGCACTTGGTAGTTTACCACGCAGTAGCACTAGCCTAGACATTCCTCCCGTCCTACACTTATGGTTTTGTATTTATTTATCAATTACATGCTTTGCTTTCCTTCCTTTTCCTGTCTCGCACTTTGCTCATACAAATGGTTTCCTCTGTCTCCCCCTCCCGCACCTGTTCGAAATCTTCCCTCCCGGAAAGTCTGCCTTCAAAGCAGCACTGATGACTACACATCCCCTTCCCTCCTATTACCTACATCAAACCTACCGGCTGGCACCACGCTACTCAGTATCACCACCCACAATTTTCCCGGCTTTCTTTTTTCGATTCTTGAAGACGGGACCAACAGGTTGTCTCGAAACGTCGGTAAGGAATTACCACTACTCGGTATTAAACCAGAGGGGCTCAGTTCTCAAGTCCTATTCTCTTGCAGATAGACATACAAATTCCAGCCCTGGAAAATGACAACAGTAACGGTAATTCATGATTACAGCCTTCGCCGCGCTGTAAATGAGATTTTTGTTCTTCTGGGATATTACGCAGCGTAATTTGGTAGTAAGTTACTGATGTTTCTTGGATAGCTTGACCCTTGCAGGTGGTACCGACAAGTTAAGAAACGTACATTCCAGAAGACCGAAGATCCAAACGGTAATTCACCCTGTGCCTTAAGTTTCCCTCTGCTTTCCTGCTGCTGCAATCAACAGGAGACCGACAGAATAGTAATATGGGTACAGTGACGAACAGAAGAAAGGTTCTGAGCTTCGGAGGAAAATGTAAAGCGATACGACAAACAGAAAATGGAAAGAAGACAGCTGACGTGTGTCGGGAATTTTGTCTCGTAAACTCCACGATCCAAACGATTTGTAAAAACAGAACCCAAATCGTTTGTGCGTTTCAATGGAACGGATCAAGAATAAGGCGATTTAGGAAGCCTGAACCAAGTGACGTCAATGAGGCGCTGCTGAAGTGGTTTAAGTAAGAGAGAAGTGACGATATCATACGGCGAGCGGCCCTCTTCTGATGAAAACGTCTGTTCTTCATAAGAGTTTTTTTATATTAAAACATTTTAGCGTAAAATTTAGAATTACAGAATAATATTCGTTTCCGAACTTTAATTGTAATTTAAATATGAAACACCACAGAATTAACATTGTGTAATACGCCTGCAGGCACTTTTTTTTTTTCAAAAAATCTTCCTTCACTTATACCCTACACCTCGCTTAGAGCCACATTCGTTTATAACGACACATTGTACTCGGTCCCTTTCATGACGTTATAACCGAGTTCGGCCGAATTGACAACTCACATCTACATCTACGTATGCGTCAAATCTGGCTCAAGCAATAACACTTCTAACAAATTCTCAATTGCCCCATTTGAAACTTGGCCGAGACACCTGTCATGCAAAGCCTTCCGTGGTTAGACTCAGTCATACCGGATAAACATAGGGGTAGTACCTCAAACTGGGACAAGACGGCATCCTTCTACGTCCCTTTCTTATGGCAGAGCTGGTGCTAGATGTATTATATGATTAATGAGAAGCCCTAATGTAAGTTTCTTTCAACATAGTCACTCAAACACCTATGTTTAGCGTATATAGCAGGGTCAAATTTTGTGACACAAGTTTGTAATCTGCTTGGTGGTGAGAGACAACCAAATCGGGTGTTGCACGGCCTAAATTCTTAACGTCAGTTTGCTCGGTGAGATTTAGTTGCGAAAAACCGATGTCCTGTACATACTTCACGATGGTCATGTTCATGTCTGTCTTCAAACTGAAACCACTAAAATCAAAACATTCACAAATATGGCCTTGAAGATAAGTAGGTAAGAACGGTTGCCAAACTGCCAGCGTCTTAAACGTCATAAAATGTAAACAGATACACGCAGTCCTTAGCACGGCGTCTGGCCCAGCTAGTTCAGTCTCCCCGCTACTTGCAAGCAGCTGCACTGAAGTCAGCGCACAAAGAGCACATTGGGTACAGCATTCTCTGATCTCCGTTGTGCTTACGAGTTCGTCGCGAGTATATGAATCTGATATATCATTCACATGCATTTGAAGAATGCACGTATCTCCTAACGAAAACTGTTATTCAGCAATTTAATTTTTCTCAAAATTTCTGGGGTGGGGGGAGCCCTTATGCACAAGCTTCTTCTGGTATTCAGGTTGGTCTCTCACTGTCATGAGCGTTTTCTTCCCTCCTTAATGAGGGGGCTTTAGGTTAGACGTCAGACTAGTCTCTCTGTCGCAACATGCCCTCCGCCGTACAGCTGCAGCGCCTCTACCTGGCGAGTATCTTAATAGGACCCTATTCTTGAACACCGCAGCCTGTGTTCTTCCCTTGTGTCTGATCACAAGTTTCATACCAACGACAAAGTAAGCGGCAGATTTATAGTTCTGCACATTTTAATCCGGCGTTGTCAGAAGACGGGAACATAAAAGATTCGAGACCGAATGGTTGAGGGCATTCCCTAAGTTTAACATGCCTGTTCCTTAGGGTATTGTATTTCATGGTTCTGGTGCTTGTTCATTGTTCTTGTATTGTGATGGTTCATGTTCTTTTATGGTGTTTCGGTTCTTGTGCGGTGCTTGTTGTTGTTCTTGTATTGTTCTTGTATTGTGTTTGTGCTTTGAGCTTGTTCATTGTTCTTGTATTGTGCTACCCTAACTGAGGTCTTTTCAATGCTTTTCCCTCAGTTATAAGGCAAATGTCAGGGTATAACTCGCAAAGACGGGGCACGGCCCGCACTTCCAGAATTGTACTCTCTATGTATTGTGTGTATTGTTTGTTGTAAATGTGTCGTGTGATGCTGCCACCGGGTG
>Ga0123354_10021373_pt1 | contig 10195 bp, 7 predicted proteins | sample TergutLab28metaG_2_FD_97872 | JGI IMG/M metagenome (GOLD analysis project Ga0123354, IMG submission 97872) | Labiotermes labralis P4 segment gut microbial communities from Petit-Saut dam, French Guiana - Lab288 P4 | ecosystem: Host-associated > Arthropoda: Insects > Digestive system > Gut ...
CTAGCAACATCAGACGTGTTTGTTTTACATGTGAACAATTCTCCTGGATCATTATCTGATACTGTCATCTTGTCTGTGATCTGTGTTGATGGCTGGGGCAGGGAATCCACAGGACTAGCAACATCAGAAGTGTTTGTTTTAGATGTGAGCAACTCTCCTGCATCATTATCTGATACTGTCATCTGTGTTGATGACTGGGGCAGGGAATCCACAGAACTAGCAACATCAGACGTGTTCGTTTTAGATGTGAACAACTCCCCTGTATTACAATCTGATGATGTCACCTCACATATGATTTGTGACAGCTTTACAATGCCTGGAGGTTTGATTTCTGTATCAAATTCTGATTCTGCCACTTTCTCCTGATCATCCTTAGGGACTATCGTATTTTCTTCTGACCTCAACACTCCAGTAGAGAATACAGAATATGTTTCTTCTGCTAAATGTTCATGTACAGCAGTTTCCTGCCTGACAGTACTGAAGCTTTGAGTTATGTCAGTATCATTCTTTGGTGAAGTAAACGTTCCTGCTGTTGAATCTTTACAAGTCTCTCCATCTGTTACATTCGGTTCATAGGCACATGGCCTGCTTACACTGTCTTTCATGTGTTTCCTTACACCACTGTTTTCTGCACAGAAATTCTCCCAACATTTTACAGCAATATATGTTTCATCGTTAGTGACTGATTGGTCTGTGGGAACAGCAGCGTTGTTTTGCGAAGACTTGTGACACAATCTGGCGCTGTCACTATTTACAGACACTACATCTGATGCATCTTTTTGTTCGCTTGCAACGTCACAAACATCCAGCTGTTCTTCAACATTAGGTTCAACATAAACAGCCACTGCTTTATAAGTAAAAGACTCTCCTTCATACGGTCTCACATCGAGTGTGACAGGCATCCCGATGTAAAGAACGTCACAAAGTTTGGATCGGTTACAAATCCTAGTTCCATTTACATAAACCTTTTTCCGATAAAATGAGGCCCTCACCGCTCTCCCATCCACTGTAAATGCAATTGTCCCGTGATCATATCCGAAACTGTGGATATTTCCAGTATATTTACCAAAGTGGCTTGAATTTGATTCAGATGTAGACAGTTCCTCATTTGATGTAAAGCTGTCTTCAGACAGTTGGTCTGTTGACTGTGTATGTTGTTTGTCACTTTGTGCTGAGCACAAGGCAGTACTTGGTACGTACATAAGACAGTGCTTCTCCGTGGCCAAAGAACCCAATATAAGTGTCCATCTTGTGGAAGGTGACACAGACATGCGTTCACTTGAAGAGTGTGACAAAGGTAGGAAGACAGGAACAAAAATGAGGGGTGTATCCCAAACACTTTTACTTGATCTTCGTTCACATGTTTGCATAAGAACTTCTTTATGGCCACTTAACTTACTGTGTAATTCACAAGAAGGATCACTGGCCATTTCTTGTGAAAATGTATCTGGGATACATGAATCCAAATCATGTGACTGTCTATCACATACTGTTTCTGTTGAATCCAGAGCTACAATACTCAAGTTCACAGGAAATTTTCCCTGCAATGTGACTGCCTTGTATTCAGAAGTTGGATTATGGGCAGGCATTTTATACAGACAAACTGGAATTTGAAGATAGTCATTTGAAGGCAATGTAAAATCATTACATGACATACCAGTCAAATATGCTGTCATCCCCGCATGAGACGATGGCAGTGTTCTCGGTACAGCAATATGAGTCGGGTTCAGCGGGTCCAAAGGCATCTCTAATTCAATTCCTAGGGCAGCCAATGAATTAGACATTCTACGCCGTTTGTTTGAAGACTCAGGAAGAATTCTGACTCCTGTGTTTGATGACATATCATCTGCAGGCGAATGACTATTCCTCCGTTTTGGTAGCCTGGAAGCTGTATGACTGAAGATCACAAAACCTATCAATGCTGCTCTAAACTGAAATCCTCTTTCATCTGGTGGTTTTAAAAGTTCATATGAAAACTGAGGGTGTACTGTCTTTATTGCACAATCATTCCGTATGATACCGGTGCCTGAGAGATAAAGACGATCTTCATCATCGCTCTGCACTGACTGCAGAACCCTATACAAAGGCACTTCTCCATATTCTCCTTCTGATATGCCATGAACACTGTGTGTTCCATCCAGTTGTGATATGGCAGCTGAGCCACATACTCCATGTTCCATGGCAGGCAGATGACGTGTTTCACCTTGTTCTGTTATGTCCGGCAGATCAGCTACTGGCTCATCGTGCTTTGTGTGACTTGCCTCCTGCATTTCACAGTGTTGTGAGAAAGATATTGCTGCTGCCTTTCTGTCATTTTGCTGTGACTTGACTGATGAGAGATTAGTACAGCCCCTCTCTCTGGCAGTGTAAATCCCACATTCCTTTAGCTTCATTAGAGATGTATCACTTGCAGACTCTGCAGCTACAACAGTGGAAACATCTTTAGTCTCACCAACATGATGCTTATCTGGAGGTTCAGTACGAGATGTACTGCCACTGGTTTCAGTACAAGTACCAACATCAGAAATACCGACACAAGTTACGTCGCTATTTGTACCTTCCAAAGTTGCAACATTACTGACTGCGTCATCACCCTGACTCTCACGTCTGCACCGCTTCGCTCCATTGACACCACTGTCATGTTCGGTTTTCTGCTCATCTGCATGTTTCCTCTGCTCCTCATCTGCATATCTTCTCTGCTCCTTTAATTCTGATTTCCATGCAGTTGCTGGTACATGAAACTTTTTGTGGACAGATTTCCTCTCAATATTTTCAAATACAAACTCCACCTTGTCTCCAATATTCAAGTGATCTTGAATCCATTCATAGTTCTGTAACTCTTCGAGACTAGAATTTCTAAATAGCCTGTTTAAGAATATAAGTACTGGGAATGATACATTGTTTACCACAAGTATTGCTAGTGCAGCATTTGGGGGTGACACCTGAACCACGCGATCCTCGTACGTACGACCAGGAAACAGACTTACAGCGGCACTGCAGCTGGATATGTGGCGACCAAAAATTTTGATAAGCGGCGGCTTTTCATATTTCCACACACAAGTTGCCTTGTACCGTATATTCCACTTGTTATTTCCTGGCAAGAAGGAAGCATCACACTGCAATTTGGTCTTGCCAGCAGTAACGTAGGAACTCAGCGGACGAGAAGGGTCACATCTCTCATCCGTAAGGTACAGTTCCTCAATATCGAAAAGGATCTTTTCTTTAGATGTGTCTGTGGTCAGTACACCTAACACGTCAGACAAAATGTCCGTCACTTTTGCTTTTGTGTCTGACATGTGGATTGGTTCACTTTTACGAGGATCGCTGTCCATCTCCATGGTTATTGCTTCAGAAGTATAAAGCACAGTTGCCCAGTACGAATATCATGGCATCACAATCTGCAGCTTCTAATTTCACTGTGTTTGTACTTCCAAGGCTTCAAATATCACAGCATTACTATGGACAACAGCTGGCCAACTTACCTTCAGCACAATGACCTACCACCACTACACACATATGTATGCTGCTGTAAGCATGGCCACACTGACGCTGTGTCCAACAGCACTGATGGAAAGCAAAGAATCTGTAAATAACAGACATACAATTAGCACGTAACACTATCACATCAGTAAGTTCCAGGTAAAAAAAAATCCACTTGCAAATACAATTTTCTTCAAAATTCACATTTAACCATCCTCCCTTCATTTGCTCCCCCTATTATCTGGTTAATATGTATAAATCATGAAGTTTATATTAAGTAGTTTTCTCCATTCACCTCTCATCTTGCTCCGTCTTACTTCCAAATGCTCTCCTCAGTACTTCCAATCCATTATTTTAATATATGTACTGAGCATCTTTTGTTATTTTACACAATGACCAACCAATTCACAATTATAGGACCCTGTGTGGGTGCCAAGGCTAGGTTGCTGTCCTTTAACAGGACACAAACCAGGGCTGTTACTGGCCTTCTCACTGGACATAATACCCTGAGGAGACATCTTCACCTAATGGGGGCTGCCAGACAGTCCACTGTGTAGGAGGTGTGGAGCAGAAGATGAAACCTCTGTCCACATTCACTGTGAGTGTGAGGCTTTGGCTTCACACAAACATGTGTATCTGGGCTGCTGCTTCTTGGAGCCAGAGGACATCAAGATTATAATTCTGGGGGCCATCTGGAACTTTAGCAACAGGACTCCCATAAATCGATATGGGGCACAAAGGGCCCGTCAGTCAAGGCCTAGGTGCATCGGGATCATAAGGTCTCGAACCCAATCGCAAATCAATCCCATGCGCAATTAATTGACAACTGACAGAGGAGTGCGATAATTTGTCAATTAATTGTGTGTTTGTTGGTCATTGTACAAAATAAACCTACAATCCATGTTCTTCACTTCAAATGAAAACTAAGTTTCATGCCAAGAAGTCACACAAGATACTCAACTATAATTTTGCACTGTACCTTCAGTACAGTAAATACATGAATCTGAACAGAACAGGGAAAGGCAGTTCCCTTAATTTCATCACCATTTGCCACACATGCAAAACTCTAACACATTCACATAACAAGCAATGAGATGAACTGATATCAAAACTCTACAGATACAGGAATTTTAAATGGAAAATTCCAAACTTTGACAGTTCCCTGATACTGTTGCTATCTGCTGTCTCTTATCTAATCAGCACAGTCTACACTCACATCATATTACTGTAGGTTGTATTGTTGTGTAATGTTCAGTAAAGTTATCCATACACTTAATTATGTGCCATGCCAAAAAGCTATAGGAGGTAATGGAAGTTAAATTTTGTCTTGGCACTAGATGGATGTGAGAGGTTAGCTTCAGACTCTAGCAACTTTACCCCAGGCAGAAGAAACCCCCATATACCCAACAATTAGGAGGCTGAATGAAGAGGCCCCAAAGCCCAAACTGGATACTGGTGAATAGAAACATTTCTGGTATACAAAGAAACAATGCCCCCCCCCCCCAATGATATTCTGGCCCACAGCCTGGTATCTACACCCAGTTGTCTGTGTATGATATTTTAATTGCAGTGTGTCCTCAACGGATCAACACATTTACTAACACAATTCCATTTTTATGCATCTTCATTGAACCACTGTTCAAGTATTGTTTTCCAAACAGCTCTGCGAGGTGTGATGCACGTGACATTCGTCACTTCACTTCGGAGGCACTCAATTTAATCCGTGTCTGTTGAAAATTTATTTTAAAAATGATGAAATACGGGATCCGTATTTTATCTGACAACTGTCATAAGTCACTTCACGTCACTGAACTGCTGCACATGTACGCAGCTGGCTGAGTGAGTGGGCTATGCTAGCACAACAGACGAGCCAACAACAAATGGCAACTGACAGTTGTCAGGTAAAATAATGACCCTACAGCTAATGACCTGTGTCTTAATTTCGAGTGGTCTGTATTTGCTATCTTACAGAAAATAAATGTAATCATGAATTTTACAGCATATCAATACCGTCTTAAATATTTCATTATTTTGAGTAAATGAATTTGTGATCCTCATGTAAGACTCTGCTGTGTTCCACACAATTCTTCACTCTGGCACCATAATACCTCAAAATCAGACGTGTAGCAGGTGGGAAGCTTATTAAAACACAAGACACACAATGTACGTATCGCTCATTTGCGACAAGAAACGTTTGCAGATGCACTTTTAACAGGTATAGTGTCAAAACGCAGATTGTAAAAACTTGCCGCTGGAGAGCAGTTGTGTCGTCGTTGCACTCACAGAAAATTATAGCACTTCAAAACCTTTAAAAGTCTGTCCTGAAAAAATCACATATTTTGAGTTGTGACAATGTTGTGGCAAATAAGCGACTTGAGGTGACAATAAAGTGTGTTCATGTAACCATTGTTGCAGTGGATTAGCAGTAAGTACTGCACGTTCCGAGTGTGTCTGTAGCCTTTGGTACCCAGCGTGAAATGGTCATGTGCCACACAGCCTTCTGTGGCCTGCCCCGCTCTACCTTATTTTTCCACATTATCTCATAAACAGCATAATTATTGGAAAAAAAAAAAATAAGTTACTGAACACAAAATGTGTCTTTTGATTTTCTCTACAAATTTTGTCTGAAACATTTCTCATTCTAAGAAGAACTGAGTGAGATGTGATCAAAAATGTATATTGGTCTGCATGTAAAGTACCTGTTATTCATGCCCAATTCTACCAAAATTTGAATTTTCCCAACAGATTTTCGAAAAATACTCAAATATCAAACTTCATGAGAATTTGTCCCGTGGGAGCCGAGATGTTCCATGCAGACAGACACAGAGACACGACACGATGAAGCTGACAGTCGCTTTTCGCAATTCTGCTAACACGCCTAACAATTACAGTTGCTTTGAATGGCCCAAAAAACAAAGCCTCCCAGAAAGTGGCTAAAGTACCAGCACCAGCAAGCTTAGGTCTCTTTTGCCTCTCCATAATACGAGCCAAGTACAGCCTACACTCGCAACAGCATGCTCACCAGTGACAGTATTGTGCCAGCCACAAAATATTACCACAGGCATTTAGACAGGAGTCCCACTCTTGCACAATTTGGCATATCCTGTCTGCAAATTATTGCTTGGGCTAATACCCCACAAACACACCAAAGTCACCTGCACATCATCATTTGACATGAAATTATGGCCTTCCAGGGCTTTCTTTAATGGTCCAAATATGACAAAATCATGCAGTGTGAAGTCAAGGCTGTATGCAGCATGTTCCAGTAGCTCCCACTGCATGGTGTTCAGTTGGTCCTTCACTGTGGACTGCATGAGAATTGGCAATGTCATGCAGAAGCACGACAACCGTCAATTTACCCCGACATTTGTTCTTGATCTGGTGGCAGCCTTTGAAATATTTGATGGTAACAGTCTGCACTGATTATGACATTACATAATATCTAGTACAGACTCAGGGTACCACCACCAACTGGTATATTGTCTTTAACCTTTAAATGACTTGGTTGGTATCAAGGTTTTATTTATTCACCAACAAACGCACAAATGATTGTCTTAAAAAACAATATTAAAATTTACATTAAAATAGCTCCGACACGTTTCGGTGCAGTCACAACGTCTTCAGGGAGCGTATTATCCATGCTTGCTAAAGTTACTTGGTTGGTATATAAATTTTAGAGCATGGTTTGTGAAAAAGTATTAATTGAACACAGAAAAAATTAAGAAATAAGTGGCATTTTTATGGAAACTATGAAAAGAGATTATGCAACTAGCTTAATAATGCAGCAAAACTCTTCTTGCCTTATGTACACATAATGAATTCCTAGGGGCTTTTTTTTAATGTGAATGTGGGTTGTCTGAAGGTTAAGCTGTGTCCTGGTTTTGTCAGTCAACCATACCGTTCTACACAAGTGTCTACGGGTGTGTTTACCGAGCAACACGCACAGCTGCACAATGTACACTGCCACAGCAATGCCATGAATGTGTTTCAGTTGTACACGCCTCATAATATTCAATTCGTGTGGTGCTCAACATTGGTACGGACATAGTTAATTTAGTACTTGATATGTGGAGCTGGAAATGGCACTGGTCTGCATTCCATTACATATCATTAACAAAAGTGTACCTTTCATTGGTGGTTTTTGTTTGAGACAGTCATCAGTTGTGCAAGTTCAATCGTTATTTTGTTTTATAGATCACCCCACCTCCCACATACATAATTTTCTGACATTTTTTATGCAGTTTTCAATAGTATATATATATATTCTATATAATTAATATAAAATCAGTCCCGTTACAGGCAGGAGGTGCCCAGAGCGATCCAGAAAGTTAAGATACTCAGATTTCATGACAATGGTCCAGGATGGTGGTAAGGTTGTCAGCCTTACGCACCGGCCGCTTTTTTACCCCCAGGAAATAATCCTGGTACTCATTTCTGTTAGAGGCTGAGTCGACCCCAGGGCCCTAGTGTGATCGGAAAGATTATGTCAACTGAAAATTCCAGTAACACCATCTGGAATCGAATCAGCGACCTTCCGATTTGTAGCACAGCACCTTAACCACTGTGCTAATGCAGTCCCCATATAATTAATATATTCTATATAATTTCACAGTCTAACACAACTTTTTTATTAAGTAATTACAATTAAAAGATAATTATTTCATTTATAACAGCAACATGTTTTGGATCCCCTTAGTCATCTTCAGGCTGAGCCCTAAAAAGTGGTGTTGCTGTTATATAATTATCTTTTAACGGTAATTACTTAATAAACAGTTGTGTTAGACTGTGCAATTATATACATATTCTATTGACTATGTAACAGAACAGGGATGTCTCACCTGAAAATTCATGCAGGGGTACACCATTTCAATTTCATCACTGCCACCTTAGTCCAGTTTTAATACAGTTAAAAAAACACAAAAGTTCTTTATTTTGCTGTTTGAATCTCCGTTCAAAGCTAAGACCCTAAACTTCATTTCTTCCCGTCTTAAGTCAACATTCTTAACCCTCTAAAAGCTGATTCAAATCCCATCTGCCATTTGCTGCCACTATTGGGAGCTCACCATATTCTCCACGTTAGCAGGTTAAACAAGGGCGGCCCACCCACAACGCCAAACTAGGCGGCCGCTTTGGGTACCAAATGCATATAGTAGGGCCAGTTTACGTGATCTCAGAAACAGTGGTTGGGTGGACAAACCAAATAAAAATGCTTCGATAGAAAGCATTACAGAGAAACACGTATGAAATATTCATTTGTCCCCCAAAAATCTCGGCTAAGATCAGCCCTTTGGTGGGTGTGGGCGGGTAGTGCGTGGTCCACCCAGGGCGCCAGTTTCTAGCAGCTGGTCTAGAACCACCCCTGTTCGTAACATTTCTGTGTTCTACACACCTGGTTTTCAACAGCAATCCACTGCTCTCAGAAGGGAATGTCACACCAACTTCAAACTTCCACGACGTCCAATCAAGGGCCACAAAAGCGTATACAGCGCATTCTACAACAACTGAACGCACATCCAGTTAGTGGCGCACGGTAAAATTGGCGTAGCACTATGGCCCGGTTGCGTAATGTTTATACTTCCTCGGTTATTCCCACACCGTGCTACCAATTGACAGAAGACAGAGCTGTAATGGCGATTGAATGTCTCGGGTAACAATAAAATGTTTTAGTAAAGTACCCGATATTTTTGTCAGGTCTTAACCAAATTAGCATTTCCTCGACAGATGGCCATAAAAGTTTTCATACCAAAACTCACGGAAATTAGCCCAGTGGGAACCGCGACAAAACATGCGCACAGACATACCGCCACGTTGGCAGGCACTGTGAGCTCGAGACTGTGCGGCGCGTCTGTAACTTCCCAGGCGATTTGCGTCTCGCCATCAGCAATGTGTGTCGCAAACGTAATGTCGGGGGACTGCAGTGTCAGTGCTACGTGAGGACGCGATGCGGCAGGGTTGTGCATAATTGTAGGCATCAAACAGGTGGTAGATAAAATGTGGGAATAGAGAAAGAGTGCAAAAGAATTAGGTACATTATTTCGCTACTTAGTAAAGGAGAATTCATAATTCTGTTATATACACAAATAACTGTTCACGGACACGATTGTTTTTTTCAAGTTAATAGTAGGCCTACCAATTGTAGATCAGTGAGTTATCAATATGAGGGCTTAAAACGAAAACGGATACATCGAATTTACTACATAAAATTCGTATTAACTTACATTTACATCATAAATTACCAGTACTTCCGATTTTTCACCCATCTCCCACCATACCTTGAATCGTCACTAATCGAAAGAATTATGGTCATTACAAGGCGTTCGGATTCTGCCGAACACAGCCGAAGTACGCCATTCCTACAGTCTGTTCCTACGACCGAGTTCGAAACGCATCCACTAACACCATATCACACTCCAATCAGACCACTGGAAGCAAAGATCGTCGTACTGGAATTGCAGGCAGGCGAAAGTTGAGGTTATGGAACGGTATACAGACGTTGCCGCTTATAAGTTCTCTTGCCGTATAACCGCATACTTACACCGTGCTTTATTAATATTGCTGTTGTGCTAACTGCATGCAAGATAGTGCTCCTTGATAAGATAATAGTTTCACAGCTAGTCAAGAATTACCCCTAGTTAACGGAACCTGAATGTTTATTACCACCACCACTTGCACCCCCCCCCCCCCCCCACCCCACCCCCCCCCCCCCCCCCCCCCA
>Ga0123354_10021377_pt1 | contig 10194 bp, 7 predicted proteins | sample TergutLab28metaG_2_FD_97872 | JGI IMG/M metagenome (GOLD analysis project Ga0123354, IMG submission 97872) | Labiotermes labralis P4 segment gut microbial communities from Petit-Saut dam, French Guiana - Lab288 P4 | ecosystem: Host-associated > Arthropoda: Insects > Digestive system > Gut ...
CTGAGAAACTTATATCCACTACTTTTTTGGGGGGGAGGGGGGGGGGGAGACTCCCCTCCAAAATGAGTGCCAACATTTCATTTGACTTGAATGGTACAACTTCGTTCACCTCACAGAACACTGGCCTAACAGATCAAAGTACTTGAACTGCAGCCTACAACAGGAAAATCATTACTGTCCTCTTACCACTCTAATTGCAACTGACCTGCATTAATGGAAAGTAAGCCATAAAAAGGAAATCCATCACCTGTATGTCTCTTCATCTCATACATAAAGAACTGAGTTAATCCACTTGCACATTAATGTGCTTCTATTGTAACACACTTCACTACATCTTCCAAGGCCATAATGATCACTGTTAATGCAATATACAGTTTTCTGAAAACGGACACAAAAGGAATTGTATCAGAACATAATGTATATATTTCAGTTTTGCAACTGCATTTCATACTTCTGTACCATCTTGTCCATAAAATGAAGAATATTTTAGTTTTGTTTAGTCTGCTCATTCAGTCCACTTACGTCACACGTGACATTCAACATGTCTGATCCAATTTACAACTTACATATCATGTCACAATCAACTCAAAATACATCAACATTAAAACAATAAAATACAGTATAATGTAATGTAGAATATCAATTCTAATTAAAACAAATAGGTATGACAACTTATAGAACTCAGACTCAAACAATCCATATGCAATCAGAATAACATAAATTCATCCACTGAATAAAATACATTTATTTATTGAAGGCTATCAGTATAAGATATCTAAATGGTTATTTTAGAGAACATAAAATTAAACAACACAGATCCATTACACATTCCTCTGAAAACAAATTATTAAATAACAATTAAGTAATTATTATCAGCCTGCTTCATGTGCTGCAGCTCTGTGTACAAGCAGAGTGTGAGTCACTGCCTGAAGAATATACAACAGTCCTCTAAACTATGATAATGTCTCACGCACATAGGCAGAACTTAATTCCTGCAATATCAACATTGCATGATCACAGGATCCAAGAAAAATACAATATTTAACTTGTATTACCCACAAAAAAAAAAAATTATACAGTGAAACCCAATTACAATGGCCCAACTTAAAAATTTCTCCACTCTAACAAGTCAGACTCCCTTAAAGGTACACCCACCTTGTCAAAGGCATATTTAGCTGGGTTAAGAAGCTGGTAATGCACCAGGAAATTTGAAAGTTATGCGAGTAGCAGCCTAGCTGCTGGTAGGCCCACTCATGCCAGACAGGTTTTGACCTAGGTGTCAGACAAAGGACGCCCTGGCCCTCCAGGTTTGGGGTTGGGTGTGAGGCTGACATCCTTGCCTAGTAAAATCTCAACTCTGAAAATTCCAGCAAAAGACACCATGCCCAAAAGTGCACTGAATGCCACAGAAGACAAAGACAAATAAAAAGAAGTCAGAATAATTTCATAACAAAATTTTCCAGTATGTTTAACATATACAAAGCCCTTTTCATAAGTTTATGCTTTAAAAATTCCTGGCTAAGAGGCATGAAAGGTTCATGTTGCAACAAATTTTTCACCCACTTAATATGTTTTCTCATCAAAACCTCAACATCAATTCCCATTTGTAAAATTTGTTACCAAAATCCGGTGACCAAATAATGCTCCCAGTCCATACAGATTCCTCTCCAAAGTTGCAGCCACCAAAGATGAGGAAAACAAATAAGAAACTCCACGTCAATCTGTGGAAATGTATAGCAAGAAATGAGGTCACATTCTGACTGCGCTGGCATCTATTTCCACAGGTGCATTTCACAAAGTGTAATGCAATGTCACACTTTGTGTGGAACATGCACCATGAACCAGCATGAGAATAGCAAATTACAGTAGGTATTTATGGAACAGGTCCAGCAAGAACAGGCTCTTCACCTACCAGTTGTGCTTGAAAAAAAAAAAAATCTTGTCTTATGTCCACAGATGTGTCAAAATCACATTAAGAAGGGAGCACTTGATATGTGGTTTGATAAGGAAAATGAATAATTAAATGTGCAATTTGTAAAGAATAATATCAATTTCAGCTTACTTGTCTCAGACATTTTCCAACTAAATAACCCCACTTCATTTAATTTTTCCAGAAGCATCTTACAGGGGTTCTACTACATTTGAAAAGAAACTCAACTAGTACATATTATCCCTTTGTATAGAATGGTACATAAAATGTAATTAATATTTTGTTTTGACTACACTACATTACAGACTTCAAACATGAAAATTACTGTACATAATCGAAAAATACTGAGCTGATAGCATTCCAGGTTGTACACTGTGTGGTGTAAGGGGTTTGTTTGCACTCATCGCTAGAGACTGCAGCACAATCTGCCTTCTCTAGGGGTGTAACGTGGGTACATCCATCACCCATTACATCTGTATTTACTGTTCCAGCAGCAATAAACTTATTCTAAAAAACATAACGTAATTTGTCTCTAGGAGCATTCACAACCAAGGCTGACAAACAACATTAGACCACCACATTCCCCTAGACCCTGAATGCAAACCAATCAGCCAATAGCATCCTTGTCAAGACAACCTGTGTCTGATACACCAGAATAAGGGACACAACAATATTCTAATCCCAGTCAAAGCCAATAATTCTTGTAATTTTTGATCATAAACGTCCCTAGTGACTATCACATTACCATTGATTTACATGAACAATGAATGCAGAGAAAGGACAACCAGTCATAAAAATTTGCCAGAGACAGCAAAGATCAAAAGAAATCCAATGGCACAAAGGTGCACAAATTAACCACACCGAAGTAAAATCTGCACTAGTGCAGTATATAGACCAAACACACTGGATCCAGTGTGCAATGACAGAGCAGATGATGGCTGCGAGCTGTGGCCAGAAGTGCCCACGCTGACCAACATCCCCCCCTCCCCCCACCCACAGGTGAACCAACCAATCGAGACTACTTCGGTTACTCTGTTGGCTATCTCTCTGATATAAAAAGTTTTCCCCTTCAGACAGAATTAACCAATCAACAGAGACATCGGTTATGGTTTAGGCTAGCTCTCTGGTATTGTTTATTTTCTCGTTCAAAGTGAGACACACTTCTTACACCCCTCCCCACCCACTCTTCTCATGTTTGTAATGGTTCTTCGTCTTCGGAATATCCGTGCGCGATTCCTTATACGTGTCATGTGTTTCGCCAGTTTCTCTAGGTGGCTATGTTCATTAACACAAATGAAATTATTCGCATCAGAGATGTCTCACACAGATGCCGCATGTCCCACTGCTACCTTTCAGGGCGTCTCAAAATGACTGCAATGATGTCATCACATTAGCCTTTTTGCTGTATTTCTTCTCATCTCTGAAACCCACCATCTAGTTCCTCAAAGACGTTCGTCTCCTGCCTACTGAGATGCAGTGCCCATCCCATTAGGGCAAAATGCAGTGGTATGCCAGACCCTCAAGCAGCAACAGTTATGTCTGGGCCTGTCGTAAGGTTATCGACAGTTGACGGTAAAACGCATGGCACAGCACTCACTATTCACTTCGGTTTGCTAAGGGCCAACTCACCTTACTCAACATCATGCTACTGTCATACTACATTGTAAGCCGCATTCCTGCTCACAGCACACACCTAGAACTCACAGCTGACCATCATACAGTCACAACTGGGAGGTTCTAGAAAGGTCAAAATAGATGAGAGTTGTTTCGGCAGGACAGAGTATAACTGCAGCAGGCTGCAAACCACTATATGGATGTATGGGGGTGTCGAGCAGGAATCAGGCAGGACCTTCCTTGCACTTGTATGTCACAGACTGCTCTGCCGGGACACTGCTCGCCATCCTTAAGACGCGGATCCTACCCGGCACCACTATCATCAGCAACTGCTGGAGGGCCTACATTCATCCCAGTGATGAAGAACCACATGAAGGTTCACCTCAGCCCGTACAACAGTAAGACACATTACATCTTCTGCCTCACCGAGTATTTGGTGGTTTGTGCCACGCACACTATGCAGACCCCTTCACCATGTTTGTCCACATCATCGGAAATGCTGACTGGTAACCCTGCCCCATGCACCAAACTGCAGGCCGACCTCCCCCCTTTGCACCTCTGTAGTCTCCTCCTAACACCACTAGCTCCACCCACTATTGCAACATTGAAACTACAATGCCTGGTGTAAACTTTCTTTCCAGAGATATCCAATGCCATAAGCTATCACAAGATCCAACAAAGATAGGTAAAAGAATGGGACGTGGTATTTTTAACCAAATACTGCAACAAAGCTTTGAAATATGAATTTCTGTTACAATTTTTAAAACTTTTTACAACTGCCAGTAGTGTTCTGTATATACAGATCAACAACAGAATACATACCGAGAGCTGCAGCACTCACTTAGTGAACTAAAGTAACTAGGCTTGGCAGTAAGATGCAACTGCACCACAATAAAATTCATTCAAGATAAATTAACACTTTACACTACAGAGTAACTGAATAAATAAGATACATATACGGGAAATCATAAAACAAACCTTTCGTATCATTATGACTAGACTAAAAATGACTGAAGTAGGACTGATACACCATCCCCAGTGAGGAAGTAGAAAACAGTGCAAAACAGCACCACCATGTTGCAAAGCCAAAGAGACCCCTGAACACATCAGTTGTGAAAACCTGCAACAAACATGACATGATCTACAACTGCACCCTCTTAAATACTTTTACAAGCCCATTACTTCCTACCTGTCCTTAAAAATTCCCACATAAGTTAATAAAATGTCACATTTATTCAAATACCATGCATTCATTTTTTTCAGAATTTATGCAGCAAGAACTAGACACCTGCCATAGTCAACACCTTACTGACGGGTAGCACAATATGGCCACTACAAGTGCATAGAAATATGTCTGATCCCACAGAAAAATCTATATAATAACTTTCAAATATGTCAAAAAGACAACTGAAATATCATATTTACACTTGTATTATTCACAAAGTTCTGTTCTTTACCAGCCATAAATATATTAGTTATGTTATTGCTAAATTCTTTGTCATAAACAATGGACTGTTATGTAACTATAGTTTTTTTTTTTTAAATATAAGATTTCAGGGAGCTACATAATCCTTATGGAAGCTGAAAGTCTTAGTTAAAATTCATGTTGTTCTCTAGTATTCTCTGTTCATAAAAGTAGGGGATGATTTTCCCATGGACGATCTTGGCCCTTCCAAATTTAGTATAACAGGGTTATCTGAAGAATGTAGCTTGTCCAGAGAACTTAGGCTAAAGTGAATATGGGAAGATCAAACTCATATGACAAGGATTTCCTGGTGGCTACCCACAGGTTTTAATTTTGCATTTTAGATGCTTGTATTAAATTTTCTTGTTTATAGATCAGAGGTTAACTGATATAGTTTGTCATGGCAGTGGTGTTGATTGTAATACAATTTTAACAAGTGAGGCTGTGCCATGACTCAGGAAGGTATCTGCTGGCCTATCTACTGGAGGTCCAAGTTCAATCCCAGCACAATTCACATGAAATATTCCTAATTATTTACATACTCCATGGAGCAGAGTCCTTCTTAAGAAGCTAATTGGTACATGAAATATTCAGTGCGAAAAATGGAAATGGGACACTTTTTCATCCACTTCAGTTTTCCCATAAGTATGATTCCACTAATGCTCAATGGTCATACTTTGTTCATCCGTCATCAACATTATAACCTTAACAATGGACAGCATCATTAAAGAAAACACTTCTCACTTCTCCTTCTTTTCAAAAGCAATGCATACAAAATTTATCAAAGTGGTTATGTGATAAGTTGCCACAGCTCAATATGAGGGAAACTGAATTATTAAATTGCAAACTAGAAAGAACATTAATGCTATCAAAGCCTTGGCTTATGAAGCTATATAATATATACACTAAATTTCACACTGCACACAATATAATAGAAAAGAAAAGAATACAACAGAATAGAATAGAATAGAAGGGCAGACAGTGCAGTGACCCATGCACTTTGACCATAAATGATCTTTTGTGCAGCTCTTACATTCCAGAAATTAGCAGCCCCACTACTAGACAGGTTCTCAGAGTCATCTGGCTTCATAAAACATTGACCCAGGTGCCTGAGGCTTAATGTGGCCAAAACCTCAAGTCACAAAGAACATGTGAGGCTTTTGCAGGTCCCTGTTTGCATCTACCACATTTGGGACTGTTTACCAGCCCCAGTTTAAACAGATGTCATTTTAAATGACAGCATCCTGTTAACAACCAACTTCACATAACTTTTGTTGTACTTGTGTGAGTATCTGACCAGTCTGTATGTACAAACTGCATAACAGATAGCATTATTTTGTTGTAGGTATAAAATGTGGCATGGCACACTATCATACTGTCAATCACAATCATTTTGAGAAAATTAAAAAAGATCTTACTTCTTCAAGTCAATACAGCAGAAATATATAATTCCAGTAAGAATTGAACAAAGAAGAAGAATTAATCCCATAAATGGGCACACACCTGTTTAAGGGAGTCAAGGGCAAGTGTGAACTGCTGAGCAGACTCTCGTATTGACTCTTCACCTGTAAGACTGGGTAATGGCACAAACTGAGCTGGCAATGCAGAGCATTCATCTGTTGTGGGACTGAAGAATAAACCAGACCAACTGTAGCTGCCTAAAAAATAAGCAATTAAAATACTAATTCAATTTCAATATAAAGGCTGAAAATGATCAATACTATATGGCTGGTAACAAAAGGGCTAGGGTTTTTTTTTTTATCTACTGCAATATTTGAAGAGCCATACTCCAGAAACAATGCAATGACAGTCACTGCATAATTACCAGTTGAAATACAATGTGATGTTGAACTTTAAAACAGCCATACTCCTGCAACATTTGAGGTTCACACAGCAGTGTTATTACAAACACATTTTTTTCAGTCATACTCCTAATTAACAAAACCATCCGAGTAAATATGTAATATAGAACTGTACATTAAATAGTAAAGCAAGATCTTGGGATCCAGTTAACAGGCATGTTACTCACCTAGGCTTTTATACATGAATGTAAGGTAAAGGCACATAATAAGTGGAGCCACATACTGTAGTGCCACCACACACAGGTAATAGAAAACAGCTGATATCTGTTGGAGAGAAAAAAAAAACTACTGCCAGATTGCAATTATAACAAATTTCTGCCACTTTATATTTACTACTGATATAACCAAAAAATCATAATTCCCCGATTTTCATTTAAACTACAAAATATAATAAATAAAGGCAACTAAAATATATAAGTATTACCACTTTTGTTTGTAGATATATAATGAAACTGCCATGAGATTTATGTACAAACAATACAAATGCTATGTAGAGGCTTACAGCAGTATAAAAACAAAGATGTTTCCAGACACTTCAGTAGTGCAGTGAAAAATGTGTGCTTATTACACACACCCCAATGGATCAAACTCTCCTCTCTATTAACAGGAGGTCCAGTGATAAATAAATCAGCAAAATGCACCACTGCATAACTATAATATGGTCACGGGCCTACAACAGAGCTCAAAACCAAAAATGAACATGTTGGCGAATGGCTGACAACAAATTTCTGGTCTCTGGAAACACAAACCTTCTTTTGCAGCTCCGTGTTAGTTATTCTGCCAGCCTCTTTCTTCTGTTCCTCTATCCTATGGTATGCCATATTGAGGTACGCCTGCAGGTATGTTGGCATAACAGCAAGACGTAAGAGAATTGCTGCAACAATCAGGAGTAGTCTCATTGTCTCAAATGCATGCTCAGTCATCAGTGGAGCTGCCATACCATGGAAGATCCTGTCAGTCAGGTAATCCCTGCTCACCGGCTTAACCCACAGCAGAACCAGCAGAAATGGAGATGCAAAGCTTATATTAAGAAGAAACCTCTGTAGCCTGTTTTCACTGCAGTACCTGCACAACAATGAAAATAAGGAAGTTTCAAAGAGAGAAAAATCAGTTATTTCTATGGCAGACATGGAAGGTCCCTACTTGGTTTTCTTACTAGCTACCTGGCTGATTCCACTGGATATCTATGTACAGTGTTACAAATTTCCAAATATAGTAGGCTGCAAAAAGTTAATGTAGCCAAATGACAGAAGTTAAATGCACATCTAGTACTTATAACTTCTATCAGGTAACCTCAACAGAACGGACTGTATACATAAGGAATATTAGGTCAGTGTTTAGCACTTTAACAGAATGGACTCAATCCCATCTTCTGCATGTTGCATTTCCTCCACACAGTATATTTTCTCAAATATGTGGTACAAGACAGCAATGCTTATATTTATTTTGTGCAATTCTAGTACCTGAGTGTATCCCAATGCATTTTTGCCATACGTAGACCAGGAAAGGTGAAGAGTGCCCCTAGAAGGGCACACCAAAGAGCTAGGAAGAATTTCAACACTAGTTTTGATGCAGGACCCCTGAAATCAGTATAAAACTTCTGGTATGTTATTTATTTCTTTATACCTATACACTTTCTACAAGAAATCACTTATTAAAAAACTCAATACTTACGATGAATCAAGACCCTGTGTTTCTAAAAATGCAGCTGCACTCTGATTGAAGCTTGTGTAAGCTCTATTCAACCCCAGCTCCAATGTATTCTCATCAACTATGAGGACCATCATGGCAATTAGCAAGTAAGCAAATGCTGTTACAATAACAGTTGACCGCTCACCTACCGATTCCTGACTCTGAAAATACTGATATGTCAGTGACAGAAGTAGCTTGCTGAGGAAATATGTTAAGGAATACAAGAAAACTGCAAATATATTCTAAATGTAATTTCACTTTACACTGTAGATATTTAATTATAAGTCATATGAGTCTAGTGTCTTTCAACTCATGAAACTACCATGTAATGTAATTTCTAGGCCAGATGTTTCCAATAACAAAGGTATATAAAACCATTGTTTTAGTTCACAGTAATGTACGAAATGGATAAAAATCCGCCACATGCATTAACAAATTATTGCTATTCTGATATTGTAACAATAATCACAGAAACATCAAATGCAGCACAGAACAAGTACTTAAATTAGTAATAAGCAGAGTCGAGTCATTCCTCAAATTTTTACAGGAAGTTTATAAAAGGATACGTTGAAAATCCAACAACTAAAAAACACCACAACATGCTGAGATTCACTTCATCTTTAGGAGGTATGAAGGCATGATACACCTACAACAAACAATGACATGCAACTTCACTTGGAGATGCTTTGTCTATTACAAACCCAGTGGTCCGCTGCGGATTACAGCTGTCTCATGAGATAAAAATACCACGTGTTCTGCATGCCATATATCTCACAACCTGAGTGCTATTATACAAGAGGCAGAGTATGGAAGCAAGACTTGGCAGCAAAAACCTGACCTTGAAAATGCTGACTACACCCCCAAAAATCCTAGAAATGATTAAGGCTGCAAGACTCATGTAACTGCTATCACTCTACAACAATGTCAGTGTTCACTTACATTTTCTAAACTAATATTAAATAGCTGTCATCAGGCAAACAATAACACACAAATAACACACCAGTCTCCCACATCAGATGATGTGCTGAAACCATGAAGCAGAAAGAGTAATGTCCTGTGTGCCAGCACAGCAGCACATGTGTGTGAAGAGTCTTTAACCATCTCCCAACCTCACTGATATTTTATGCCTGCTGTAGTCTGACAGATGTTTTAGACACTTCACAGGAACCTGCTGCAGCCATCATCAACTACCCTGAAGATGGGCGTTGCAGGATCCTCTGAAACAATGACCCCCACTACCAGAAAATATTGCACCACATCCCAGGAGGCAGTTTTCTTTATAGCCACCAGTGCAAAAATGTAAAATCTTGCACAGAGGAATCTGTAATATCCTTAAAGGCCTATAAGATACAGTCATCTCTATGTGTAGGATCCAGAAATTTGTAAAACCATCACAAACAAAACTCATTCCATCTTTCAACAAGATCCAGCTTAACATTACTATCCCCTACATAAGCCCAACAACTAATGACTGCAACGGCTAAGGCTAAAAAAAAAAAAAAAAAAAAAAAAGGGGGGGGGGGGAAGGGGGTTAAAAAAAATTTTTGGTTTTTGCTCTTCTTCTTAGGTTGGTGTTTTTGGAGCCACCCCCTTTTCTTGTATTATTCATTTAAAAAAAAACAAAAAAAAAC